>ENA-UOJG01000292-UOJG01000292.1-human-gut-metagenome-genome-assembly--contig:-C47-NODE-292-length-75452-cov-6.157380_pt1 | contig 75452 bp, 67 predicted proteins | sample MGYA00242340_ERZ723887 | MGnify/ENA metagenome assembly ERZ723887 | reverse complement strand
AATGGTTAACTAATATTTCCGCAATTTTTAAAATAATAATTATTGTTTCAATGGATGGGTTCTGACTTTACGTTGCAGCAAAAATGGGCGTTGCTAATAATTTTAGTGGCAGTAATCTTTTGCCGAAAGCTAATTTAGGTAGTTTAAGTAACCTCTCAGTAATTATCTTTAACTTTTTAGGCTTTGAAGTTGTTGCAACAATGGCTGATAACATGGATGATCCAAAACGACAAATCCCTAAGGCAACAATTTATGGTGGGATTATGATTGCCATCTTCTACCTTATGGCTGCCTTTGCAATTGGAGTTGCTATTCCAACGGCTAAATTATCTGCATCTAGTGGCCTGCTCGATACGTTTCTTGTATTAATGGGAAAGATGAACTGGTTCATCGTGATGGTGGGAATAATGTTCATGTTTATTCTGGTATCAGAAATGATTTCTTGGGCTCTTGGAATTAACTATGTTGCAGAATATGCTGCAAGAAATCATGATCTTCCTGCAGTCTTCGGTAAAACGGATCATAATGGAATGCCAATTGGTGCGGGAATTGTGAACGGGATAATAGCTTCAATCCTTTGTGTTGCAGCTCCATTTATCCCGAACCAAGATATCTTTTGGGCGTTCTTCTCACTAAACGTTGTCACTTTAATCTTATCCTATGCGTTAATGTTTCCTGCATTTTGGAAATTACGGAAAATTGACCCGAAGCATGAACGACCATTTAAGGTTCCAGGGGGCAAGGTAATGATTAACCTATTCACTTGGATTCCCGAGATCCTGATTATTCTAAGCGTCTTATTAACAATTCTGCCCACCAGTAAAGCTGACTATGACAGTAAGATGCCCGTGTTGATTGGGACAATTATTGCACTAATTATTGGTGAAATTATGGTTCATGTCGCACAAAAAGGAAAAAACAATTAATAGAAAGGAAAATGAATTATGAAAACATTAAAAAGTAGTCCTAAAAAAGATGGTTTCCGGATGCCGGGAGAGTTTGAACCACACAAGGGTGTATACATTCTGTGGCCACAACGGCCTGATAATTGGCGCAATGGTGGAAAACCAGCCCAAAAGACGTTCGTTGAAGTAGCTAAGGCGATTTCTCAATTTGAACACGTCACTGTTGGGGTTAATGATGATCAATATGAAAATGCATTAGCCATGCTTCCCGACAACGTTGAAGTAATTGAACTTTCTAATGATGATTCATGGATTCGTGACTGTGGAGCAACATTTGTTAAAAACGACAAGGGTGATCTGCGAGCAGTTGATTGGCACTTTAACGCCTGGGGTGGGTTAGTCGATGGTCTTTATTTCCCATGGGATAAAGATGATCGGGTTGCTGCCAAGATGGCTGAACTTGAAGGAGTAGATCGTTACCGTCTGAACGACTTTACCCTTGAAGGTGGGTCAATTCACGTTGACGGTGAAGGAACCTTAGTTACAACGGAAGAGTGTTTACTTTCAGAAGGACGCAACCCACAATTATCTAAGCAACAAATTGAAGAAGTCCTTAAGGAATATTTGAACTTGGATAAGGTTATTTGGCTTCATAAGGGAATTTACCTTGATGAGACAAATGGTCACGTTGATAATATTTGTAACTTTGTTGAACCAGGTCATGTTGTATTAGCTTGGACTGATGATCAGAGTGATCCACAATATGAAATTTCACGTGAGAACTTGGAAATCTTAGAGAATTCAACTGATGCTAAGGGAAGAAAGATTAAAGTTACAAAACTTTATGTCCCAAAGCCGGTTAAGATTACTAAGGAAGAATCAGAAGGAGTAGATGCTGTTGATGGGACCCTTCCACGACAAGAAGGCGACCGTTTGGCTGCATCATATGTCAACTACTACACTGCTAATGGCGGAATCGTTTTCCCAATGTTTGGTGATCCAAATGATGAAAAGGCTCGCGAGACGCTGCAAGCTTGTTACCCAGACCGGAAGATTGTAGGTGTTCCTGCACGAGAAATTCTCCTTGGTGGTGGTAATATTCACTGTATTACTCAACAAGTACCAAAAGAATAATAAGCAATCACAAAGATAACCGGCAAGAATTAGCTCAGTAAGCCAATTCTTGCCGGTTTTTCCTACTGCCTTGTAATTTGCAACTATATTTTAGTTGCAAATTACATCTGGGATTTTTATAATATATGGAGACTAATTAAGGATTATTTTTATGAGCAAAAAAGAAAAATTACTCAAAAAATTATTGTCTCACTCAAATGGATTCACTTTTAATGAAATGAATTCTTTATTGGAATCTTTTGGATATACTTGTGACAGTAAAGGAAAAACCAGTGGTTCACGTGTTAGATATTATAGGTCAAGTAAGGATACCATTTTAATTCATAAGCCTCATCCCAGAAAAACATTGCTAAGTTATCAAGTTAAAGGTATTGTTGAACATCTCAAAAAGGAGCACTTATTATGACAGCTAAACTATTAAAATATAAAGGTTATCACGGAACTGTTGAATATTCATTAACGGATAAAGTCTTATATGGTAAAGTCCTAGGTGTTCATAGTCTAATATCGTATGAGGGAGAGACGATTAGTGAGCTAGAAAAAGATTTCCGTGGAGCAATTGATGATTACCTTGAAATGTGCGCAAAGCACCATGAAAATCCTGAGGTCACTTATAGTGGTACATTTAATGTTAGAATTCCAGCAGCGCTACATGAAGAAGTCGCTATTTACTCTGCGGCCAACCATCAATCACTAAATGCAAGTGTAGAAGAGGCTCTCAAAAATCTTGTTAATAAGGAGTGAGAAAAAGACAGTGGGACAATGAATTAGATATACTAGTTCATCGTCATACTGCCTTTTCTTACATTTTAGCCTTAAGGTTAAAATCTCTGCCACCGTAATTTTCAATGTATTGATAAAGAATTAGTTCCATAATGGCAATCACGGAGATTCGCGAGCCAATGTCCGTATTGTTTACAGTAATTTCATCGGTAAAGAGGTAGAAATTAATATCACTGAGATTTTGAATCGTGTTGTTGTCAGCACCAGTAATTGAAACAATCAATGGTGAAATTCCCTTGCGCATTAAGTTGTTAATTAAACGGATAAATTCTTCATTTTCACCGTTGAAACTCATGATAAAAACGAGTGAATTATCATTGATTTGCTGTTCTGCAAGTCGCCGATAATCTTTATCTTGCGGAAAACTAACATTAAATCCCGACATTGCGTAAAGATACTTGATGTATTCAGTTAAGTGTTTGGTTGTGTCTTTGGAAAAAAGAAAAATATGGGGATGTTCGGCGAGCTTATCTGCAATCCTTGTCAATTGTTCGGCCTTGAGAACACGGATCGTTTCCTCAATATTTTTAGTATATTCATTGCGATAACTAACTTGGTTGACGGTAAAGGGATTGTTAGATTGTTCGTGATGGTTCATTAGGGTGAACTTAATGACGGTTGTAAATTCACTAAATCCTGAGAAGCCAATTTTACGGACAAACCGGAGAAATGTTGCCGTTGAAACGTAGGCCATTGAAGCAACCTCCCGGATACTACAACCATTAATGTTCTCCATGTTTTGAACAACAAAGTCAAAAAGGTGGTGTTCGTTTTCGGTCAATTCTTTTAAATGTGGTTCAACAATATCAAAGAAATCCATATTGCCACCTCGCTAAGGTTTGGGAATACTGTTAACAATTGTATGGAGACCACCGCCACCAATTAAGATCTCACGGACGGAGAAACCAATGACTTGCCGTTCAGGGAAAAGGCGTTCAAGAATCTTTTGTGTTTTTTGATCTTGAGGATCAGCAAAAAGGGGATAAATAATTGCATCATTAATCGTAATGTAATTAACGTAGGTAGCGGTTAACCGCTGACCAACCGCCCGCGGCATTAGTCCTTTAACTAGGTCAATTCCCTTAGTTTCTTCTTCGGTTAAACTTTGAATTGCTGGGATGGGAAGCTTGTGAATCTTAAAATGACGGTCATAAGCATCAGTTGCTTCTTCTAAAATGTTGAGGGCATCGTGACAGGCTTCGTAGAGCGGATCAGTTGAGTCATCGGTCCAAGTTAAGACAATTTCTCCTGGCTTGACAAAGTTAACCATATTGTCAATGTCGCCACCAGTTTCATCTAAGAAATAGCCGTGCTTTAACCAGATTATTTTCTTAGCACCAAGATATTCCTTAAGGATAGCTTCCATAAAAGTTTTACTTGGATTTTGATTGCGATCTTCGGCTAACAAGACATCCTCAGTAGTGATAATAGTTCCTTCACCATCTGTGATGATAGAGCAACCTTCAAGAACCGTTTTTTCTGAGTAGTAATCAATTTTTTCTAAGTCAGCAACTTTTCCGGCTAACTGGTCATCGAAATCCCAAGGAAAGTAAAGACCGTCAATTAAACCTCCCCAGGCATTAAAGCTAAAGTTAACAGCACGAATGTCATGTCCACGGTTAATATAGATTGGCAGAACATCTTTCGCCCAGGCATCGTTATTGCTCATTTCAACAACACGAGCAATTCCAGCTAGCTTTTCTTTAGCATTTAAGTATTGATCCTCATTTACGAGCATTGTTACCGGTTGGAATTGACTAATGATTTTAGCGAGCTCAGTAAAGGCTTTTTGGGCGGGCTTGCCGCCATTGCGCCAGTTATCTTGCCTTTCCGGCCAAATCATAAAGGATGCCCGTTGACGTTCAAACTCAGCGGTAATTCGGTAATGATCAAGTCGGGGAGTCGAATTGTTAATTATCATTTTACTGATCCTTCTTTATTTTAAATTATCTTTTTCCTTCAGGTATTTTTTTTGGAGAGATAAACTGTTTCGTGGCCAAAACACGCCATCAGCGTATCCTTGGATATGTGAATCATTATTAGCCTTGTTAAGCCGATATTGTCCCCATGCACAGTAGAGAAGACTTTGCTCAATACCAATAAAATGACGTCCAAGTTTTTTAGCCGTAACCAGACTTGAACCAGCACCAGCAAAGGGATCAAAGATTAAATCACCAGGATTAGAACTAGCAAGGATAACTTTGGCCATTAGTTTTTCAGGCTTTTGGGTCGGGTGATCGGTATTCTCGGGCATTGACCAATAAGGAATTGAAATATCATCCCAAAGGTTACTGGGCATGGTATCACGAAAGTTACCGGCTTTAGTTGCCTGCCAGTCTTTGGCGTGACCATCTTCTTTATAGGGCGCTACTACTGGTCGCCGTTGTTTAACCTGATCAACATTAAATACATAGTCATGGGGGTCAACGGTTAAGAACCAGATGTCTTCAGAACTGTTCTTCCAGTTGGTTAGCGCGCCCCGGCCCTTTTCTCGTTGCCAAGTAATTCGATTTTTGACCGTGAAATGCTGCTCTAATACTGGAGCGAGGACGATACTGGTCTCCCAGTCCGCAAAGACGTAGATGCTAGCACTAGCCTTTAATAGTGGCTTTAGCTTATTAATCCAGCCCTCAGTGTATTGTTGGTATTCAGCTGGCTTCATTTGTTTAAACGTCATGCCATCGTACTTTTTATTTAGGTTATACGGAGGATCGACAAGCGCAAGATCGATTGAATGACTTGGCAGTTGGTCCATTACCCGAAATGAATCGCCGTTAATCACCTTGTCGGTAACCTGATCAAGAGAAAAAGGTTCTTCCTTTTTAGATTGAATGATCTTTGCCATCACGTCTGCTGGTGTGTCCGCTAGGCTAAAATCAATCGTTTTATTGCGCTTTGATTTCACGACTCTCACTCCCGTACTAATGTTAAATCATAGTTCCATTATACAAGATCCCGTGACCTAATCTTGATTTTTCCTGGGAGAATAGCTTAAAATAGTCGGTAAATAAGTAGTGTGAGTAACAGCGAGGGATGGTTGATGAAAAGATCCCCAAAGCACGAACTGGTTACAATTGAAAATGATATTAAAGTGGCAGTGGTTCGCTGCAATTTAGGTGGTACCGCGCAGTTGATGCGTCCTATTAGTTTGAATAGCTAGTAGGGCGTTTTTGATTTAAGGAGGAAATACAATGGCTGAAGAAAAAAAGCACACAATCTTAACGGGTGACCGACCAACCGGGAAGCTTCATATTGGGCACTATGTTGGTTCATTAAAGAACCGGGTTCGTTTACAAAATACCGGTGATTACAACACCTTTATTATGATCGCTGACCAACAGGCGTTGACTGATAATGCCCGTGATCCAGAAAAAATCCGGAAGAGTCTTCATGAAGTGGCGTTAGATTACTTGGCAGTTGGCATTGACCCTAAAAAGGCAACGATTTTTGTTCAATCACAAATTCCTGCTTTAAGTGAATTAACGATGCACTACCTTAACTTAGTAACAATTGCCCGTCTTCACCGGAATCCAACTGTTAAGGCCGAAATTCAACAGAAAAAGTTTGGCGAAAGTGTTCCGGCCGGCTTCTTTATTTATCCGGTGAGCCAAGCAGCAGACATCACTGCCTTTAAGGCGGATACGGTTCCGGTTGGGGATGATCAAGAACCAATGCTTGAACAGACGCGGGAAATCGTTCGGTCATTCAACCGGATTTACAATGAAGACATTCTGGTTGAACCACAAGGAGTCTTTCCGCCAAAGGGTGAAGGACGGATCCCGGGTCTTGACGGTAATGCAAAGATGAGTAAGTCACTTGGTAACGCAATTTACCTTTCAGACGATGCTGATACAGTTCAAAAGAAAGTAATGTCCATGTATACCGACCCAACACACATTAAGGTGAGCGATCCAGGTCATATTGAAGGAAACACTGTCTTTACCTACCTTGATATTTTTGATCCGGATAAGGAAAAGGTTGCTGAATTAAAGGAACAGTATCAAGCTGGTGGCCTTGGCGATGTTAAGATCAAGCGTTACTTAAACGATGTTCTTGAAACCGAACTTGAACCAATCCGAAAGCGTCGTGAAGAATACGCAAAGAACCTTGATTACGTCGACCAAATCCTTCAAGAAGGATCCGCCCACGCCAATGAAGTCGCTAACCAAACCCTCAAACAAGTCCGCGACGCAATTGGGATTAATTATTTTGATTAGAGTGTGAGCCGTGACGAATTAGCAACTGAGCACTAGAAAATCCCGGACGATGATTGTTTACAATCAAGGACGGGATAGCTAGGCGGAAGTTGCGGTCACGGCGAACACGTTTCAGCTCAGTTTTACCTAGAACACTAATTCTAACAAGTCCCGAGTGAATAAGTTAGCCACATTTACATTCAAACACGACCCATATTTGTTAGTCCCAGCCCCTAACAAATATGGGTTGTTTTTTATCTGGTCAAATTTCACCAAGAACTAACCATAAAAAATAATCTTCTGTCCTTCCGATAGTTAACGGGTTCACACTCTGTTGAAGAACATGGTATTATTAAGAGGATATTAAATTTCGCTTTTTTCTAAATAAAATACAGATTATCGGAGGTGAAAATGGTGGAAGAAAACCTCGCGATTGTTGATCTTGGTTCCAATTCGACAAGGATGGCAATTACCGAAATTGCACCTGATGGTCGTTTTCGTGAAATCAAACGGGTCAAAGAAAATACTCGTCTTTCAGAAGGAATGGGCCGGGAGAAAGTGCTTCAGAAAAATGCAATGGATCGAACGATTGCTGCCTTAAAAAGGTTCAAGAAAATTTATTCGACGGTACCTAATATTCAGGTACGAGCAATCTCAACGGCAGCAGTTCGTCAGGCAAAGAATCGTCAAGAATTCTTAAACCGGGTCGAAAATGAAGTTGGTATTCACTTGCAAGTTCTTTCGGGGAAAAAAGAAGCATATTACGATTACCTGGGTGTCATTCGGACACTCAAACTCAACCACTGTTTAATTTTAGATGTTGGTGGCGCAAGTTGTGAGTTGATTTTAGTTCAGCAGCGGCGGGCACGGGACCTGATCTCACTTCCTGTTGGTGCAGTTAACTTATCCGAACAATTCCACTTAGGAGGGTATGTTCGCGCAACTGACCTGTTTCGGGCGCAGGTTTCGATGAATGAACGGTTGACGAAAATTCCGTGGCTTCGTTATGCTACTCGGGTACCAATTGTCCTCTTGGGTGGTGCTAACCGAACGCTTGCACGAATGACTCGGGCCTACCACCATCATGGACGGCGCCATTCTTCAGGGTCGATTCATGGATATCAATTGTCTTCACGAGTTGTTTTTGCAACTTATCGGGAACTTTTGAGTAAGAACCTTGCCCAACGCAAACGGATGCCAGGATTAGAACCAGAACGGGCTGACATTATTATCGGCGGGATGCTGCCACTTGTTTCACTCTTGCAACGGAATAGTGATGGCCGGGTGATCTTCTCCGAAAGTGGTGTTCGTGAAGGAATTATCACCGAGTACGTTAACCAAAGGAAGAAACATCATGAGTAAAATGCAATGGGCACACGGCTTTTATCGGCTAACTCCTGAACAACGACGGCAAATACTTGCCGATCGTTATTGGCTTTCCCGGTCGGAACAGGAATTACTCGAACAGCATACAAGTGATTTAGGAAATGACTTGGTTGAAAATTACATTACTGATTACCCATTGCCAGAGGGGATAGTTACTAATCTAGTAGTTAATGGTAAGGATTATACTGTACCGCTTGTTATTGAGGAACCTTCAGTAATTGCGGCAGCTAATAATGGGGCGCAGCGGATAGCTAAGTCTGGTGGCTTTAAGGCAGAAAAAGCTTCACGAGCGCTGGTAGGCCAAGTAGTTGTTGAGTTGCCTAATGATCCAGAAGCTAAAATTAACTGGCTAAAGAGTCAGGAATCAACATTACTTGCAATCGCAAATGCCGCTCACCCATCAATGCAAAAGCGGGGCGGCGGTGCTAAGCAAGTTCGGATTCGTCAAGTTGGACGGTTCATTAGTATTGATTTGCTGATTGACGTTTGTCAGGCAATGGGCGCAAATACAGTTAATACGATGGCAGAAGCAGTTGCCCATTACTTGCGTGAAAATGGTGTTCATGTTGTTACTGCTATTCTCAGTAATTACGCCACGGATAGTTTGCAAACCGTAACTTGTAGTGTTGATTACGCGGAATTAGCGACGAAGCAGATGAGGGGCGAAGAAGTTGCCAAGCGGATCGCTGATTTAAGTGATTTGGCTCAGGTCGATCCATACAGGGCAGCAACCCATAATAAGGGCATCATGAACGGAATTGACGCTGCGTTGATTGCGAGTGGAAATGATTGGCGGGCAATTGAAAGCGGCGCTCATGCTTATGCTAGTCGTGATGGTCAGTATCGTGGCCTTAGCACATGGCAAATTAGTGATAATCACCTTGAAGGGAAATTAACCCTGCCAATGCCCGTTGGTGTAGTTGGCGGTTCAATCGGGCTGAATCCTTTGACGAGCCTCAATTACCATTTGAGTGAAATTCAGACCGCCCAAGAATTAGCGGCTGTGATTACCAGTTTAGGATTAGCACAGAACCTGGCAGCGATCCGGGCATTGGCTACTACCGGGATTCAAGCAGGCCATATGAAACTTCAATACCGGTCTTTGGCGATTAGCGTTGGCGCAAAACAATCAGAAATCGAACAGCTAGTAAAAGAACTTCGGCAGCAACCACATGTTGATCGTGAAGTTGCTAAACAATTATTGACAACGTTACGAAAGGAGTCCACCAATGAGTGAAGAACAAGAAATCAAGTTAAATGATGCAAATAAAGCCCTCCTCGACCAGGTTAATGAACTGTATCCAGAGGGGTCAGTCTTTGTTCAATTTAAGGGCAAGCGGTCTGGTTATGTTCGCCACGACCAAGCTACCCAGCAAACGATTCCGGGTGCTTTGGTAATTTTGGTAACTGACTTAACAGAACCAAACTATACAGCTTCCCACGAATTGCTGCACCTATTAATGCTTCTTCGGGGATTCCCGCAAATTTTCTTCCAGCTTTCTTTAGGTGACCGAGAACTTGATGAACAAATGATGATCATGTCGACAGATCTGTATAACGTTGCAATGCACCGGGTTGTGGTTGCGGAACAACGGAAGCATGGCTTCATTAATGAGCGGGTAGAAGAAGAGTATCTTAAGGGGGTTGAACATACATTAACTCCTGAAAGCGAAGACGATGATGAACGAGCTTTGCGGCTATTGACCTTGCTTGATGCGTTAGTATTCTTTGGTGACCACTTGGCAAAATACGAGGAACAATTACAGAATAATTATCCTAAGGCATTGGCAGCAGCCAAAAAGATATATGCTGAAATTACAAAAAAGCCAATAAAGAACGCCTTTGACATGTGGCGATCGATTGTCAAAATTTATTCCTTGTATGATCAGCAAATGGAAGAATGGGGTCTTCCAGCATTAAATAATGATAAATTTACGACCCTTTCACCAGTATTAAGTGAACGTCAATTACGTCTTGAAGTTCGTCAGGTATTTGAAATTTTTAATTCTGGAATGAAGGACCGGAAGACCGGGAAACCCGCCTATGTTGGCCTTCGACGGAATATTGGTCAAAATTCATTTACTACTGCTAAGCATTCGCCAGAAGAGTTTAAGCAGCTTTACGATCAACCCGTAAAGAAATTCTTAGAACAAAATCATATTCCATATATCATAAGGAAGTAATTTAATGGAACAAGCAGTACAGCAATTATTTGATAACGCTCAACGGATTGTGTTTTTAACTGGAGCAGGGGTTTCAACTGCCTCCGGAATTCCGGATTTTCGTTCTGCAAATGGATTGTATACTAAGGACCGGAATGCGGAGTATTATTTAAGTCACCGTTATTTTGTCAGTGATCCAGAAGGCTTTTATCAGTTTTGCAAGGAAAATTTATATTTTCCTGATGCTAAGCCCAACATCATTCACCAAAAACAGGCAGCCCTAACCCAGCAAGATCGGGCTACGGTAATCACCCAAAATATTGACAACCTGTATGAAGAAGCAGGAACTAAACACTTGATCGACTTTCACGGGAACCTTTTTAATGTCTACTGTGAAAAATGCCATGAAACTGTTTCGGTAGACGAGTATTTAAAGAGTCGGCTTCACCAAAAGGATGGCGGGGCACTGCGTCCTGATATTGTTCTGTACGATGAAGGAATTAAGCAGGAAAACATTATTAATTCCGTTCGTGCAATGCAACAGGCAGACCTGGTTGTTATTGTGGGGACTTCAATGAAGGTTTACCCATTTGCTGGACTTCTTGAATACCGAAACCCAACCGCCAAGGTAGTAGCGATTAATCAGGAAGCCCTTCAGTTACCGTGTGATTTTGAAATGATCCAGACTGATGCAACTGAATTCTTCAAGGAATTACAAGTAAAATAAAAAAATGAAGCTGCCGTGCGCAAATCAACAAGACTAAACGCAAACTAGCAGCTTCTTTTTATTGAAACGAGGTAATTAATTGAAGTAGATCACTTTGCCAGCGACCTTAAATGGCATCCCCTGATGACGTTTTTCGTTACCACTCTTCTTTAGTGAAAATACGTTCCGAATAGTCTTTGTAGTTAATGACATTTTGATCGCTCCTTTCATTTTTGGACACTCATTGTTTCCACCTTCAAGATATCATGAACGATTACAGAATGGAACAACTCTAAGAAGACGTCTCATTTCTTAAAAGGCTATTTTTGTATATTTTGCGTGGAATTAGTGGAAATTGTGCATAAAAGTGATGATGACGGCAATTAATCGCCAGAATAAATGAGTATAGATTTATTTTTGAGAAAATAAGAAATCGCTGAGAATACAAGGGAGGGAAAATACATGAAAATTACAATGGGGTTGACAACATGGACTGAACACCCAGCGTTAATCAATGGCGAGCAACGGCCAGTGACGCTAAACGAGTATGCCCAACACCTGCCAACGGTTGAAATTGATACTTTTTTCTACGCGTTGCCCCAAATGGCGACGATTCAGAACTGGCTTTCCCAAGTACCAAGTGAGTTTCAGTTCATTATTAAGGCTCATCAGGGAATGACTCTCCATCAGCGAAATCAGGAAAAGGGTGAATTAGCACTACTATTTCAGCAGTATCGACGAACGATTGCGCCATTGATTGCTACTGGGCAGTTAAAAACAATCCTTTTCCAATTTCCACCGTACTTCGATGCGGAAGTAAAGGATATTGAATATTTAAAGCTGGTTCGTGACTGGCTTGGTGATTTACCAATTGCAATTGAGCTCCGTAATAATTCGTGGTATCGACCGGGAGTGGTTGATTCGTTAGTCTCATATTGCCAGGATCTGCAATTTACCCTAGTTGCCGCGGATGAACCGCATGATACAGTTACGTCCGTTCCGTTTTACCTAGCAACGACCAATCCTAAACTAGCAATGATTAGGCTACATGGCCGTAACAGAAAAGGCTGGGATAACGCGGGAAAAGAATGGCGGAAGACGCGGACGCTTTATCGTTATACGCAAGAAGAGCTAGCAGGTTTTGCTCAAAAGATTAGTCAGGTTAATCCTCAACCGCAGGAACTCTGCGTAATCTTTAATAACAATTCTGGTGGGGATGCCGCACCGAATGCTCTTCAATTGCAAAAGTTAATGGGAGTTAAATTTAGCGGCCTTGCCCCGCGGGATCCTCAACAACTAGATCTCTTTTGAGGTTGGAGTGGGTTACGGATAATGCTATACTAAAGATTAATTAAAAATTAGGAATTAATAAGAAAGAGGGGCCTCATATGGCTGAACAAAAACCAACTTATTACATTACAACGCCAATTTACTATCCATCTGGTAAATTACATATTGGTAATACATATACGACCGTTGCTTGTGACGCTGAAGCGCGTTATAAGCGGTTAATGGGCTATGATGTTTTCTACTTAACCGGAACTGATGAACACGGGTTAAAGATTGAACAGAAAGCTGAAAAACTGGGCAAACAACCACAAGAATACGTGGATGAAATGGCTGCCGGAATTAAGAAGCTTTGGAAGACAATGGAAATCACTAATGATAAGTTTATTCGGACAACGGATGACTATCATGAGAAAGCTGTCCAAAAAATCTTCCAAAAGTTTATTGACCAGGGCGATATTTATAAGGGTAAATATAAGGGCTGGTATTCAGTTGATGATGAAGAATACTTCACTGAAAGCCAATTAGCTGAAGTTTACCGTGATGACGATGGTAATGTAATCGGGGGGAAGGCTCCTTCTGGTCACGAAGTTCAACTGGTTGAAGAAGAATCATACTTCTTTAAGATGAGCAAGTATTCTGACTGGTTGATGAACTATTATAAAGAACACCCTGACTTTATTGAACCGCACACTCGGGTTAACGAAATGGTTAATAACTTCTTAAAGCCGGGCCTTGAAGACCTTGCTGTTACCCGGACCTCCTTTAACTGGGGAGTTAAGGTGCCTAATGATCCTAAGCACGTCGTTTATGTTTGGATTGATGCGTTATCCAACTATATTACTGCTTTAGGGTATGGTTCTGATGATGACAGCCTCTTTAAGAAGTACTGGCCAGCTGATGTTCACATGGTTGGAAAAGAAATCGTTCGTTTCCATACGATTTATTGGCCAATCATGCTCCATGCTCTTGGACTACCGCTACCCAAGCATGTTATCGGCCACGGCTGGTTGACGATGAAAGACGGGAAGATGTCCAAGTCAAAGGGAAACGTCATTTATCCTGAAACGTTGGTTGACCGTTATGGCCTGGATGCTACCCGTTACTACCTCTTGAAGGCAATGCCATTTGGTAATGATGGGGTCTTCAGTCCGGAAGACTTTGTTGATAAGGTCAATTACGATCTAGCTAACGATTTGGGGAACTTACTAAACCGGACCGTTGCCATGATTAATAAGTATCAAGATGGTAAGCTAGTTGCTCAAAATGACGCCACAACTGAATATGATGCTGATCTTGAACAAACTGCCGCCAATGCAATTGCTGAATTTAAAGCGGAAATGGATCAGATTCACTTTGCCGATGCCTTATCAGCTGTTTGGAAATTGGTTGCTCGGGCTAACAAGTACATTGACGAGACTGAGCCATGGGTATTAGCTAAGGACGAAAGTAAGAAGGCTGAGTTATCTGATGTTATGACTCACCTTGCCAAGAGTTTACGGATAATCGCTGCATTAATTCAACCAGTAATGACCCACGCACCAAAGGAGATTGTGACCCAGCTTGGTCTTGAAGGAACGAACCTTGAATTGACTGACTTACAATTTAACGATTTCCCTGAAACTGCCCAAGTGGTTGCTAAGGGAACACCAATCTTCCCTCGACTTGATGTTAAGGAAGAGGTTGAGTTCATTAAGAGTCAAATGAGTGCTAACCAAAAGCAAAAGGGACGTAAAGCAATGGAACAAGCAAAGAAAGAAGCGCAAAAAACAATGAGTGAAGAAGAAACAACTGGTAAGAAGCAAATTCGGATTGATGTTTTTGATAAGGTTGAATTAAAGGTTGCTCAAATTACTTCAGCAGATCATGTTGAAGGAGCAGACAAGCTGTTGAAGTTCCACATGGATGATGGGACTGAAGATGGCCGGCAAATTCTTTCGGGAATTGCCGAATGGTATCCAGATCCAGCCGTTCTTGTTGGCAAGAAGGTCCTAATTGTTGCTAACTTGAAACCACGGAAGATGCGTGGAGAAGTTAGCCAAGGAATGCTCCTATCTGCGGAAAAGGATGGTAACGTAACTGTTGTGACTGTTCCTGACTCACTCGTTCCTGGGATGGGCGTTGAATAATCAGGTTATCCAATGAGTAAACAACATAAAAACTGGCGTCAAGTTTATGATTCGCATACGCATCTAAACGATGACGCCTTTTATGATGATGTTCCAGCATTTGAAGCCCGAGCTGCCCATTATGGGGTCACCCAAATGAATATTGTGGGTTCAAATACCGTCTTGAATGAACGGGCGATTAAGCTGGCCCATGAATACGATAATCTTCATGCAATTATCGGCTGGCACCCAGAAGATATTCGTTCATATACTGATCAGACTGAGAAAAAACTAATTGAGCAATTGCAGGATCCTCTAGTTGTGGGAATTGGTGAAATTGGGTTGGACTATTTTAATGACCAAAAATCACCCCATGATCGTCAACAAGAAATTTTTGCCCGACAGTTAGAAATTGCCCGTCAATTGAAGCTCCCGGTTTCAATCCATGTCCGGGACGCTCTTGAAGATGCTTATGCAATTCTTCGTGATTCTCATATTGATGAATTTGGCGGGGTAATGCATAGCTTTAATGGTTCGCCTGAAATGGCAGAAAAGTTCATGGAGTTGGGGATGGCAATCTCGTTTAGCGGGGTTGTTAGTTTCAAAACGGCTGAAGAGGTCCACCAAGCTGCATTAGCGGTTCCGTTAGATCGGTTGATGGTTGAAACCGATGCTCCTTACCTAACACCGATTCCATACCGGGGAAAGGAAAACGAGCCTGGCTTTACTAAGTTTGTGGTTGACGCAATTGCAAAGTTAAAGAATGTTGATGCGGAATTGGTTGCTTACAAAACTTTTCATAATGCTGAAAGACTATTTTTAACGAAGAGAGAGCCAAATGAAGAAGATTAAAGAAGTAATCGTCGTTGAAGGAAAGGACGATACCAAGCAAATCCTAAAAGCGGTTAATGCCGATACCTATGAGACTAACGGGTCGGCATTATCGGCAGCTGATATTGACCGGTTGAAAAAGCTTCAGGAAACAAGAGGATTAATCGTGTTTACTGATCCAGACTTTAATGGCGAACGAATCCGTAAAATGATTAGCAACGCAATCCCAGGGGTTAAGCATGCCTTTATTCGTCGTGATCAGGGCGTTCCTGAATTTAAGGGAAGTCTTGGCGTTGAGCATGCAACACCGGAAGTGATTAGGAGCGCCCTAGAAAAACTTTATACTCAGGGAACAGTAGCGGATGCCGAGATTACTAGCGCTGATTTAAAAGCAGCTGGCTTAACCGGGAAGCAAAATTCTCGTTACCGGCGTGAGCGTCTTGGGCAGATTCTCGGAATTGGTTACGGAAATGGTAAGCAACTCTTAAAACGGCTGAATATGTTTCAAATTCGCCGACAAGATTTTGAAGCTGCCGTTCATCAATTGGATCAGGAGGAAGCAAAATGAGTGAATCAGCACAAATTGGTAGCCGGAAAACAACCCGTTCAATTCTGAATGAATATGGCCTTCATGCCAAGAAGGGGTTTGGCCAGAACTTTCTGACTGATCCGGCAATCCTTCAGCGAATTGTTGAGGCTGCTGAGGTTACAACCGCGGATAACGTGATTGAAATTGGACCAGGGATCGGAGCGTTGACTGAAAAGTTAGCGCAGGCTGCCGGCCAGGTAGTTGCCGTCGAAATTGATCAAGATTTGATTCCCGTTTTAGAGAAAACCTTAGCTCCTTACGATAATGTGACGGTAATTAATCAGGATATCCTAAAAGCCAATTTACCTGAATTAATTCAGCAACGGTTTACCGACCCAACCAAACCAATCAAAGTGGTTGCTAACCTACCGTATTACATTACCAGCCCAATCCTGATGAACCTGCTGGCTAGTCCGGTAGAGTGGTCATCAATTACGGTTATGATGCAAAAGGAGGTTGCCCAGCGTCTTACTGCTAAACCAGGGACAAAACAGTATGGTGCTTTAACTCTAGCAATCGAATACCAGATGGATGCAGAAGTTGCCTTTAACGTTTCTCGTCATTCATTTATTCCAGCACCAAACGTTGATTCTGCAATTGTGGTTCTTAAGCAACGTCAGCAGCCGTTAACAACTAAGCCCTTTGATAAGCAAAAATTAATGGGTTTTATTCGGGGATGCTTTGCTCACCGGCGGAAGAGTCTCTGGAATAATTTACAAACTGTCATTGGTAAAGACGAAAATATAAAAGCAAAAATGACAAAAGTTTTGGAAAAAATCGAGATCTCACCACAACTTAGGCCAGAAAAGCTGACCTTAGCCCAGTTTATCAACCTTTTGAATGCCCTTCATCAAGAAAAATTAATTTAAAATACGATTGAATTATTACTGAACTTGTGATAAAATTTTGACTTTTATATGGAATTAGCGTATAGTTCAGCCTGTGAGGTGAGATGTGTGGCTAAAAGTATTTTAGAGATTAAACAAGAACTTGAGGGTCGTGTTGGCCAACGAGTTCTGGTAACTGCTCAAGCAGGCCGGAAGCGTATTGCTAAGCATCATGGAGTGCTTAGTAAAACTTATCCAGCAATCTTTGTCGTTCACGTTAATGAAGGACAAGGACAAATTAGCCGGATCAGTTACAGTTATACTGATCTCTTAACACAAAATATCTCGATTGATTTCGAAGATGAAGAAGCGCAAGCATAAAATAGGCGATGAAGAGTCGTGATAGGAGTTGCTAAAGACTTTTGTCACGGCTTTTTAGATCTCCTAACTTCTTTCCCAGCTTTCTCTCTGCTATAATCAAAGTAACTATTTGACTAAACGGGGAGGTGTTCTGAATGCTGATCACTGAAAAAGCACCGGCGAAGCTTAACCTAAGCTTAGATTCGCCGATGAGATACCTCGATGGGATGCCAAAATGGGATATGGTAATGGTTTCTGTTGATCTGGCTGACTATGTTTCAATTGAAATTGCTGACCGGCCGGGAAACATTAAGGTATATACAGACAGTAGTTTTCTTCCTAACGACCAACGAAATCTTGCATTTCAGGCTGCCAATATTTTACGTAATCGATTTCACCATCTGGAAGCATTAACAATTAATATTAAGAAACACATTCCAGTTGCTGCGGGACTAGGCGGTGGTTCTTCTGATGCTGCCGCGGTATTGCGAATTTTGAATTCAGCCTGGGAACTTGGCCTTTCGTTAGAAGAATTAGCACGGCTATCACTTTCAATTGATTCAGATGTTCCGTATTGTGTATATGGTAAGCTAGCTCACGTAACCGAACATGGTGAAAAAATTGAGTTACTACCACCACAACCCCATTACTGGGTGGTAATTGCCAAGCAGCAGATTAGCGTGTCAACTCCGCAAATATTACGGCAAATTGATTATACGCAGATTGATCACCTAAATAATTCACTGTTACTTCAAAGTTTACGGGATGGTGATTGGCGGACGGCAACTAAGTATATGGGAAACGTTCTGGAACCACTAACGATGCATTATTACCCAGAAATCAAACGATTGAAAGATAAGATGCTTGCTTTGGGGGCAGATGTTGCACAGATGAGCGGAACCGGGCCATCGGTTTTTGCAATTTGCCATACCGAATCGCGAGCACGACGGGTTCAGAATGGAATTCGGGGCTTTTGTCGGAACGTTAATATTGTTACGTTATTATAATTTGTAACTGGACGTCTTCTAATACTGAAGAAAAGTCCAGTTATTTTAATGAACATTAAGCAAAAGACGAACATTTATGTTAAAATCAAAGGCAATTAATACTTTTGGAGGATTAGATATGAAGGTTAGACGTAGTAACCGCCTTGTCGATATGACAAGATACTTGATGGAACATCCCCGTTCGCTCGTTTCACTCAAATTCTTTGGGGAACGGTATGATTCTGCTAAGTCTTCAATTAGCGAAGACCTTAGTATTATTCGGCACACTTTTCATTCTTGGGGAATGGGACGACTAGAAACAATTCCTGGAGCAAGTGGTGGTGCTGTATTAACGCCATTTTATTCAAAAGAAAATGCAGAAAAAGCCATTGCTGACCTTGTTGATGCGGTGAGCGATGATACCCGGCTGTTACCTGGAGATTATGTTTACCTGTCAGACTTAATTGGTCGGCCGGATATTTTGCGGCGGGTTGGTCGGTTAATTGCCACTCAATATGTTGATCAAGATGTTGATGTTATTATGACGGTTGAAACCAAGGGAATTCCGATTGCGCAAAGTGCTGCTATGTACTTGAATAAGCCATTTGTAATTGTGCGGAATAGCTCGCATATCACTGAAGGGCCAACCGTGAGTGTTAACTATGTTTCTGGTTCTGTAAAACGAATTAAGAAGATGGAGTTATCACGCCGAACCCTTTCAGCGGGAGCAAACGTGGTTGTTGTCGATGACTTTATGAAGGGTGGCGGAACCCTGAACGGGATGAAGTCACTGATTAAGGAATTCGATGCTAACTTAGTCGGAATGACTGTTTTAGCTGAGGGTGAAGTTACTGGTAAACGATTAGTAGATAACTGTACGTCTTTGCTTAAGGTCAATGCGGTGGATGATGAGAAAAAGACAATCCAGGCTGGACCAGGAAGCTTTATTAAAGATGTTTTTGAGAAGGAGTAAAGTAGCAAAATGAAGCGGAATGCGATTATTTTAGCAGCCGGTAAGGGAACCCGGATGCGTTCAAAGTTATATAAGGTCTTACATAAGGTATGTGGAAAGACAATGGTGGAACATGTTGTCGGTCAACTTGAAAAAGCTGATATTGAAAATATTATTACCATTGTTGGTTTCGGTGCCGAAAAGGTTGAAGAGGTTGTTGGTAACCGGACTAAGTTTGCCTTACAAAATGAACAGTTGGGGACTGGACACGCAGTAATGCAAGCCAAGGATCTTTTAGCGAACGAAGATGGGGAAACCATTGTTGTAAGTGGTGATACACCTTTATTTACTGCTGATACTTTTAAGAAGTTATTTGAATACCACGAACAACGCCATGCTGCTGCAACGATTCTTACATCTGTAGCACCTGACCCAACAGGTTACGGTCGAATTGTTCGCAATGACGTGGGAATTGTTGAACGGATTGTGGAACAAAAGGATGCTACGCCAGAAGAACAAGCAATTCATGAAATTAATACGGGTGTTTACTGCTTTGATAACAAGAAGCTCTTTGCTGCTCTAAAGAATATTAATAACGACAATGCTCAGGGTGAATACTACCTTACTGATGTAATTGAAATTTTGAAGAATGAACAAGAAATCGTTACTGCATACAAGATGTCAGATTTCGATGAATCAATGGGGGTTAATGATCGGGTTGCTCTTGCTCGTGCTAATAAGATTATGCGCAAGCGGATTAACACTAAGTTAATGGAATCTGGAGTTACAATGTTGGATCCAGAAACTACCTACATTGATGATGGTGTTCAAATCGGTCAGGATACGGTTATTGAAGGTGGAGTGGTCATTAAGGGCAAGACCACAATTGGTAATGAATGCTACATTAGTGCGCATTCACGAATTGAAGATTCCACTATCCACGATGGGGTAACCATTACTTCATCAACCCTTCAAGAAGCTGAAATGCATGATGGCAGTGATATTGGACCTAATAGTCATCTTCGGCCAGCTGCTGAAATTGGCAAGAACGTTCACATTGGTAATTTCTGCGAAGTTAAGAAAGCCTTTATTGGTGAAGGAACGAAGGTTGGTCACTTAACTTACATTGGGAATGCTACTCTTGGTAAGGATATCAATGTTGGCTGCGGTGTTGTTTTTGTTAATTATGATGGTAAGAATAAACACCATACTAATGTTGGCGACCATGCCTTCATCGGTAGCAACAGTAACCTGGTTGCCCCAGTTAATTTGGCTGCCAATGCGTTTGTTGCAGCGGGCTCCACAATTACGGACAATGTTGAAGAATATGATATGGCAATTGCCCGGGCACGTCAGGTTAATAAGGAAAATTACGCTAAGAAATTGCCTTGGTAAGGTTTCTGCTCTTGCTTTTTGTGTGGCAAATTTATATCATTAAAGTGTTGGTATAATAATGTTTGTCGCACACATAATTTTTATTAAAGGGACTGGAGATTAATTTTCCGGTTTCCCAGTTTTGAATTAATCCAGTGGAGGATGCAATGACTACTAATCATTATTTTGACCCTAAGTTGAAGATTTTTGCTTTGAATTCAAACCGACCACTTGCCGAAAAGATCGCGGAACATGTTGGCGTTGAATTGGGTAAGTTGTCCGTTGACCGTTTTAGTGATGGTGAAATTCAAATTAACATTGAAGAAAGTGTTCGTGGTGATAATGTCTACGTTATCCAATCTACCTCAGCACCCGTTAATGATAATTTGATGGAACTATTGATTATGGTTGACGCTTTACGTCGTGCTAGTGCAAAGACCATCAATGTGGTAATTCCTTACTATGGTTACGCACGTCAAGACCGGAAAGCACGTAGTCGGGAACCAATTACTGCTAAGTTAGTAGCGAATATGTTACAAAATTCTGGTGTTGATCGGGTAATCGCCTTAGACCTTCATGCTGCTCAAATTCAAGGGTTCTTCGATATTCCAGTTGATCACTTGATGGGAGCGCCATTATTGGCTGAATACTTTATTAAGGAGGGCGTTGCTCAAGATGCTGTTGTAATTTCACCAGATCATGGTGGGGTTACTCGAGCACGGGCATTAGCTGAATTCTTAAAGTCACCAATTGCGATTATTGATAAGCGTCGTCCACGAGCAAACGTCGCTCAAATTATGAACATCATCGGGGATGTTAAGGGTAAAAAGTGTATCATGATTGATGACATGATTGATACTGCCGGAACCATTACCTTGGGAGCCCAAGCCTTAATTGATGCCGGAGCAAAAGAAGTTTATGCTTCCTGTACCCATGCGGTACTTTCGGGTCCAGCGATCGAACGGTTAGACAATTCGCCAATTAAAGAGGTTGTTGTGACTGATTCAATCCAACTGCCAAAGGAAAAGCAAATTGATAAGATTAAGCAAGTATCAGTTGCCCCGCTTATTGGAGCAGCTATTAAGCGGATTAACGAAAACCGGCCGGTTAGCCCATTATTCAAGAAAGTATTTAAGAGCGCGGAAATTTAATTATATAGAGAGCTTGATTCCCGCAATTAAATTTAGTAAATTTGAAAATTATCGGTAATAATTAGAAGCTGAGAAAAAACGTTTTGCTTTTTCTCAGCTTCTTCATTTTTAACGATATTCTTAAGAGCAAGGTCGAGAAGAGTAGTAGTGAATTCAGCATGGTATAATTATTGGTGGAGAAAAAGGAGGAGTAATTATGACAGTAAATAAGTTCTTCAAGAATGTTTCAGTAGGTGCTGCTGCGCTGACTCTTGTTCTAACGTTAGCCGGATGCGGTAATAGTCAATCGGCTAGTTCTCAGAAGAGCTCATCTGCCAATAGCAGTACTCAGTCGTCTGAAAATGACTCAACTAAGGCGGTTCGTTCAGCTAACCGTTCAATTCGGAATAATAACTTTCAAGCAGCATACGATAATTTAAATAACACCAATAATCGTTCAAATGAAGCTAATAATTTAAAGGATGATTTACAAAATTATTTAACTGCTAAGCGCGCATATGATAATGGTGATTACCAAACTGCCTCTAACAATTTGAAACCATTAAAGTCTACCAGCACAGCAATGCGGGATGCTTATACGACGCTTCAATCTAAGATTAACAAGAAGCAAAATGCTAAGACCACAACAAGTTCCTCTTCTAGTCAGCGGATCGCAAATCAACAAGCATCTGCTAAGACGAGTGATAGTGTTGTCGAAGCCTTTGCAAATAAGATGGGCTTCACAGGCGAAAAGGGCTATTCAATTATCCCAACATCTGCTAACGGGAATGTTTATAAGTTAGAAGTTCGGCAAAATAATAGTGATAATACTGTTTCCAACATGATTGGAATTTATCAGTACAACAGTCAAACCGGTGCGGTTACCAAATTACAATAAGACATAGGCAATGGGAGTATGGCAGAAGTCATTTATGACTTCGTAGTCACAACAAGAGGGTCTCTAGCGTTCGGCTTTACTAGAACGTTAGAGACCATTGTTGTATCGTCTATTAGCTTTTTATATAAGTAATATGAATTACGTCACAACTTTTTTTGTTTCAGGTGGGTGAAGATAGATGTGTACAGTATTAACGCTAGATCAGAAAAAAATGTTTGGTCGGACCATGGACTTTCCACCTCGGACACCGTGGCGATTAACGTTTTTACCAGCTGGTTATCGCTGGCGTCCCGCAAGTGAAGAACAACCAATTGATAATCGTTATGCTATTTTGGGCGGGATGCGTCTTGTCAGTAACCATTACCTGATTGGTGACGGAATTAATGCTCAGGGACTGGTTTGTGCTGAACTCTTTTTCCCGATAGCGGCTAGTTATGAGCAAGCAGACTCCAGGAAACTAACATTAACCCCACAGGACTTTATCCATTGGGTTTTAGCAAGTCACGCTACGGTGCGAGAAGTGATTGATGATTTAGAAAACATTAGCGTTGTAAAGGAACGGTGGTTTGATGGGGTGCAATACCCATTTCACTGGCTATTAATGGATTCGACAGGGACTTATGGAATTGAGCCATTAGCTGGTAAGCTGGTAGTGTTTAAAAATGTGGTTGGTGCATATACTAATACTCCAGCTTATCCGGTTCAGATAGAGAAACTAAACCACTATCTTGGCAATGATTCAGCGTCTCAATTTACAGCGCAAACAAAGATTGGGTTAGCCAAAATGAGTGCCCAAATTACTGGTAGAAATTCAAGTGACCGCTTTATTTTGGCAGCTCAGGCGCGTTGGGGGAGTAAAATATCAACGGTTGACGGGTTAAAAGCCTTTCTTCAATCCGTCACAATCCCTAAAAATGATCAACATCCGCACAACTATACTCATTATCAGGCAATTATTAATCAACAAACTGGGGAATATAGTTTTTACAATCAGATGACTGGTAAAGTGACAATGGATAATATAAAAGAACGCGCTCAAGAAAAAGAAATTCAGCGGTTTGAATAGAAAATAACTACGAAGCTGGGAATTAACTTTCTCGGAGGGACGGTTGACTAACCTAGAACGATGAATGATGATGAAATCATCAGAATCGTTCGTAGCCGAATAGGCTTGCTTCGCTGCGTTAGGCTCGAGTCCCTCAGTTACGATACGAAGTGAGCCTATTTGGATTCCCGCGATTAGACTCTATAGGTTCGGAGAGCGCTAAATATGGAAAGAGGATGGAAAAAACGCTTAGTTTTTTCCATCCCCGTGGTTATTTTTTCAACTTTGCTTAACGTAAAACGTACTTTTCGACTGCCTTGCCGACACCGTCGTTATTATTAGTATCAGTAATCACATCAGCGACTGCCTTAGTTTCGGGAACGGCATTTCCCATTGCTACACCAATTCCGGCATATTCAATCATTGAATTATCGTTTTGAGCATTTCCAAGAGCCATTACTTCGTCTTGCTTAATGCCGAGCTCCTCGCTCAGTGCTTTAAGGGTACTTCCCTTACTTGCCCGGTGGTTAATAATTTCTAGGTAAAAGTCTTCACTGCGAATAACCGTGAACCGATTGCCAAACTCCTGAATAAACTTAGCTTGAACTCGATCTAACTCGTCTTTATCGCCCAGCATCATTCCCTTGGCAAGAACATACTGATCCTGCGTATGTGCCATTTCATCAAGCGAACGAACCCGGACAGGCATACTTACTAGGTCGGATTCATGAATTGTCCACGGACTAAGGTCACGGTTAGTCGTGTAGATATAATCACGAGATTCAAATTGTGATTTAACATTGTTCTTGGTACAGAAAGATTGCCAGTCAATGTAATCGTCAAAGGATAACGTATAGTTAACGAGGACTCTTTCATTAGTTGATTGAGCGAGAGCACCGTTGAAACTAATTACGTATTCGTCATCCTGGTGGTTTAAGCCGAGTTCTGTAAGGTAAGCATTAACTCCAGTCATCGGCCGACCGGTACAAAGAACGACTTTAACCCCTTGCTGCTTAGCGGCTTCGAGGGCTTCTTTAGTTTTAGGGGTAATTTGTCGCTGGTCGTTAATCAGGGTTGCGTCAATATCAATTGCTACTAGTTTAATGGTCATTGTTTATGCTCCTTTGGGTTAATAATGTGGTTGTTTTGAATATAACTTTGAAATTCTTCATAGATTGGCTCAAAGATTTCAATATCTTGGTGTTCATTAAGCATTTCTTTAGGAAAGAAGAATCGTTGGTCTCCAGCTTCTTTGCCAGAAACACTTGCTACAAGCGTGCTAACCTGTGACAGTTCGATTAAGTTGCCGTTTGGCTGGATTAATTCAATTTGAGTTTGTGGATTTGAATTTTGCGGGTTATAAGTATCGTAAGGAAGCTTAAAACTATCATTAACAGCGGTGTAGTAATCACTATTGAATCCTGCCGTTTGGATTAGCTTCCGCAACTTTGGCAAAAGCGGCTTGGATTTCTCATCGTACAAGGCAGACTTTAGTGGTCGTCGGTTGAGAAATCTTCTAGCGAGGTCATTAAGGATCTCATCTCGTGAGTGGGTCCAATGATTAAAGTAGGTAGTAAGAACACCGTCATCAAGAGCAAGGTAGTCGTCCAACGTGAATCGGTTATTGAAAAATGGCATCAGCATATAGGGAGTGAATTCTGGTTCAAATTCACTTGGGTGCTGATAAATATACTTGGCTCGTTTTAAAAGGTGATCAAGGATTACTTCCATTGAACGAGAAACGGGGTGAAAGTAAATCTGGAGGTACATTTGCAACCGGCTGATAATATAGTCCTCAACCGCGTGCATCCCTGAAATATCAAAGGCAATCCCGCTCTTGATGGGCCGCATCATGAGAAGAACCCGGTCGAGATCGAATTTCCCATAATTAGTTCCGGTATAGTAGGAATCCCGTTGTAAATAATCCATTCGGTCTGCGTCAACCTGACTGGAAATCATTTGAACAACTTGGGGGTTATGGTAAGTATGATCGATTACGCTCGCAACTTCTTCTGGAAAAGTTGGGGAAACCCTGCTTAGAATCCGGTTAACGTTGGTTGACGAGCTAGTAATAATTTCCCGGGTAATTGCTTCGTGATCCGTGTGAAAAATGTGTTCGAAAGTGTGGGAATACGGGCCGTGGCCAAGATCATGCAAGAGAGCGGCACAAAGCGCAACGGGACGTTCCCGATCGTCCCAGAGGCCATCACCAGATTTGCGAGTTGGGTAATTTCTTTGGAACCTGTTGCACATTCTTCGTGTGATTTCATAAACCCCTAAACAGTGACCAAATCGGGAGTGTTCTGCACCGTGAAAAGTGAGCGAGGAAGTTCCCAATTGTTTGATTCGCCGTAGTCGCTGGAACTCTGGAGTATTAATTAAGTCGAGCAGGATCTGGTTATCGACAATGATTTGCCCATGAATCGGGTCCCGAAAGACTTTTTCTTTAGCTAATTGTTCATCCTGAAAGGACATTTATTTATTCCTCCCCCTGAAGGCGTTCTTGAAGACGGGTGATTGTTGATAATTCTTGGCCTAGGTACTGGATAAATTCCCGTGACCACATTGTTTGTTGTAGTTGTTGCTCTCCGCGATCATTAAAAATATTTAACAGGCGTTGCCTAGCGTCGTTGAGACTTAATGGTTTGCCAAGCAGTTCTTCTAGGGTGGTCATTGATGTTGGCCAAATATCTGGGAAGTGCCACTTGTTCTCTTCGCCTTGTAGTCCCTTGGTATAGAAATTGCGGATTACTTCTCCCCGTAACATTTGAGGGCCATTGACACTAAGGTATAGCATCACAACTACTCCCGATTTGTTCCGGCGTTGGGACATTCCACCAATTTTTTGCCCATTAACGCTAAGATCAAAGGTTCCGGGACAGTATGAATGGGTAATTTCGCCAGTTTTAATTGTCAGTTCAGGGTAGGCAGCGCTAACCACATCGGTCATTACTTGGTAGGCTTCATCAATTTTAAGCTCACCGCCAATGACGTGCCATGGAAGGAAAATAGAAAAATTGAGGATCCCAGAGTCACTAGCAACGGCAAGGCCACCTGAATTACGAATAAAATAGTGCAGTCCTTTATTAGAAAGGTAGTTTAATGCGGTGGAAAGGTATGGAAGTCGCTGATCCTTTAATCCTAAAATAATCGTGTCTTCTAGTGTCCAGAAATGAAGAACGGGGGATGCTAATTGATCGCTGGCGCGGAGGATCGCATTAGTATATGTAAATGAAGAAAGATTATTTGCTGGTTTTAATGGTTGGTCAAAGAGCTCAACGTGTTGGTTTGAAATGTTAATCATAATTAATTCTTCTTTTCTATAAATACTGGTATTATTTAACATTTTCATTATACTAAACTAGGTTGAATAATAACATTCGGAGACAAAAAACAGTTATAATCAGGGCAAGATATTTAATAAATAGGAGGTCCTTAGTATCAAACGTGTAGTGCCAGTTCATATTCAATTAACGACCACGATGGAACAAGATGGTCAGCGTGACCAATACCATTTTGACGAACAGGGACAATTTGTTGAATTAAATGGTAAGTATTATCTGCGCTATCAGGAACATCAAGACGGAACAGCTACTCCGGTTCAGTTTCGCCTTGGAACGGACCAGCTTCACTTAAGGCGAAGCGGTATCAGGGAAACAGACTTTGAATTTCAATTATCAGCACCGACAAAAACTCGTTACCGAACAGAATATGGGATTATTGGAATGCTGGTTACAACAAACCGGTTAGCGGTAGAATTTGATCCACAAGACGTTAATGGTTCAATCGATTTGGAATACCAATTAACCGCGAATGAACAATTAATTGGAACTTACCAAGTTCAATTGCAATTTGCTGCCTAGCATTGTATACTGTAATTTAGACTTTTGAAGGGATGTGCACCAATTTGGATTTAAAGATTTTTGACGGCCAAGACAAATCAGAACTTTCAATGATCGAAGTTGCCCACGCTATTCTCGCACACCACGGCGAAGCAATGGCATTTGTTGATTTAACTAATGAAGTTCAACAATACCTTGGTAAGAGTGATGAAGAGATTCGTGAACGACTTTCTCAGTTTTACACTGATTTGAACATTGACGGCAGTTTTATCTCCCTCGGTGATAACACTTGGGGTCTGCGTGCATGGTACCCATACGAATCAATCGACGAAGCAACCGTTGGTGAAAATGAAGATGACGAAGAAGACGATCGTCCAAAGACAAAGCGTCGTAAGGTTAATGCCTTCTTAGCTGACTCTAACTCTGATGATGATGTTATTGATTACGATAACGATGATCCTGAAGATGAAGATCTTGATGATCAGGATGATGACGATAACACAGATTATGATGATGACGACGATGATGACGATTACAGCGATGATGATGGTCTTGATGATGGTATTGAAGGTCAATTATCTGAGCTGCAAGACGACGATGACGATGATGAAGAATAATTTTTAATATTTTGTTCTTGACTATCTGATGCCGAGCCTGTATTATCTTTCTTGGGCGCCTGTGAATTACAGGTAATCGTTCGTTAAAATGGTGGCTCCCTGTTTCAGTAGAAATGGGGAGTCTTTTCTATATTATTAACCCCATTAAAAAACAAAAAGGAGAAAATTACGCGATGACTAAATACATTTTTGTAACCGGTGGAGTTGTATCATCACTAGGCAAGGGAATTGTTGCTGCTTCCCTGGGTCGCCTGTTAAAGAATCGTGGCTTAAAGGTTGCTATTCAGAAATTCGATCCATACATTAACGTTGATCCAGGAACCATGAGTCCATACCAACACGGTGAAGTTTTTGTTACTGATGATGGAACCGAAACTGATTTGGATTTAGGTCATTATGAACGGTTTATTGACAACGACTTAAACAAGTACTCAAACGTTACAACTGGGAAGATTTATTCTGAAGTATTACGGAAGGAACGTCGTGGTGATTACTTGGGTCGAACTGTTCAAGTTATTCCACACATTACTAACGCAATCAAGGATAAAATTAAGCGTGCGGGTGAAAGTACTGACGCTGAAGTTGTTATTACCGAAATTGGTGGAACCGTTGGTGATATTGAATCACAACCATTTATGGAAGCTATTCGCCAAATGAAGGAAGAAGTCGGCGATGACAATGTTTTATACATTCACACGACCTTAGTTCCATACCTTCGGGCAGCTGGTGAAATGAAGACCAAGCCAACTCAGCACAGTGTTCGTGAATTACGTGGTTTAGGAATTCAGCCAAACATCCTGGTTGTTCGGACCGAAAAACCAATCACTGATGAAATGCGGACCAAGATTGCCCTATTCTGTGATGTTGATCCTAAAGCCGTAATTGAATCAATGGATGTAAATACGTTATACGAAATTCCATTGAACCTTCAAAAACAAGGGATGGATCAATTAGTAGTTGATCACTTTGGCCTTGATTGCCCAGTTGCTGACATGCGTGAATGGACTGATATGGTAAACCACATCGAAAATGATTTGAAGAAGACCGTTAAGATTGCCATGGTCGGTAAGTACACTGACCTCCAAGATGCATACATCTCCGTTAACGAAGCTCTTCGTCATGCTGGTTACCCAGTTGATGCTAAGGTTGATATTGATCACTTTAATGCTGAAAACATTAATTCAGAGAATGTTGCTGATACCCTTAAGGATTATGATGGAATCCTTGTTCCAGGTGGTTTCGGTAGTCGGGGCATTGAAGGAATGATTACTGCAATTAAGTATGCTCGTGAAAACGATGTCCCTTACTTGGGAATCTGTCTTGGGATGCAAACTGCATGTATTGAATTTGCCCGTGATGTCCTTGGTTATAAGGATGCAAACTCAACTGAATTTGATCCAAATACTGAGCACAACATTATCGACTTGATGTCTGATCAGGAAGACGTTGAAGATATGGGAGGTACTCAACGGTTAGGTGCTTACCCATGTAAGTTGAAGCCAGGAACTGTTGCAGCTGCAGCTTACGATAACCAAAAGATGATTAGTCAACGGCACCGTCATCGTTACGAATTTAACAATGATTACCGTCAAGAGATGGAGGATCACGGCCTGGTTGTTTCAGGGGTTAACCCAGACCGGAACTTAGTTGAAGTTGTTGAATTGCCAGAGAAGAAATTCTTTGTTGCTGCTCAATATCACCCAGAATTTAAGTCACGGCCAAACCACCCAGAAGGTTTATTTAAAGCATTTGTTAAGGCTGCTGTTGAAAATAAGAATAATTAATTTCTTTTAACTGCTCTCAGGATAGGGATGAGAATTATGACTTATCTTGGGAGCTTTTTTTGCGAAGAAAACCAGCTTTCAAAATTGTTTAAGATTGCCTGCAAAAGGTTGTAATTTGTTAAATTATTAATTATTATTGTTATTGATTGTTTTGTTTGAGAAACAAACAATGTTTAGCTAAAATTAAATTAAAAATATTATAAAATCATAGAAATTTTAAGTGAGGAAACACGGACATGAAAAGAATGATCATTCAAGGAGGAAACCGACTCTCGGGCGAAGTTACGATCGGTGGTGCCAAGAACAGTACTGTTGCTTTGATCCCAGCAGCAATTTTAGCTGATACTCCAGTTGAATTTGATACTGTTCCAGATATCTTGGATGTTCACAACTTAATGATCATCTTGGAATCGATGAACGTTAAATCATCATTCACTCACGGATTTTTGGAAATCGATCCGACTCAGATCATTGAAGCTGAACTTCCAAGTAAGGCAATTAAGAGTTTGCGGGCTTCTTATTACTTTATGGGTGCTCTTTTAGGACGCTTCCATCGGGCAACGTTGACATTCCCTGGTGGAGATAATATTGGACCACGACCAATTGATCAGCACTTGAAAGCATTTAAGGCATTAGGCGCTTCTGTTAGTGAAAACAATGGAACCGTTCATTTGGACGCACCAAATGGTCTTCACGGTACCCGGATTTTCTTAGATATGGTATCGGTTGGGGCAACGATTAATACCATCTTGGCTTCTGTTCGCGCGGAAGGAACAACCGTGATTGAGAACGCCGCGAAAGAACCTGAAATTATTGATTTAGCAACCTTTTTAAACAATATGGGTGCCCAAATTCGTGGTGCTGGAACGGACACAATTCGGATTAACGGGGTAGACACTTTACAATCAATGAATATTCATACTATCATTGCTGACCGGATTGAATCAGGAACTTACTTAGCAATGGCAGCAGCGGTTGGTGATGGCGTAATGGTTCATAACGTCATTCCAGAACACCTAGAATCATTTACCAGTAAGATGATTGAAATGGGCGTCGACTTGCAAATTGATAGCGATAAAATCTATGTTCCGCGAGTTAAGCAACTCAAAGCAATTCACGTTAAGACGATGCCGTTTCCTGGATTTGCAACTGATTTGCAACAACCGCTTACGCCATTGATGTCGCTTGCGGAAGGTGATAGTACAGTTGTTGATACAATTTATCCAAAGCGGGTTAAGCATATTCCTGAATTACAAAAGATGGGAATGAAGATTGAAGCACATGACGGAATGATCGTTATTAAACATACTGATCAGCTTCATGGTGCGGAAGTTTCTGCTGGAGAAATCCGAGCTGGAGCTTCGCTAACAATTGCCGGCTTAATGGCGGAAGGCACAACGGTCATTAACAATGCTGGAAATATTCTTCGTGGTTATGACCGAATTGTTTGGAAGCTAAACCGGTTGGGCGCAAAAGTATCTATCGAAGATGACAGCTCAGTAAAAATCTAATTGTCTATTGCATCGATAATGGATCCATGTTATTCTGTTAGGGTTGATTATCTATGTTTCAGGCAATGATTCATGGCAAAAGGAGCGTAATAAATTATGAAACAAGGAATTCATCCAGATTATCATCCAGTAGTATTCCAAGATGCATCTACTGGTTACAAGTTTCTCTCAGGTTCTACTGTAACCTCAAGCGAAACTATCAAGTGGGAAGACGGTAATGAATACCCATTAGTACGGGTTGAAGTTACTTCTGATTCACACCCATTCTACACTGGTAAGCAAAAGTTTACCCAAGCAGATGGTGCTGTGGACAAGTTCAACAAGAAGTACGGTCTCAAGTAAGACATACTTTATTTATTCAAAAAGACGTTGGGAGTTCCCAACGTCTTTTTTTCTTTAAAATTACTAATAGGATTAACAAAAGTAACACTACGGTAGGTATAATAAAGCTAGTTTTTAAAAGGAATGATGACTAGATGATTCGTCGCTTAATAAAGATAATAATGAAGCTAAATAACTGCTCGTTTTTTCGGGTAGTTCGTCAGACTTTATCAATGCTATTTCCATTCGCATTACTTGGTTCGTTTTCACAGATGATATATCGAACTTTTCTTAGTCAAGATGGTCTATTCTATAATGTGGCTTACCTTGGTGTTTGGGTTCCAGAATGGATCATGACAAATCTACAAGCTGCTTTTATCGGAGTTAGTAAGATTACATTTAACCTGTTTGGGATTTTAGTTGCCTACGCTGCTGCAAAATATACTGCAAGAATCTACCATCGTGATTCGCAACTAGCTGGGGCAACGGGAATTATTGTTATTTTAATTATCGCCTTTCGCTATGATCACGCACCGGTGGATCGAGCAATTGCCTTCAATTGGCGCCTTCTCGGAACGCAGAGTTTATTGATTGCCTTGATTGTGGGTTACGCGATTGGACAAATCTATCACTGGTTAGGAATTGAACGTAATTTTCAGAAGACCAACCAAATTATCAGTGTTCGTGAACGGTCGCTTTATGCAATGAAGCCATTGGTAGCCTCCGTTGTATTAGCAATTATTTTTACTTATATTTTAAACTTTAGCTGGTTAAGTAAAGTATTACGGGGCGTTTATTCACAAATGGTAACAGTAGGGCACAACAATCAAGGGATTCTCCTGACGATTGCTGGAACTACTTTGGTAACAATTTTTGACTGGTTAGGTTTAGGAAACGTTGCTAACTCTGGTGCAATCTTAAGTGGTGGGCCGTTTGCTAGTAACCTGAGCTATGCTTTGCGGCATGGCTCCTCATGGAATGTTCCTTACCCGTTTTTCGGGGGTTCATTGTATAATTCATTCGCTAATTTTGGTGGCAACGGACTGTTACTTGCCCTTACAGTGGCCATTATTATTACTTCGCGAAGCCAGGGACAACACCAAGTTGCTCGGTGGACACTGCTGCCAACGCTTTTTAATTCAGAATATGCAGCGATGATTGGCTTACCGATTATTATGAACCCGCTTTATCTCTTGCCGATTTTAATATTACCAATTGTCAATATTTTAATTGCTGCGGGAGCAATTGCGATCCATTTAATCCCACCAACTCCATATCCTGTTCTGGTAGGGACGCCAGGGCCGCTGATTAGCTTTGTTGCTAGTAATGGTAATTGGTGGGTACTGATTTTTACATTAGCGCTATTTGTCTTGGATGTATGGTGTTTCATTCCATTTGTTAAAATTATTGATCACTTTGATAAAGAATTATACTTAGACTCTTCGGAGGTGGACTACTATGGTTAAAAATGAAGGAAGTCTCCGGAAAAAGAGTCGTCGCATTTTAATATCAATCATTATTGTTTTAGTCCTGATTGCCCTACCAACTTATTTCTGGATGAAGCATACTAACCGCTATTTAGCTCTTCAAGAAAAGTCACGAATGTCCCCGGTAATTATGGTTCCAGGCAGTTCTGCAACGAAGGAACGGTTTAATCAGTTGATTGAGCTTTTGAATAAGAATACTGATAAAAAACATAGTGTTTTGAAATTGGAAGTATATAACAATGGCAAGATTAGTTACAACGGAACGATTGCCCGAAATGATAACGAACCATTTATTATTATTAGTTTTGAAAATAATAAGGACGGTCTTTCAAACATCAAGAAACAAGCAGCAATGCTAAACGATGCATTTGATGAATTGACCGATCAGTATTACTTTAATAACTTTAAGGCGTTTGGTCATTCAAATGGTGGATTAATCTGGACGTATTGGTTAGAACACTATTACGCTAACTATCAGGATAATATTAAAATTAAAAGTTTAATGACTCTCGGAACACCATATAACTTTGCTGAAAAGTCGATTCAAACGCCTACTCAAATGTTCACGGAATTAATAAAGTATCGTGATAAGTTACCGAAAACGTTAAATGTCTTTTCTATTGCCGGGACGGAAAATTATGATTCTGATGGTTTGGTTCCAGAAGAAAGTGTTCAAGCAGGAAAGTATATTTTTCAAAAACAGGTTGCTCATTATACAGCGATGACAGTAACCGGTGATGAGGCGCAACACTCTGATTTACCCCAAAATAAGCAAATCGTTAAGATGATTGAGGAGTATCTCCTTGATGGACGAAATCCAAATAACCCGGTAAATAGGAACAACGGAAGTAAGAAGAACAGTGATAATTAAAGTTTCTGTTCAAAAAATGGAAAACAGGGTATACTATGTCTATCTAATTGAACAAGAGGGATAAGTAGGATGAAACAACAAAAGAAATCACGGGGATGGCTGCGATGGACCGCGGTAGTTGTCTTACTATTAATTGCGGTAGTTCTTATTTTTAACCAGCAAATTAAGTATTACTTAACTGAAAGTTATCGACCGCAGATCACTCGTCAAGCAATTAAAGAGAATCAAAGTAAGCAAAGCAGTGCTAACTACGATTATAGCAATGCACAGGATCTAAGCTTACAGACCGTTGCAAGAGCACGAGCAAAGAAACAACCAATTAACATTATTGGTGAGATCACTGTGCCAGCAATTGACATGACGATTCCGATTGCTAATGGTGTTGATAACACAACGTTAGCTTTAGCAGCCGGAACGTTACGACCAAACATGAAGATGGGGGAAGGTAACTATGCGTTGGCTGGTCATAATATGGCTAACGGCAGTAAGGTTTTGTTCTCTCCTCTGTATTCTAAATCTAAAGTTGGTCAAAAAGTGTACATTACTGACTTGAAGAACGTTTATGAATACAAAATTTATGAACGGAAGATTATCTCGCCTTCACAGGTTGAGGTAGTTAATAATACCAAGAATAAGATTATTACTCTGATTACTTGTGATGAAACCGGTGCTCGCCGATTAATGGTTCGCGGTAGCTTTGTTAAGAAGATGCCATTTAATGAAGCCCCTCAGCAAGTACAGCATAATTTTAGCAGTAAGTATACGACAGGAAGAAATTCATAAATAAAAGGATGCATAATAGGAATCGTTAATGACTTCTATCATGCATCCTTTTAATTTTCGAGAACCTTGAGCTAATGACGGTTCTACTGTAATTTAGTCAAGAACTGCTCGCCAGGAACTTGCTAGAGCTAACAACCTCCCTCCCGGATGCTTTCAGCATCCAGTCGGGAGAAATTGTTAGCTTTCCGCAAGTTCTCTGCTGGCTCGCACTCTACTTTAAACGTGCTTCGTCCGAGTTTCCTAGAGCTAGCAAACTCCTTCCTAGGCGCAAGTCGCCCTCGTCAGGAGAAATTGCTAGCTTTCCGGAAACTCTTTGGGACGAAGGCACTCTATTTTTCAACCTTTTTTGCTTCATCCATTGCCTTCATTAATGAAGGGTTCTTTGAATGACAGTCCTTGATCATTTGGTAATCTTCTTCGTTTAATTCAACAACGTACTTTGTCATAATAATTGCCTCGCTTTCCATAAATCGTAACTATACTATACCACAAGAATCTAGCAATACTTGGCGGAAATTTACTGGGCTTTAATTTCATGACTTAGTTTCTTCAACCAGAACGGGAGGGCTTCAGCAAGGCTGTGGTAAGTGTCCTCAAAGCGGTGGGTATACCAAGGATCGGGAATTACTGTGCCTTCTTTTCCCGGAACAATGTCGTATACCTGGTAGATCTTATAACGATCGATCGCTGGGGCCATTCGCAAGAGGTTGCGTTTATTCATATCGTCCATGCAGACAATATAGTCAGCGGAGTCAAAGTCAGCTTTTGTGATGGGGCGGGAAACCAGACCGCTGGGATCTAAGTGATGGTGACGCATTGTCTTTTGTGCACCAGGATGAGGAGAATTGCCTTCTTCTTCATTGCTAGTGGCCGCGGAATCAATTTCAATTTGGTCGCTTAAATGTTCTTGAGCAACCATTTGGCGGAACATTGCCTCTGCCATTGGAGAACGGCAGATATTGCCGAGACAGACAAAAATAATTTTCATTTTAACCACCTCATAGTTATCTTTCTTTCATCATACCGGATTTGCTAATTTTTTGCTAAATTGATGATTTAAGTATCGCTCTTAAATGATCAATTTGATATTATAATTGTTACTAAAAAATAATAGAGGAGGAAGAGAAATGGTAGCGACAATTGTTGTCATTGTAATTATTGTGTTACTAGTTGCTCTTTATGCTGGCCTGTACAACGGTCTAGTACAATTGCGGACTCATGCTCAGGAGTCCTGGAGTCAAATTGATGTTCAGCTCCAACGACGGAATGACTTAATTCCTAACTTGGTTTCAACGGTTAAGGGGTACAGTAAATACGAAGCAAGCACCTTAGAAAAGGTTACCCAGTTACGGAGCCAATTAGAAAATGTTCCAGATGATGATCACGCACAAAAAATGGCGGTTTCTAATGAATTGACAGGAACATTACGCTCCTTATTTGCGGTTGCTGAAAATTACCCTGACTTGAAGGCTAGTACCCAGTATCAATCATTAATGGAAGAGTTAAGCAACACTGAAAATAAGATTGCTTATTCTCGTCAACTGTACAATTCAACTGTTGCTAACTTGGATGCTAAAATTCAATCATTTCCAAGTAATATTGTTGCCAAAATTCATCATTTTAAGCAGATGGATTACCTTCAAGTGCCAAAGGAATCAAAAGAAGTACCAAAGGTTTCATTTGATAATTAGGTGATGCCTAATGTTATACCAACAAATAGCTAAAAATAAGCGAAAAACAATTTTTGTTTTGGCCGGGTTCTTAATTCTTGTAGCACTAATTGGTGCGGCAATTGGTTACCTATTTGCGGGAACAGCAGTAGGGGGAATTATAATTGCCGGAGTTCTGGCAGTAATTTATATGTCGGTCATGGTTAGCCAATCAACCGATGTAGTAATGAACATGAATAATGCTCAGGAAGTTCATTCGGCACAGGAAGCGCCTGAACTTTGGCATGTCGTTGAAGATATGGCAATGGTTGCTCAGGTTCCGATGCCACGGGTATTTATCATTAATGACCCAAGCCCTAATGCGTTTGCTACGGGAAATGATCCCCAACATTCTGCAGTTGCCGCGACGACAGGCCTTCTCCAAATAATGAACCGGGAAGAATTAGAGGGCGTGATGGGACACGAAATGAGTCACGTGCGCAACTATGATATTCGACTTCAAACAATTGCGCTTGCCCTGTCAGCAGCGATTACGGCTTTAGTTAATTTTGCCGGTAATTTCTGGTGGCTTGGCGGTGGGCGGAGGTCGGATGACGACGATGATAGTGCGATTGGTATTTTTGCCATCATTGGTTCGATTTTGTTAATTATCTTGGCTCCGTTAGCTGCTTCGATTGCTCAAATGGCATTATCGCGTAATCGAGAGTATTTAGCTGATGCTGGGGCCGTGGAGTTAACACGGAATCCTCATGGCTTGATTAGCGCGTTACAAAAACTGCAAAATGCGCAACCGATGAAGAACGTTGCACCAAGTAGTTCATCACTCTATATTAGTGATCCAGAACTTAACCGCCGTCATAAACGATTTGCGCACCTCTTTGATACTCATCCGCCCCTAGATGAACGGATTGCTCGATTAGAGGAGATGTAGGTATTTAGGTTTTTATTCATACAAGTATCATGGCGACTTTATTCGGTTTGGGATAAGGTCGCTTTTTTGTAGCAAATCGAGATCTAAGTAGCTGACTCGTACTCTAATAGTGTGATATACTTAATAAGCTAGACTTAGATATAGGAGATAGAGGAGCTTTTCCATGAAAATGAAATTGGCCGAAATTGCGAAGGCAATCGGCGCAGAAAACAATATTGAACAATGGAAAGATGTTGAAATTACGAGTGTCGCCTTTGATAGTCGACAACTTGATTCAGGAGCATTATTTATTCCACTTCAAGGAGCCCAAGATGGCCACCAATATGTTGAGAGCGCTTTTGCAAACGGCGCAGTTGCAACTCTATGGGCAAGTGATCACGATGTAACAACGACAGATGACCAACCAATTCTTGTCGTTGATGATCCGCTTGAATCATTACAGCAGTTAAGTAAGTACTACTTACATAAAATTAACCCAATCGTTGTTGCGGTTACTGGGAGTAATGGTAAGACAACTACTAAGGATATGACCGCTTCAATCCTCAGTACTCAATTAAACGTTACAAAGACCCACGCGAACTTCAATAATGAGATCGGAGTACCGGTAACCCTTTTGAACATGGAGTCCAGTACCGAGGTTGTTGTAGTTGAAATGGGGATGGATCGTCCTGGTCAGCTCGATTTCTTGAGTAAGTTAGTGTCCCCTGATTTCGCGGTAATAACAATGATTGGCGAGGCCCATATCGAATTCTTTGGGACACGTGACAAGATTGCTGATGCAAAGATGGAGATTGTTCATGGCTTAAAAGAAGATGGAACTTTCATTTTTAATGGTGACGAACCATTGCTTCAAGAACGCGCAGCTAATGTTGAGCAACGTAAGGTTACATTTGGCCGCCAATTAACTGATGATTTCTACGCAACGAGTGTTAAACAGCACGAGACTTCAATCGACTTTAAGGTTAACGAATGGCCGGATGAGGAATTCACAATCCCAATGGTTGGTGAATACAATGTTAATAATGCATTAGCCGCAATTGCGGTTGGCAAACAGCTTCATATTACGCCAGCACACATTAAGAAAGCATTGAAGAATGTTGAACTAACTGAAAATCGTGCAGAGTGGGTTGACGGTGCTCAAGGGGAGAAAATTCTGAGTGACGTTTATAATTCCAACCCGACAGCTGCTAAGCAAGTCTTGAAGACGATTGAAGAATTGCCAACAGCTGGTAAGCGGATCGCTGTTTTGGGTGATATGCTTGAATTAGGGGATGCCTCAGCACGACTTCATGCTAGTTTAGCCGCTAATATTGATCCTAAAAAGATCGAAGAAGTTTATCTTGTCGGTTCAGAGATGGAAAATCTTCGAAATGCTTTAGAAGAGCAGGACTATCCTGCTTCAGCAATTCACCATTATTCCACGACTGAATTGGACAAGCTAGTGGCAGATTTACAGGCAACGATTAATGCCGATGATCTCGTATTATTAAAGGCTAGCCACGGGATTCACTTAGAGAAAGTTTTAGCTGAATTAACAACAAAATAGATAGCAAGACCAGCCGACAGACAGAGCTTGTTTAGTCGGCTGGTAATTTTTAGGAGGAACATATTTGAAGTTTAGTGAATTAGGATTGTCAGATAGTTTATTAAAGGCAATCAAACGGAGTGGTTATGAAGAAGCAACACCGATTCAAGAACAAACCATTCCAATGGTATTAAAGGGACAAGACGTAATTGGTCAAGCACAGACAGGTACGGGGAAAACAGCTGCGTTTGGGTTGCCAATTATTGAACACGTTGATACGGATAACCCTAATATTCAAGCAATTATCATCTCGCCAACTCGGGAATTAGCGATCCAAACTCAAGAGGAACTATTCCGTTTAGGGAAAGATAAGCATGTTCGGGTGCAAGTTGTATACGGTGGGGCTGATATCCGTCGCCAAATCCGGAATTTAAAGCAACACCCGCAAATCCTTGTGGGGACGCCGGGACGACTCCGTGATCACCTGAACCGCCATACGGTAAAGCTAGACCACATTAAAACATTAGTGCTCGATGAAGCGGATGAAATGCTGAATATGGGATTTTTGGATGATATTGAAGCAATTATCAACCAAACACCTGCTGAGCGGCAAACACTCTTATTCTCTGCCACAATGCCACCAGAAATTAAGAAGATCGGGGTTAAGTTTATGACTGACCCGACAATGGTGCGGATTAAAGCAAAGGAATTAACAACTGATTTAGTTGATCAATATTACGTTAAAGCTCGGGACTACGAAAAGTTTGATATTATGACTCGGCTGATTGATGTTCAGGATCCAGATCTTACCATTGTTTTTGGTCGGACTAAGCGCCGGGTTGATGAATTATCACGGGGGCTAATTGCTCGTGGCTATAATGCAGCCGGGATCCATGGTGATCTAAGTCAGGATCGCCGGACTAAGATCATGAAGCAATTCAAACGCGGTGAACTGGATATCCTTGTTGCAACCGATGTGGCAGCGCGGGGATTGGATATTTCAGGAGTGACCCACGTATACAACTACGATATTCCGTCAGATCCAGACAGCTATGTTCACCGAATTGGTCGGACTGGTCGTGCCGGACATCATGGTGTTTCGTTAACATTTGTTACACCAAATGAAATGGATTACCTGCGAGAAATCGAAAAATTAACCCGGGTTCGGATGCTCCCATTAAAGCCACCAACGGCCGAGGAAGCATTTAAGGGGCAAGTTGCCAGTGCTTTTAATGATATTGATGAGCTGATTTCTCAAGATTCCACGGAACGTTACCAAGAGTCTGCAGAGAAGTTATTAGCAACCCACGATGCCACCGATTTGGTTGCTGCATTACTGAATGAAATGACTAAGGAACCAGCTAGTGATGTGCCAGTTAAAATCACACCAGAACGGCCATTACCACGGCGGAATCACCGTAATGGGCGCTCAGGACATGGTTACCGTGGTCCACGTGAGCATCGCCATAACAACTATGGTGGTCATCGTCGCCATAACAACGGTGGTCGGAGTCGTTCCCGTCGTCACGATAATCATGGTAGTAATCATTCTAGTCGACATGCTTTTAATATCCGTCATCGGGAAGATTAGACTAGCTGAGATTTAAAATTTAAGGCAATTCAGAGATTTAGTTAAACTGATACCTCTGAATTGCTTTTTTTATTTAGGACTAATTGATAGTAAGTAAAGTTAATTGCTTATAAGTTACCAATAAGTTAAACTAATTGTGTAGTAATTTTGAAAAAATTTTTCGATTTACTAATCAGGAAAATGTTTATCAAAAGGAAATGAAATATAGGATAATCGATTGCTTTACGAAGAAAGTATAAATTAACTATTAGTTTATTGACTGATAGTATGATTAGCTAATCATAAGTAACTAATTTCGGAGTAAGTAATCGATTTTGTTGTAGTTAACAATTAGGGGAGGATATTCAATGGTATCAAAGAATAACCGGAAATTAATTGCAAGCAAGAATCGGAAGAACGAAAAGCAACGGTTTGGCTTACGAAAGTTAAATGTTGGTGTTGCTTCTGTCCTTTTAGGGGTAACTTTCAGTGTATATGGCGGTGGACAGCTAGTCGCTCACGCTGATACTACTAATGCCGGCGATCAGGCAGCTGACACCCAGAAAACCAATGAGGGGGGGGTCATCCTTAGTTTATCAGAAGCAGGTTACTTTGACCGCTAAGACTGACCAAGCTACAACCGAATCATCAGCTAAGACAACAACACCTGCACAATCTGATGACCAAACAACTGCTCAAGCACAAACAAAGACTGAAGATCAAGCAAGTGTTGATGCGAAGACAGATGCTTCTGATGGTGCCAAGACTCAACTGAATGCTGACAAGCAGATAGCTACTGAATCAAAGAACAATCAAATTTCTGAAGATCAAGCTGCTAAGGTAAATAACGATCAGGCTACTTCAGCAAAGAAGGTAGCAGCGGATGATAATGCTTCAACCACTTCTAAGGATCAATCAACCACGACTGATCAAACAGCTGTAAAGAATGAAGAAAACAATGATGTTAAGGCGAACGATGCCAAGACTACTAATTTAAGTCTTACTAAGGGAAGCGTTCTTAAGGCTCAAGCAGCGAAGGCTTCCTTAGTGCAAACGAAGGCAGCTACTAACGATGAAGATACGATAACCGTTAATACTGCCCAAGAATTGATTGATGCAATTCAAAATGGTAAGGCTACTACGATTAATATTGGGGCGGATATTAATTTAGGTAGCGTTACAGATGCTGTTTATACAGAAATTAATGTAAAAAACAAGCGTGATATCACGATCAAGTCAGATACTGATGGAACTAAACGTACTATCGACTTTTCAGGTTACTCATTTGATATGAATACTGAAAACGGAGTAACATTCAAAGACTTAAATATATACGATCGTAGTTACTGGGGAATAGTTTACAATGCCGGTGGTTATACTTTTGATAATGTTAATTTTACTGGCTCACAATTGATTTATACTAAGCCAACTATCAATTCAACTGTAACTTTTAAAAATAATGTTACTGCTACTTCCGTACCTACTTATACTGGTCCGCTTGATGGAAAATCAAGGGAAACGCAACACACTGGTGGTCCACAAGGTAACCAACAGATTTTGCAGTTTGAGGGTGGTACTAATAACATTATTTTTGACGAGAATAGTAATGTAACTTTAACTACGTACAATTCTAATGTTTTAGAAATAGATGGTGGTACAACCACAATCAAAGTTAATAATGGATCAAATGTAACGCTCAACCCTCATACTGCCGGAACTCCAGAAAATCGAAATGGTATCGGAATCGGTGCCGTTGCACGTGGTATTGCATCAAATGGTACAACCAATTTAAATATTGATAAGGGTGGTACTTTAAACGTTAATTTAACAAAAGATACTACTGATAGTTATCTTTCAGGGGCATTTTACTTAAACTCAGGTGCAACGATTAATGTTAATGGTAATTTGAACGTCACTTCAAATGGGGAATCAAGTTACAAGACTAGGGCGGATTATGTACCTGTATATATCAATGGTAATTCAGTAATTAATGTCAATGGCGGTAACTTTAAAGTGAATGCCACCAATATGGGCGATAGCTATACTGGCCCAATTGTTTCATCGAATGGCAGGTCAACAATCGCTATTAGCCACCACGGTACTTTCAATGTAACTGGTGATGGCACCCAGGCTACTGGTGTATCACTTGGTAGTGGTAGTACCTTTACTTCAACTCAACCAGAATTATTTAACATTTCAATGCCAGATGGCGCCACTGCAATTAAGAACGGTAAAGTTCAATTTAAGGGTGTAAAGACCTCAGCTGATGGTCAGCCAATCGGTGAAATCGACATTACTTATGCTAGTGATGGTACCCCAACTGTTACTAAGGTAACTAGTTACGATGCACAAACTGTCATCGATACTCGTGAAGCAGGAAATAAGGCTAAGAATAAGATTAATTTAGTTGCTGCTGGTCAACCCGTAACTTTATCTAATGTAAGTTTGACCCAGAATTCTAATGGTACCTACACAATGAGTGGAGATACTAACACTTCTGATGCGTACATTTACATCACTATTTATGGTTCTGTTTACCAAGAAACCCCAAGTGATAGTCAAGAACTATATACTATTGATCAAGCTGGTAATGTATCAGAAAGTAATGAATTATATACTGTTAAAACTGATGCTAATGGTCCCTTTTCAGTAAATATTGGTGGACTAGATAACGGCGATACGTCAATCGGTATTCTTGCAGCTAAAGACTTTGTAACTAGTGATAAAGATACCAAAACTGCTTCTGAATGGATGACCAATTCTTACCGTGATCAATTGCAAAAGTTGGTCAATGAGGCATCTACTGTTGAAGCAGATGCTAACTTTACTAATGCTGGTACAGAGCAAAAGGAAGCCTATACTACCGCTATTTCGAACGGTAACACACTTCTTCAAAATTCTAGCGCTACTTCAGAACAACTTGAAGCTGCAGCTAAAGCCATCGTCAATGCTAAGACTGCTTTAAACGGTGATTTCAACAAGGTAAAACAAGATCTTCAAGATGCTGTTGACGCAGCTCCAGACTTTGAAAAGACTTCTGCAACTTATTACAATGCAGACACTACTAAGCAAAAAGCATATACCAATGCAGTTGCTGCCGGTAGTACTGCATTAAATGATTCGAATGCTACAGTTGATAGCTTAACTACTGCATTAAAGAACATTAATGACGCTAAAAATGCATTAGATGGACAGCCAACTAATAAACAAGATCTTCAAGATGCAGTTAATAAATCTAAAGGTATCAAGGACAGCAATAACTACGCTAATGCTGATCAAAATGAAAAGACAGCATATGATGATGCAGTAACCGCGGCTCAAAGCGTTTTGGACAACAAGAATGCAACTCAGGCTCAAGTAACTCAAGCATTGCAAGATCTAAATACTGCCAATGGCAAATTGAACGGAGATGCCAAGACAGATGCCGCTAACAGGCAAGCTCTTGAAGATGCAGTGAAGGACGCACCAAACGTAAGAAATACTCCAGCATACTACAACGGAGGTAGCAAAGTTCAAGATGCATACAATAATGCAATTACTGATGGACAAGCAGTTTTAGATAATAAGGATGCCACTCCAGCAGAAGTCAAGAATGCATTAGATGCAATTACAGTCGCTAAGAAAGCATTAGATGGTCAACCAACCAATAAGCAAGATCTTCAAGATGCAGTTAATAAATCTAAAGGTATCAAAGACAGCAATAACTACGCTAATGCTGATCAAAATGAAAAGACAGCATACGACAATGCAGTAACAGCTGCTCAAGGCGTTTTAGACAACGAAAACGCAACTCAAGCTCAAGTAAATCAAGCATTAAAAGATCTTAATACTGCCAATAGCAAATTGAACGGAGATGCCAAGACAGATGCTGCTAACAGGGTTGCTCTTGAAGAAGCAGTAAAAGAAGCATCAGTAGTTGAAAAGACTTATTCTAAGTACTATAACGGCACTGAAAAAGCACAAAATGACTATAAGAATGCTGTATCAGAAGGTCAAAAAGTATTAGATAATCCAAGTGCTACAGCAGCTCAAATAAAGACAGCTTTAGATAATATTAATGCTGCAAAAGGCGCGTTAGACGGAGATCCAACAGATAAAACTACTTTACAAAATGGTGTAGATAATGCAGTAGATCTGGATAAAAGCAATGCCGATGCTCAAGCTAAGAAAGCTTACACTGATGCACTTGATAAGGCTAAACAAGTATTGGCAGATCCAAATGCAACACAACAAGCAGTAAAAGAAGCAAACACCGCATTAACTAATGCAAAGACAGCATTAGACAATAGCTCAGCATTACAAAATGCCAAAGATGCATTGCAACAAGCAGTAGATGCCAAGTCAACTACAGAAAAGACCCCAGCATACTACAATGCCAATTCTGATAAGCAACAAGCATATAACACAGCAATTAGTGCTGGTACTGATGCATTAAAGGTTCAAAATCCAACAGTTGAAAGCTTAACAACTGCATTGAATAAGATTAATGAAGCAAAGAACGCATTAGATGGTAAGGCAACTGACACCAGCAAGCTTAAAGCAGCAGTCGATAATGCCAATACCGTAAAAGCAAGCAATGACTACAAAGATGCTAGTGCTGATTATCAAAAGCAATACGATGATGCAGTAAAAGCAGGTCAACAATTATTGGATCCAACTACAGCACCATCTCCATTGACTCAAGCCGATGTTGATAGAGCAGCTAAGGCAATTACAGACGCACAAAGTGCTTTAACTACTAGTGCTACAACTAATGTTAAGGATGCTAAGGAAAAAGCTACTGCTGATTTAACTGATGCTGTTGATGCAGCTAAGGCAGCAATCGATCAAGATACTAACTTAACTGAAGATGAAAGAAATGCAGCTAAAGCTCAAGTAGATAGCGATGCTAGCGCTGCAAAAGAAGCTATCAATAAGGCTGCTACCAACGATGCTGTAGCTTCTGCTGCAACTGCCGGTAAAGTTACCATCGACAAGACAGTAGCAAATGCAGCTATTGATAACGCAGCAGCTGGCAAGAATAAAGCCATTGATGGATCTTCATTAACTGATGAGGAAAAGAACGGCCTTAAAGATCAAGTAGCTCAAGCAGTGAAGACTGCTAAGGGTGAGATTTCCGCCGCGGATACTGAACAAGCAGTAACTACTGCTAAGGATAATGGTGTTGCCGCAATTAACAATATTAAAGTTCCATCAACTTCAACTCAAAAAGACCAAGCAAAAGACACCATCAATAAAGCAGCTGATGATGCTAAGAAGGCAATTGATCAAGACAGCAACTTAACCGATGATCAAAAGCAAGCCGCTAAGGATCAAGTTGATACTGATGCTAAGAACGCTCAAGATGCCATCGACAACGCTAAGACTGATACTGATGTCAACAATGCAATCAATGATGGTAAGCTTGCTATCGATAAGACAGCGGCAAATGCTGCCATTGATAACGCAGCAGCTGGCAAGAACAAAGAAATTGCTAACTCTCCATTAACTACTGATGAGCAAAACAAGTTGCGTGATCAAGTAGCTAACGAAGTAAAGACTGCAAAGGACAACATTGCTAAAGCAACTACTGACTCAGCTGTAGCAACAGCCCAAGAAAAGGGTGTTGCCGCAATTAACGGTATCAAGGTCCCAACTAACTCAACAGCTAAGGATCAGGCTAAGAGTAACATTACTGATGCCGCTGACAAGGCTAAGCAAGCAATTGACCAGGACGATAACTTAACCGATGATCAAAAGCAAGCCGCTAAGGATCAAATTGATACTGACGCTAAGAACGCTCAAGATGCCATCGACAACGCTAAGACTGATACTGATGTCAACAATGCAATCAATGATGGTAAGCTTGCTATCGATAAGACAGCGGCAAATGCTGCAATTGATAATGCGGCAGCTGGTAAGAAGAACGAAATTGCTCAATCTTCATTAACCACTGATGAAAAGAAGGCCTTGGATGATAAGGTTGCTCAAGAAGTTACTACTGCTAAGAATGCAATTGCTAAAGCAACTACCCCAGCAGATGTAACTACTGCTCAAGACAATGGCGTTAAGGCAATTAAGGACATTAATGTTCCAACCTCTTCTTCTGTTAAGGACAATGCTACTGCAGCGATTGATAAGGCTCTTCAAAACAAGACTAATGAAATCAAGAACGCTTCTAACATTACCGATCAAGAGAAGCGGAATCTGATTAAGCAGGCTACCGATGCTGCTAACACTGCTAAGGGCAACATTAAGAATGCAACCACTGATTCGGATGTAGCAACAGCTGAAACTAATGGTGAAAAAGCAATTGCTGATGTAACTGTTCCTGGATTATCTGATGTCAAGAAGCAAAGCACTGATTTAATTAATAAGACCTTGGACAAGAAGAAGGATGAAATTAATAATGCTTCTAACTTGTCAAATGATGAGAAGCAACAATTAATTAATGATGCTACTAAGGCCGCAACCGATGCTATTAACAACATCAACAATGCTAAGACCAATGATGAAGCTAAAGCCGCTGCTGATACTGGTGTTCAAAACATTGAAAACATTTCAATTCCTAGTCTTGACGATGCGAAGAAGAATGCTAACCAAGCAATTGATGATGCATTGAAGTTTAAGACTAATGAAATTAACAATGCTTCTAACTTGAGTGATCAAGAAAAGCAAGATTTGGTTAAGAAGGCAACTGATGCCGCTAACACTGCAAAAGACAGCATCAATAGTGCAACTACTAATGATGCTGTCAAGAAGGCTGAAGAAGATGGTGTTAACTCAATTAAGGGCGTTAACTTCACTAGCTTAGATGATGCAAAGACCGCTGCCAATAAGGCAATTGATGGCGCTTTGAATACCAAGAAGAATGAAATCAACAATGCTTCTAACCTGAGTGATCAAGAAAAGCAAGACTTGATTAACAAGGTAACTGATGCAGCAAATACTGCTAAGGACAACATTACCAAGGCAACCACTAACGATGCCGTAAATGATGCTCAAAACAAGGGTATTGAAGAGATTGCTAATGTTGCTGTTCCAAGCTTAGATCAAGCTAAACAAGATGCTATTAACGCAATTAAGCAAGTACAAGCAGCTAAGAATACACAAATTAGTGATGCTAAGAACTTAAGTGCAGATCAACAAAAGAGTTTAACTGATCAGGTAGATAAGATTGCTGATGATGCGATTGCGCAGATTAATGATTCTTCAGTCACTACTAATGATTCAGTTGCTACAATCCGTGATAATGCAATTGACCAAATCACTAACTTGTTTATCCCAACCTTAGATGGTGCTCAAAAGGATGCAACTAATGCAATTGAAACTGCTAAGAACGCTAAGATTGATGAGATCAATAATGCTAAGAACTTGTCTGATCAAGAGAAACAAGATTTGACTGATCAGGTAAATCAAGCTGCGGATGATGCTACTAAAGCAATCAAGGATGCAACAACTAATGATGCTGTTAAGGATGCTGAAACTAAGGGCTTGAATGATATTAACAACATCAAGGTTCCAAGTTTGGCTGAGAAGCAACAGGAAGCTAAGGATGCGGTTGCTAAGGCTGCCGATGCCAAGAATCAGGCAATTGACAATTCCAACTTGACATCAGACGAAAAGACTGCCTTGAAGAAGCAAGTTAGTGACGCCCAAACAGCTGCTAACAAGGCGATTGATGATGCTTCAACTGATGCTGGGGTAACTAAGGCACAGAATGATGGTATTGATAACATCAGCAAGATTACTATCCCAGAAACTTCAGATGCCAAGGCCAAAGCAACAACTGATCTTAAGGATGCTGTTGATAACGCTAAGAAGGCAATTGATCAAGATACTAACTTGACTAATGACCAAAAGCAAGCAGCTAAGGACGCAATTGATCAGGATGCTAAGACTGCTCAAGAAGCGATCAATAATGCTAATACTGACAGTGATGTTAAGAAGGCTACTGATAACGGTCAATTAGCAATTGACAAGGATGTTGCTAATGCAGCAATTGATAACGCTGCCGCTGGTAAGAAGGCTGAAATTGCTAAATCACCATTAACTGATGCTGAAAAGCAAGCCTTAGATCAGCAAGTTGACCAACAAGTACAAACAGCTAAGAGCAATATTGCTAAGGCTACGACTACTGATGAAGTAACTAAGGCACAGAACAATGGTATTGATAACATTAATAATATTAAGATTCCATCAGTGCCAACTACTAATCTGACAGATGCTAAGAATGCTGCCAATACTGCCATTGACAACGCTGCCGCAGCCAAGAAGGATGCCATTAAGGCTGCTCAAGATGCTGGTACCATTACCACTGATCAAGCTGCTGATTTAAATAAGCAAGTTGACCAGGTTGCTAATGAGGCTAAGCAAGCGATCAATAATGCAACAACAGCAAGCCAGGTTGAACAGGCACAAAATAATGGTGTTCAGAAGATTAACAACATTAATATTCCAAGCATCACTGATGCCAAGGATGCTGCTAAGGACGCAATTGATCAGGCTGCTAAGAATAAGGATGCTGAAATTGATGCAAGCAACTTAAGCGATCAGGAAAAGGCCGATTTGAAGAATGAGGTCAAGGTAATTGCTGACACCGCTAAGAAGAACATTGATAGTGTTGATAATGCTGCTGAAGTAAACAATGCAATGAATGCCGGAATTGCAACAATTAATAGTATTAAGGTTGCTACTAGTTCAGATAACCAAAATGGACAATCAGGCAACAACGGTAGTACCATTGATAATGGTTCAGGTGAAGCTACGAATAATAATGGTAGTCAAGCTGGTTCAGTAACTGGTGCTACAACAAGTCAATCAAATGGTGCAAAGGTTTCTGCTACTGGTCTAAATGGTAAGAATGCTGTTCGGATTAATGCTAATAAGCAAGCAGCTCAATTGCCACAGACTGGTAACCAAACTAATACTAGTCTTGGTGCAGTTGGCTTAGCAGCTGCTAGTCTAGCTGGTCTCTTTGGCTTTACCAAGTTAGGTAAGAAGAAGGAAGACTAGTAAGTTAGCTTAGTTAGCTACTTAAATTCAAAAGCGACTCGAGAGGGAAATCCTCTTGAGCCGCTTTTTTGATCAAATAAAATCCCAGAATGAGATTAGCTCACTCTGGGATTTACTGAATATTACTTATTCAATTTTTGTTCCTTAAATTGGTTCAGGTTTTGTTGAGTAGGGATAAGGTTTGCCCAAGTCTTGGTCAAGAACTCATCGCTCAAGTGATAGTGTGGTTGAGGTTGAGTCTGTTCAATGAACTTGCTTGTCGCACTATCAAATTTAACCCAGCCAGCATAACCAATGTGAATTGTATCTTCCATGAAGTAAGGCTTGTTACCATCATGAGAAAGGTCAAGGATGTTGTTAAACCCTTGTTGCCGAAGTTGGAACTTAATCTTGTTAACAGTGCGGTAGTACATTTGCATATCCATCCCGGTGTATGCTTCCCACTGGCCGTTAACAGGAGGAATAACGAACATAACGTTTGTGTTGTTATTCTTGAATTGGTTGAGGACAACTTGTAAATCGCCATATTCTGGTGATTGGTTGTAGTTAAAGTGGCGTTGCGAACCCTTAAGCTTCTTCAAGTTAGGCTTAACCTTCTTGGTGTAGAAGGAATTCTTCACGTGGAAGGAGTTATTATCGGTTTCCTTAGCAGCTTCATTGACTGCCATTTTGTGGAGCCGCTTTTCATTGTATTTTGCCGGCAGGTTATGAATCTGGGGCTTAATGAAGTGACTATAATTATTATCTAACTGGATTCCTGAAAATAATGCATCCTGGTGTTGTAACAGCGTCAACCGAAAGTTCAAAACGGTTTTATCCCAATTGCTTAACGGCTTTCCTTGAGCAATCTTAGCAGCGTCTTCAGCAACTGAACCATCATTGCCAATCATTTGGATTAACCGCTTGGCAACGTACTGATCATATGGTGACTTTGGATTAGCTTTCTTTAACCAGGTTAAGTCAGCTAATTCACCGTTGTAGTACTTAAAAGCTGGGGGTAAAATTCCCTTTTTAACAAACCATTGTGGCGAAACAATATAAACGGCCTTTTTATCTCGCAACTGGCCCTCCATCGTAGTGATGTTAAAGAACTGGGGGAGTGATTGAGCTCCACGCTGTCCTAGAAGGAACGGGGTATAGTTATGATAACGTGCCGCCATAATTGATGGGTGGAAATTATCAAATCGCCGTAATTCACTTGAACCAAAAAACGGAACATAACGAGTATTTTTATCAGAAAGTGCTTGTTGTTTCAACTTTTGGTTTTTGAAAACTACGGGACTAAGTGAGGAAGCAGCCCGTTGTTCAGTTTTAGCTGAATAGTGGCTACCTAAAGGCATTGTAAAAAGAATTAAAATCAGAACAAAGGCAAGAATAACTGGGCCAAAGATATACCACAGTCGCTTGCGGTTAGTCATTTTGGAGCTCCTTTACACGGTCAACCATCTTATCAACTGAACTCCATTGACTCCGGTCAAATTCGGAAACAGGTACTTGAATGTCGAATTGATCTTGAAGTGCTAAGAGAACGCTAACAGTAGCCATTGAGTCTAATAAACCATCTGCAAACAAGTCTTCGCTAGTATCACTGAAGTCACTTGCATCCCGACCAGTTGCGTCAGCTAAAATGTTAATAATTTCGTCTTTCATTATAAAATCCTCCTAAATAAATCTCGATTACCCGAAGAAGTAAGTATTAAGGTAACCACTGAAGAGTAAGAACGTTAACATTACAAAGTTAAACGTTACAAAGATGGCAACACATTCTGTGAACTTGTTATGTGGCAGGTTCTTCAAGTGCTTACGCTTGTAACGCAGCCACCAGTCATTGATAACAAGTGCCAGTCCGTGTAGGAATCCATATAGAATATAATACCATGTAATTCCGTGCCAGAATCCCATTGTCAGCATGTTTAACATGTATGCTGTTGCGGATAATGTGTTCCGGTTCTTGAACCAGCGTTTTTTAGTTGCCATAAAGACAAACCGCATAAAGATATAATCACGGAACCAGAATGATAAACTGATGTGCCACCGGTTCCAGAATTCCTTGATATTCTTAGATTTGAATGGTTGCTTAAAGTTCATTGGGGTCTTAACACCCATAAAGTAACTAATCGCAACCGCAAAGAGTGAATATCCAGCAAAGTCAAAGAAGAGGTAGAACCCATAAGTGTACATTACACCGAGCATATTCCACGAAAATAATCCATCGCCCATGGCCGCCTGTTCAAAGTGTGGATAGAAGCGTTGGCCAAAGAAGTAGGCGATGACAAACTTGTAAAGAAAACCGAGGAATAGGTAATAGATTCCCTTTTCAACAAGCTTGAGATAATCGGAACGTTCAGGCGTTTTTTGGTAATCCTTAGAGAAACGCCGGTAACGATCGATTGGTCCAGAAGTAATGGTTGGCATGAAGAGCATGAAGCGAATAAAATGCCACGGTGTAATTTCTTTTACCATCCCATCACGGGTTTCGATAATTGTTCCAACTGCTCGGAAGGTAAGGTAACTAATTCCCAAGAAACCAAGCAGCGAGTTATGACCAACCATTGCCGGTGATAACTTAACAATAATGATTGGGATCAAAGAAAGAAATGAGAAGAGGTAAAAGATACCGGTAGAATTATTAGTTTTTCTGTAATGGTGGTAGTACATTACCAAAATGGTTTGGTAAATAACGTACGCAATTAGGGAAAAGAGCTGTTGCCAACTAGCACCATCAAACATCAGAAAAATGAAGATGAAGCTAATTAGCGCTTCGTACCACTGGAAACGTTTGCCGAAGTACAGTCCAATGCCTAGGGGAAGCAGGGCAAGTAGTAAGTAAATAAAATAAACTGGTGTCCCGTAGGCAGTGAAATTCGGCAAACTTGCGAGCCAATTAATCATTGGTTAGCCTCTTTGATTAGTTGTTTAACTGCAATCTTGCCATTTGCAGACATTGGGAATGAATCCCGATAGATGAATTGGGTTGGCATCATGTAAGGCATGATCAAACCATTGAGACTTTCCCGAATTTCTTTGGTTAGTTGCTCCTGATCCTCAACCTTTTCCTTAGGAATAACATAAGCAATGAGGTGGGCAACTTGACCATTCTTGTTGTACTTTGGAGCGGCAACGGCTTGTTTAATGAGCGGACTCTTTTCAAGGCTAGCCCGTACTTCATCAAGTTCAACCCGGAAACCGTGGAGCTTGATCTGGAAGTCCATTCGTCCTTTATGATGAAGGAGACCATCTGCATCAAGAGTACCGGCATCTCCAGTCCGGTATGCTGGTACACCGTTGATCTTGAAGAAGGCCTTAGCAGTCTTTTCAGGATTGTTCATGTAGCCACGAGCAACACTATTACCGCTAATAATAATTTCCCCTTGTTGGCCCGGTTCGGTTAATTGCTTATCGCCATCCCAGATTGAAAGCTCAACTCCTGGTTTAGCGTAACCGACTGGCAACCGGTCATTATTAGCGATGATTTCTGGAGTGATTTCAATTCCAGAAATTGCGACCGTTGTTTCGGTTGGCCCGTAAGTGTTAAAAATTCGGGCATGAGGGAAGCGTTGGTGAAGGGCTTTAGCTGTCTTAACGGTGAGCTCTTCGCCACAGAACATGAAGATGCTTAAACTTGGCATTTTTTCTTCATTAAATGCAGGGCTAAGCATTAACATATCAGCAAATGATGGTGTACCGACAAAGACGTTGAGGTCCAAAGTTGGCAATGCGGTAAACATTTGACCGAAGTTTTCCACCACTGAGTGCGGAAGAGCTTTGATGGTTCCACCGTTTAATAGTGCCGGCAACCAGTACATGTTAGATAAGTCAAATGAGTATGGCGGTTGACCAAGGAAGTTAGCGTGTTCAGGAATATTGAAATCTGAATCAAGAACCCAATCGACGAAGGTCTTGAAATTATCATGGCTAACTTCCACCCCTTTAGGTGAACCAGTCGTTCCAGAAGTAAAAAGGACGTAGGCCAGTTCATCTCCAGAAACGGGATCAGTAGGGGTAAACTCTTGGTGATCCGCTAAAACATTAGTTAGCTGTTCGTTAGAAATTACCCGAGCATCGAAATTGAGATTATCACTTGGAAAATCATCAACAGCGATAATTAATTCTGGCTTAGCAGTATCGAGAATTGATTGGATCCGCGGAATTGCGGAATCAGTTGAGACGGGAATATATGGATGGCCCGCCTTTAATGCTGCTAAGAAACTGGTAATCATCTCGACTTGGTGATCACCGAATACGAGGATTGGACTTTGACGGGTCATATTTTGCTTAGTAAGCCAAGCAGCTAAACTGTCTGAATTGGCTTTTAATTCACCATAGCTTGTCTGCTTTCCCATTTCGTCATAAGCAACCCGCGTTGAATTATCCTTGGCAATTTGGTCAAAGACAGTAACGATATTTGTATTCAATTCTATTTCCTCCACATTAGAATTCATTGTAAATGAACGGTTCTTGACCTGCTCCATAATAACCATAAAGGTAAATTAGCAGGAGAATAACGATAAAGTAGAATACCGTTTTTAAGATGAATATTAGTGCAGGATGATTCTTAATACTTTTACTAAAGATTACGAATCGCTCCTTTCGCTCATAAAAGCTAATATACCATAACGAGTTTAGCGCGCCATAGTAAGTTAGTTAATTGTTCCAGCAAAAATTTAAGATATTCGTAATTAAATTTTTACACCTATTTATTATAGATAATTTGCGGTAAGGTTCAAAGTAAAATAATGTAATCTTGCGAATTATTATTTATTTATGCGAAAATAAGAGTTCAAGTAATAATGATAGGTAAATTTTATTAAATTAAGAGGTTATGACAGTGATTAAAGGAATTGGAATTGACATCACTGAGATTAAACGAATTCAGGAAATGCGGCAAAAGCATCCCCAATTCGTTAACAAAATATTGACACCGGCAGAACAAAAGCAGTATGAAGGACTGAATGGTTCACGTGCATTGGAATACTTAGCTGGTCGTTGGTCATTAAAGGAGTCCTTTTCAAAGGCGTATGGAACTGGAATTGGTAGCGAAGTTGGCTTTCAAGATATTGAGGTTATTGATAACCAGCTGGGAGCGCCAATTGTTACTAAAGCGCCGTTTGCTGGTCGTGTCCATGCATCGGTTAGCCATACTGCAGTAAATGTCATCACAGAAATTCTTTTGGAGGATAAAAATGATTAGTGGACGATTACGAGATACAAAATTAATTGTTGATTTAGGAGCAATTAAGCACAATATTCATGAGCAGCAAAAGTTGCTGGCTCCTAATAGTAAGATCCTTGCGGTTGTTAAGGCGAATGCTTATGGGAATGGCCTAGTTCCGGTGGCACAAACAGCAATTAAGGCTGGGGCAACGGGGACTTGCGTTGCAATCCTAGATGAGGCACTAGAATTACGCGATAGTGGGATCACATCATTAATCTTGGTTTTAGGAATTACCCCCGTGGAGAATGCTCATATTGCTGCAGAAGCAGGAGTATCGTTGACTGTTGGTTCGTTAGACTGGCTTGAAGACTACCACCAATTAGCAGTAGCCAATCATTGGACTAAGCCGTTGAAGGTTCACCTGGGGATTGATTCAGGGATGGGGCGGATTGGCTTTACAACTGTTGAAAGTTTTAATGAAGCAGCCAGGTTCGTCCGTGAGCACCACGAATTTGAATTTGAAGGGATGTTTACCCATTTTGCAACTGCAGATAGTGCCGATGATAGCTACTTTAACAAGCAGGTTAATAAGTGGGAACAATTTGTCAATAGTTTGACTGAGTTACCACCGTTTGTCCATATGGCAAACTCCTCTACCGGAATGTGGCACCGAGAAAAAATCACGGCTAATACTGTTCGAATGGGAATTTCAATGTACGGGCAAAATCCATCCGGTCGTGAATTGGCCGCGACCCTTGATTTGAAACCAGTGGAACAGCTGGTTACCAGTATTAGTTTTGTTAAGAAACTCAAGGCTGGTGAATCAGTAAGCTATGGTGCAACCTATACCGCGCAAGAAGATGAATGGCTGGCAACTTTGCCAATCGGTTATGCTGACGGTTATCCACGTTGTATGACAGGTTACAAGGTTCTTGTCGACGGTCAATTTTGTGATATTGCCGGGCGGGTTTGCATGGATCAGATGATGATCCGTCTGCCTAAGCCTTACCCAGTCGGAACACGAGTTGTTTTAATGGGGCGGTCTGGAGACAAGAAAATCACAGCTAACGATCTTGCTGATCGAGCAGGAACAATCAACTATGAAATTATGACAAATATCAGTAACCGTGTTCACCGGGTTTATACTGATTAGTTGCTTGACATCGTTGATCCATTTGATATAATTTAGATAATTTTATAGGTCCTTTAATGTAGCCCCGTGAGACTACAAAAGACTACCGAATTAATAAGCAGTGATCCACAGTCGACCACGCAGAGATTGGATAGCCTTGAGTTCTTTACGGGACTCAAGGTTATTTATTTAGGAGGAACGATTGTGGAAGATAAACAACACACGCCAATCTTAAGTATTCCCATGAAGAGTCGGCGAACAACAAGATGGGACATGTTTGCAACCTGGGTTGGGGCAAACGCAAATAACGGAACCTGGTTTGTCGGTGGTGTTCTTGCTGCTTGTGGATTTGCCGTGGCAATGAAGGTGCTTGTTCTTTCGTCAGCCTTATCATATGTTTTCCTGAGCCTAATCGGTTATATTGGTTATAAAACAGGTGTTTCAACCATGGCGATTAGCCGGGCATCCTTTGGGGAACGCGGAAGCTACTTACCATCACTGGTTAACATTACCCAGTTTATTGGCTGGACGGCAGTTAATACATTTATCGCTGCTCAATCAGTTAGTCTTATTTTCCACCAGTTGCTTCACTGGCCGCTTTGGGGACAACCAGGTGGTGACAAAGGGTTAGTTGTTGGAATTTTGATTATGAGTATTCTTCACATCATCAGTGTTTCCAGTGGTTCACGGTCGGTTCAATTGATTGAACGAATTGGGATTATCCTTGTCTTTATTTTTGTCCTTTGGGAATCTGTTGCTGTTTTTAAGACAGTTTCGATGGATCAAATCATTGGCTGGCATGTACCGGCAAAGGCACGGATGGCTACTGGAGCAGCGATTGATTACGTAGCTGCTTTTAACCTGGCTTGGGTGACTGCCGGTGCTGACTTTACCCGCTTTACTTCAATTAAGAATAACGCGATCCATACACCATTTTGGGGAGCATTGATTGGGGTTGTGTGGTTTGCCTTTATTGGTTTAATTTCCACAATTAGTATTGCAATTTCAAGCGGTGTTTATAATGCTAATAACTCGGATCCATCGACAATTGCAAGTAAGTTAGGCCTTGGTGTTGTAGCGTTCTTAGTAATTATCTTGACGTCAATGACTGCCAACGCGGTTAACCTGCTTGCCGCCGGATCAGCCTTATCGAATATTTTTATTCGGCTACGGCTAAAATACTCATTGTGGATTGTGGTTCTTTTAGCAACAATTGTGACCTTTATTCCAATGTTTGTTGGGAGTTTCTTGGATACTTTTGAATCCTTCCTTGATTATGTTGGGATGGTTCTGGGACCAACAATTGCGATCATTTGTACTGATTTCTATATTCGTGCGCACCGTCACTATGACGTTAAACAATTAGGTTTAATTAACGGTAAGTATTGGTACCATCACGGCTTTAACTGGATTGCTTACCTTGTCTTTGCTTTAGGAGTAGTATTCTTTATTGCGGTTCACCAAATGCCAATTTTTGCTAATACAGTTGGGGCAACATTTGTTGATATGGTACTAAGCGGATTGCTTTATTACATTTTAATGGCCATTTATGACCGGAAAGGATCACGTCATGCTAATTAAGAGTGTTCACATTGATAATGATGAAGAGTTAAAAGATGTTCGCGTTACTGATGGTCAATTTACTGAAATCGCCGCTGAAATCAAGCCGCGTGAAGATGAAAAAGTTATTGATGGCAATGGTGCATTGATGTTGCCACCGTTTGTTGACTCCCATGTTCACCTTGATGCAACACTAACGGCTGGTGAGCCTGAATGGAACGAAACGGGAACGTTATTCGATGGCATTCGGATTTGGAGCGAACGGAAGCAGGACCTTTCGATTGAAGACGTTAAGCAGAGAGCTAAAGCAACGATTAAGAACATGGTTGGTCACGGAATTCAACATATTCGAAGTCATGTTGACGTTACGGATCCTCATTTAATTGCTGCTCGAGCTTTATTGGAGTTACGAGAAGAATTAAAGGATCAGATTGACTTACAGTTAGTAGCCTTTCCGCAGGAAGGAATTCTGAGTTTCCCTCATGGCCGTGAATTGATGGAACAAGCTGTTAAGGAAGGCCTTGATGTTGTTGGTGGAATCCCTCATTTTGAATTTACTACTGAATATGGCTGGCAATCAGTTCATTTCTTAATGAAGTTAGCGGACCATTATGATCGGTTGGTTGATGTTCACTGTGACGAGATTGACGATCCTGCTTCACGGAACCTCGAAGTCTTGGCAACCGAAGCCTATGAACGGGGAATGAAAGATCGAGTAACCGCAAGTCATACGACAGCAATGGGGTCATACAATGACGCCTATACTTATAAGTTATTCCGCCTATTAAAGATGAGTGAGATTAACTTTGTTGCTAACCCATTAGTTAACATTCATCTTGGTGGCAGATTTGATACTTATCCAAAACGTCGTGGAATGACCAGGGTAAAGGAATTAACCGAAGCGGGGATGAACGTTTCCTTTGGTGAAGACGATGTTCAAGATCCATGGAATCCGCTTGGTAATGGGAACATGCTTGATGCTGTAACCATGGGTGTTTATGCTGGTCATTTGATGGGCTACCACCAGCTTCAAGATGCGTTCAAGTTCGTTACGTATAATGGAGCTAAAACTCTTCATATTACCGATCAGTATGGAATTGAGGTTGGTAAGCCAGCTAACTTTATCTTGTTAAATGCTCCTGACTTTTACAATGCCTTGAATAAGCATGTCGAAGTATTAGCCAATGTTCGCCACGGCAAAATCCTTGCCCAAACCAAACCAGCAGAAACAAGGGTGAATTTAAAGTAGAGTGTGAAGCCGTAAAAAGCTCCCGGATGATAACGATTTCTCTCGACAAAGTCGTCTTGCGCCTAGGAGAGAGTTCGTTATCTTGAGGGAGCTTAGGCTGAGCACGTTTAAAGTAGAGTGCGAGCCAGCAGAGAACTTGCGGAAAGCTAACAATTTCTCCCGACTGGATGCTGAAAGCATCTGGGAGGGAGGTTGTTAGCTCTAGCAAGTTCCTGGCGAGCAGATCTCGACTCAGTTGCCTAGAACGTTTTGACTCTGCTGAAGTCGTTGATTACACAGAGATCTAAAAAAGGAACCAACTTTTTGGTTCCTTTTTTTATACTTCATGTAAATCTTCAATTTCAGTAACTTCAAAGCCTCTTTTGGTTAACCGTCGAACAATTCGTTCCATTCGGTCATGATCAACATCGGTCGGTAAGGTGAACAGGACCTGCTTAACAGATGAATGATCGGGATCTAAAGAAATAACGTTAACAATTTGACAGAAACGGGTGATTTCTTTTGCGGCATTCATTAAAGCCCCCCGTTCGTCATGGGCAACGACAGTTAAAACGTAGCTACCGTTGTTAACGTTCCATCCGGCTGCGAGCATTCGGAGCAAACGATTGTGAGTTAGGATGCCATAAAATTGATTATTTTCGTCCAAAACGGCAATGTATGGGAGATCACGGATCGCAAAGAATACAGAGAAGAAAGCAGAATTAATGGAAACGAATTTGGTAGAGTTCTTTAGTAGTGAAGTTACCGGAAGCGTCATATCGCCATTTCGTGACTTATGACGGTAGATATGCATTTTGTAGATATTGCCACGGAAAATTTTTCCAGACTTATCTAAAATCGGCACGCAACGATATCCAGTATTTTCAAGAACGGTCAATGCTTCCTGGAGAGTTGCGGTTTCAGGCAATGTGGTCAGATCTGCCTTTTTCTTAATAAGCGAACTAAAAATCATAATGTTCTTCCTTTACTAAATTAAAACGTATTAAGTGCATAAATCATCATAACACAGAATTGATCTTAGTATTAGAACAAAATGAGAGAATTAAGAATGACTAATATGATAACCAAAGAATGGTAACGTTAATTGTTTTAGTTTTAGTTACGGCTAGGGTATAATAACATTCAGGTAATTCTACATAATCAGAATTGAACGAAGTAAATAAGCATTAGGCTGCAACTAAGGCGGCCTTTTTGCATTTGACTTAAAGGGGACGAATTAAAATAATGAAAATGATTGTCGGCTTAGGAAATATTGGAACGCGCTATGATGAAACTCGTCATAATACAGGCTTTATGGTAGTGGAACAATTAGCCCGTGATTATCACCTAGGAGCTTTTATGCATCTTAAGCAAGAGGCTGTTGCCGTTACCGGAATGATCAACGGTGAGAAAGTAATGCTCGTCAAGCCAACTACTTTCATGAATGATTCTGGAAGAGCTGTTGGACCGCTTGTTGATTACTATGATCTTGACCTTGATGATCTGGTAGTAGTTAATGATGATCTTGATATGCCAGTGGGTAAAGTTCGGTTGAAGACTCATGGCGCATCAGGTGGTCATAATGGATTGAAGAGCATCATTAACGCATTAGGGACTAATAAATTTAATCGCATTAAGGTCGGAATTGATCATCCGAAGCACGGTACCGTTGTCAGTCATGTTCTCGGTAAATTCACTAAAGAAGAACGTCCAGATTTTGATCAAGCCGTCCTTACCGCCGAACATGCCCTCGAAGACTGGATCAACGGCAAAAACTTTGCCCAGTTGATGAATGAATATAACTAGAGCGCGAGCCAGCAAAGAACTTGCGGAAAGATAACACTAACTCCCGACAAAGGCGTCTTGCGCCTAGGAGGGAGGGTGTTATCTCTAGCAAGTTCCTGGCGAGCGCATTTCGACTATGTAGCCGAGAACATCAGCTCGAGGAAGGTTAGGGCGAGCGCGTTTTGACTTTGTTGCCTAGATCGTTATCTAGGCGGAAGTTGCGGTCACGGCGAGCGCGTTTCGGCTATGTGGCCTAAGAGCGAGGTCGTTAGCTCGAGAAAACTCGGGCAAAGCACGTTTCGGCTCAGTCGCCTAGAACATTATCTCTAGCAAGTTCCTGGCGAGCGCATTTCAACATTAAATTCACTATGTAAATAAAAATGTAACAGAAAGGAGGAGAAGCCATGGAATTAACAGACTTTTGCACCCGAACAAAGGAATTTAAACAGGTTTTGACGGCAATTCAAAAGCATCAGCGGCAGTTAATCACTGGTATTTCAGGATCGGCGCGAACATTGCTGCTTATGGCATTGCAGAAGAACCTTGATCAGCCTCAATTAGTGATTACTGATAGTCTTTTTCATATGCAAGAGCTGGCAGCGGATTTAGAGAACCTGTTACCAGAGGAGGAAATCTATCAATTCCCAGTAGAAGAAGTTTTAGCTGCCGAAGTAGCAACAAGTTCACCGAATTATCGGCTGCAACGGGTTCAAGCATTGAACGCGTTAATTAATAACAAATCAGCAATTGTAATTGCATCGACTGCTGGTCTTCGACGAAATATTGTTGCGCCAGAATTGTTTAAACAGGCAGAATTATCACTTAAAGTCGGCGGTGAAATTGATCCTGAAAAAGCGGCAGATCAATTAAGTTCAATGGGGTACCAGCGCCAAAAGATGGTTCTGCGGCCAGGAGACTTTGCTGTCCGGGGATCAATTATTGATATTTACTCCTTAAATACCGATGATCCGGTCCGGGTTGATCTGTTTGACACTGAAATTGACTCCTTGAGGTATTTTGATGCTAGTACGCAACGAAGCATTAAAAACGTTGATGAGGTTGAGATTCTTCCCGCAACTGACTTTATTCTTCCGGTTAATGAGTTTGAGCGAGTAGAAGAAAAATTAGCCGAACAGTATGAACAGTTGAAAAACCAGGCTGATGGAGAAGATGAGCTGGAGCAACTGGCAAACCGGTTTGAACCGTTACTTACGGATCTAAAGCAGCACCAGTTAACTAACGAATTTCTTACTTATACTAATTTGATTTATCCGCAAGAGCATTCTCTTCTGGATTATCTTTCTGCTGATGGGGCGGTTCATATTGATGATTGGACGCGGATTAAGCAGACGGCTAAAGAGATCGGTGAAGAAGAATTAGGATGGTTAGAAGATAAGGCTAAACATCATCAAATCTTGCAAGCAGTTAGCCTTGGTCATGATGTTAGTAAATTAATTAGCAGTGACAAACATGCTCAAGACTTTTGGGCACTCTTCCGCAAGGGGATGGGCCAGTTAAGCTTTAAGGTTCTTACTGACTTTGGTAGTCGAACGATGCAACGGTTCTTTGGCCAAATGCCACTGTTGAAAACTGAAATGCAACGGTGGCTCGATCAGGGGCAAACCGTTATTTTAATGGCGACCAGCAAGGAGCGACGAAACCAAATTGCCCAAACAATGGATGATTTTGGTATTAAAGTTACCTCAACCGAGTTAAATCATCTTCAACAAAATGTCGTTCAATTAGTGCCAACCAACTTAGCAAACGGCTTTGAAATCCCTCAGATGGGACTAGTAATTATTACTGAGGGAGAAATGTTTAAGCAGGTCAAGAAGCGGCGAATTCGTCCACAGAAACTTGCTAACGCTGAACGGATTAAGAATTACTTAGACCTAAAACCAGGAGATTATGTCGTTCACGTTAACCACGGGATTGGGATCTTTAGCGGAATCCGGACCATGGAAGTTGATGGTGTTCACCAAGATTACATGGTAATTAATTATCGAAATAATGCGCAAATCTTTGTTCCGGTTACCCAATTAAACCTGGTACAAAAATACGTTTCTGCTGAATCGAAGACCCCGCACATTAACAAGTTGGGTGGCAACGAATGGGCTAAGACTAAACGCCGCGTTGCCTCTAAAGTAGAAGATATTGCTGACGAGTTGGTCGACCTATACGCTAAACGGGAAACCGAAAAAGGGTATGCCTTTCCTAAGGATGATTACCTGCAAAAGCAATTTGATGCTAACTTTCCTTACTCCGAAACCCGTGATCAATTACGAAGCATTACGGAAATTAAGGAGGATATGGAAAAAGCAAAACCGATGGATCGATTGCTAGTCGGGGATGTTGGTTACGGGAAAACCGAAGTTGCCTTACGGGCGATTTTTAAGGCAGTTACCGGCGGAAAACAAGTAGCCTTTCTCGTACCAACGACCGTCTTAGCTCAACAACATTATGACACGATGAAAAAACGATTTGAGGGTTTCCCGATTGAGATCGCATTGATGTCCCGCTTCAAGACAAGAAAAGAATTGAAGGAAACTGAAAAGGGGCTTGCTGACGGGACTGTTGATGTCGTTGTCGGTACGCACCGAATCCTATCTAAAGATGTTCATTTCAAGGACTTGGGGCTGTTAATTGTTGATGAGGAACAACGATTTGGGGTTAAACATAAGGAAAAGCTGAAACAATTAAAGAACAACGTTGATGTCCTAACATTGACAGCCACGCCAATTCCGCGAACACTTCATATGTCAATGCTTGGTGTTCGTGATTTGTCCGTCCTGGAGACGCCTCCTGCTGGTCGGTACCCGATTCAGACCTATGTGATGGAACAAAATTCAGGGGCTATTCGAGATGGGATTCTTAGGGAAATGCAGCGGGGTGGACAAGTTTATTATCTGCATAACCGGGTAATGGATATTGAAGAGACCGTAGCTCGCTTGCAACAACTGGTTCCCGAAGCACGGATTGGCTATATTGACGGCCAGATGAGTGAGAATCAGCTTGAGTCAGTCCTTTATGAATTTATTCAGGGCGGGTATGACGTGTTAGTGACGACTTCGATTATTGAAACCGGGGTTGATATTCCGAATGTTAATACTCTCTTTGTTGAGAATGCCGATAGAATGGGATTAGCCCAGCTGTACCAGATTCGCGGCCGAATTGGTCGAAGCAATCGGGTTGCTTACGCTTACTTTATGTACCAGCCCAATAAAGTTTTAACGGAGTTGGGTGAAAAGCGGTTAGCGGCAATTCGCGATTTTACCGAGCTGGGTTCAGGATTTAAGATCGCGATGCGCGACCTCTCAATTCGTGGTGCTGGAAATCTTCTGGGAAAGCAGCAACACGGTTTTATTGACTCGGTCGGTTATGACCTCTATTCTTCAATGCTGAGTGATGCTGTTGCTAAGAAGCAGGGGAAAAAGCAAGTTGATAAGTCAGATGCGGAAATTGAACTGGGTGTCGAAGCTTACTTACCTGATGATTACATTAACGATCAACAACAAAAAATTGAGTTATATAAGACCATCCGCACTGCGGCCAGTGATGAAGAACTCCTTGATATTCAGGGTGATTTAATTGATCGTTTTGGTGATTATCCAACGGCTGTCGGGAATTTACTCCTGATTAGTCAGTTGAAACAACATGCGGATTTAGCGATGATTGCAAGTATCAAACGACAACGTGATCAGATCATGATTACTTTTACAGAAAAGGGGAGCCGGAACATTACGGCGCCACAAATTATTAAAGAGTTAGCTCAGACAAAATTTAAGGCAACAATTGGTGAAAATGATCAGCAATTAAATGTCCGGCTGGTAATTCAACCGAAAATGACGATTGATGATTGGCTTCATCAGCTTCTTAAGTTTGTCACAGCATTGAGCAATTTAAAGAAAAATAAATAGAAAGAAGAGGATCGAATGCGATTAGATAAGTTTCTCAAGGTATCAAGAATTATTAAGAGACGCTCCGTTGCCAAGGAGATTGCTGATCAGGGAAGAATTTTAATTAATAATCGGCCAGCAAAGTCTTCAAGTCAGGTTGTAGCGGGTGATACGTTAACAATTAAGTTTGGTAATAAGACTGAAACGGTTAAAGTTAACCAAATTGTTGAAACAACCAAGAAGAGTGAAGCGGAAAATATGTACAAAATTATTGATGAAACCTATGCGGAAAATTTTGATTAACGCTGATTTTGAACAGTTATTAATAAAATATTTAATAATTTCAAATGTTTATAGACAATTTCCCTAAAAAGCTGTTATACTTAGTCCGTGATAAGCCAAATTAGGGGGCAACTAAAATGAGGAGTCGATCTGACAAAATTTCACAAATTAATACGCCTTATGCGCAACAAATGACTGTTAACCAGCAGTTGGTTCGTCGTGCGCACATTAAGCGCTGTAAACGAATTTTGTTAATCTTCTCGGTTGTTTTTTTGCTTCTTGGTTTTCAAATTATTCAAAGCAAACGGTCTTTAGCAAAGATTGAAGCAAGTATTCGTACTTCAAAAACGCAATTAGCTCGTCAGAGGGATATTGGAAAAGACCTTAAACAAGAAAAAAAGCAATTACATAATCCCGATTATCTGCAACAAATAATTCGCTCAAAGTATAACTATACGAAGAAGGGCGAGACAGTTTATAATTTAGATAATTAACGATAAAAAACAGGAACAGGGTCATGGATAACTTGTTCCTGTTTTTTCTTAGTTTTAGCACCTTTTCTGGTTTGAAGTATGGTATACTCAACGTACATTTATCACAATATTGTGGCTTGAGGAGGATCAATTAATTTCATGTCAATTGAAGTTGGAGCAAAGGTTTCGGGTAAGGTTTCAGGAATTACTAATTTTGGGGCCTTTGTTGATTTGGATGATAACCAAACTGGTTTAGTACACATTAGTCAGATCTCAAATAATTACGTAAAAGATATTCATGATGTATTATCAGTTGGTGATACCGTGACTGTTAAGGTCACTAAAGTTGGCGATGATGGCAAAATTGCTTTATCCATGAAGGATGCGGAAGAACGCCATCATGACGACGAACGTGGCGAACATCGCGAGCATCGTCATAATAACTTCCATCACGAGCATCATGAACACCGGAATAATGATTTTGAGCGTCAAGGTCAGCATGGTTACCACCGTGGATTCAACTCAGGCCATCACCAATCGCGACACCACGAAAATTTTGATGAAATGTTAGCTGGATACTTGAAAGAAAGCGAATCCCGCCTTTCAACATTAAAACGTCAAACTGATGGCAAGCGTGGCGGTCGTGGTGGTCGTCGGAGCTAAGATGGAATTAAACAACGAATTTAAGCGGCACCTGGAACGGGGTCGCTTTTTTAATAAAAATGATAGAGTGGTCGTGGCGGTTTCAACGGGAGTAGATTCAATGGTCTTGTTAGCGTTGCTACAGGAGCTTCCCGTAAGTATCCGCCCTCAAATAATTGTTGCCCATGTTAATCATCGGTTACGAAAGCAGAGTGAGGAAGAGGAGCGATTTATTCGAAATTATTGCAATGAACACCAGCTCAAACTGCTCGTTCATCATTGGTCATTAGCTGATCATCCACAAACTGGGATTGAAGAAGCTGCCCGGAAAATGCGTTACCGGTTTTTTGCTCAGGTGATGAAAGAAGAGCAAGCAACAATTTTATTGACAGCTCATCACCAAAATGATCTTGCTGAAACAATGCTGATGAAGCTTACCCGTGGTGGTCAATTACACCAGTTAATCGGGATTGAGGAAAAGCGGCCCTTTGCATCAGGAGTGCTTGAACGCCCTCTTTTAATTTTTCCTAAACACCGATTGCGTGAATATGCCATCAATAATCATTTGAAGTGGTATGAAGATTTAACTAACCACGAACTGAATGTTAGTCGCAATCGTTTTCGTCATCAGGTTATTCCATTATTAGAAAAAGAAAATGCTAATTTCTTAGCTTCTTTAAATAGTTACCATGAGCAGTTAGAATTGAAAACCAGTTTGCTCAAGAACAACTAGCAAAACTTAGTAACAAGAATGGCCATCTGGATATAAAAAAACTAGGTCAGCTATCTCTAGCTAAGGAGCGGCTGGTTTTAGTAAAGTGGCTGGAGGAAACTGGCGCCTTAGGGCTGAAACGGGGCTTTATTGAGCAGTTACTTGCAGACATTAATAATCGTCATTTACCCCAGTTTGAACGCCAGGTTGCCCCTGATTTAGCACTATTTAAGAACTATTCCGAACTATTTATAAAAAATGTTAATCAATCGCCACAAAAAACTCAAACTTCCATAAATTCTGTGGTAAAATTGGGCCGTTGGTATTCAATTGAAAACGATTATCAAATCGCTGTCGCTAAGGATAGAACCTTCTTTAACCAGGGAGAATACTGTCAAGAAATGTGGTTAGCACCTGAGCAGTTACCATTAACAATTCGGCGGTGGCGAGAACGAGATCGGCTACCATTGAAGAATGGCGGTCACCAAAAAGTTGGTCGGGTTTTAATTGATCAGAAAGTGCCGTTATCAAGACGTAATCAACAGTTAGTAATTGTTGACGCTCAAAATAATGTTGTCTGGGTTGTTGGGCGTAAATGGGGATGGTTTACTCGTCCCCGCGACTACCCTACCCGGTGGCAACGACTATTTATTGGCAGGCGCGATTTGAAGAGGAGAAAAGAATGAATAACGATATTGAACGAGTTTTATACAGTAAGGAAGAACTTAATCGGCGGATGGACGAACTTGCTAAACAACTGACTGCTGAGTACAAGGATCAGCGTCCATTGATTATTTCCGTAATGACTGGTGCTGTTTTATTTACTGTTGATATGATCAAGCGAATGGACATAATGGCAAAACTTGATTTTATTGATGTTTCTAGTTACTACGGCGGAACTTCTTCTACTGGGAAAGTAAAACTGGTTCAGGATTTGAAGTCAGATGTTCGTGATCGTTCAATCCTCATTATGGAAGATATTGTTGATACTGGTCATACTTTAAAGTACCTAATCGATCTCTTAAAAGAACGTGGTGCAAAGAGTGTTAAGGTATGTACTTTGTTAGATAAGCCTGAGGGACGGCAAGTTGAAGTGAAGGCCGATTATGTCGGCTTTAATGTCCCCAATGAATTTCTAGTTGGTTATGGTTTGGATTACCAAGGATATTACAGAAATCTTCCGTATGTTGGAATTCTAAAGCCAGCTGTTTATGAAAAGGATTAATAAGGTGATGGCGAGAAAAATTTTTTCTCGTCTTTTTTATTTGAGATTAGTTACTGTCAAATCAGTGGAAAAGTTAATTTAAAAAATGTAAAATTGACCAATGATGGGTGGTGATTATCAGCGTGATAATTGGCTGGTCAATATTTGTCAATTATGCTATGATAGTCACTACAATTGTAACCACACTATTGTTGCTGGTAGATAGGAGGTTGTTATGAATAACAATCGGAGAAACAATAATTTTACTCATAACGTTCTCTTCTACGCAGTGATTTTCTTATGTATTATGGGAATTGCTTACTTCTTCTTTGGTGGAAGCCAAAATAATGGACAAAGTAAGACTGTCTCACAAACAGAGTTTATCTCTGAATTGAAGAGTAACAAGGTTAAGAGTTTCCAGCTACAGCCAAATGGTGGAGTTTACAAGATTACTGGTACTTATCGTAAACCACAATCTGTTGATAATAACTCTGCTAATAGTTTTGGTTTTGCCACGCAACGAAACAGTAAAGTTAACCACTTCCAAAGTTCGGTATTACAAAGTGACGTAACTGTTAGTCAACTGCAAAAGTATGCTAACCGGGATAACGTTAAGATCAGTACGCGGGCAGAGGAATCTAACAGTGTTTGGATGAACTTGCTGTTAACTGTTTTGCCACTAATCATCATGATATTCTTCTTCTACATGATGATGGGCCAAGCTGGCCAAGGTGGTGGCGGTCGTGGAGTAATGAGCTTTGGTAAGACAAAAGCAAAGCCTGCTGATGCCAAGAAAAACAAGGTTCGGTTCTCTGACGTTGCTGGTGAAGAAGAAGAAAAACAAGAATTGGTTGAAGTTGTTGAATTCTTAAAGAATCCAAAGAAGTTCACTCGTTTGGGTGCTAAGATCCCATCTGGTGTTCTGCTTGAGGGTCCTCCAGGTACTGGTAAGACCTTGCTTGCAAAGGCGGTTGCTGGTGAATCTGGAGTTCCATTCTTCTCAATTTCTGGTTCTGACTTCGTTGAAATGTTTGTCGGTGTTGGTGCTAGCCGGGTTCGGGACTTATTCGAACAGGCTAAAAAAGCAGCCCCTGCAATCATTTTCATTGATGAAATTGATGCCGTTGGTCGACGGCGTGGTGCCGGAATGGGTGGTGGCCATGATGAACGTGAACAAACCCTGAACCAATTACTGGTTGAAATGGATGGGTTCCAAGGTGACGAAGGTGTCATCGTAATGGCTGCTACTAACCGTTCTGATGTCTTGGATCCTGCTTTGCTTCGTCCAGGTCGGTTTGACCGGAAGATTTTAGTTGGTCGTCCAGACGTTAAGGGACGTGAAGCTATTCTCCGTGTTCATGCTAAAAATAAGCCATTAGCAAATGACGTTGATCTGAAGGAAATTGCAAAGCAAACGCCTGGATTCGTCGGTGCTGACTTGGCTAACTTGCTAAATGAAGCTGCGCTATTAGCTGCTCGCCGAAACAAGACGCAAATTGATGCTGCTGATCTAGATGAAGCCGAAGACCGGGTAATTGCCGGCCCTGCTAAGCATGATCGGGTGGAATCAAAGCAAGAACGCCGGACCGTTGCTTACCACGAAGCAGGGCACACAATTGTTGGGCTTGTCTTGAATGATGCCCGAGTTGTCCATAAGGTAACAATTGTTCCTCGTGGTCGTGCTGGTGGTTACGCTATTATGCTGCCGCGTGAAGATCAGATGTTAATGTCTAAGAAGAACGCTGAAGAACAGATCGCCGGATTAATGGGTGGTCGTGCAGCTGAAGAATTAATCTTCAAGTCTCAATCTTCAGGTGCTTCTAATGACTTTGAACAAGCAACTCAAATTGCGCGGGCAATGGTTACCCAATACGGGATGAGTGATAAGATTGGTCCTGTTGAATTACAAAGTTCTGGTCAAGTATTTACGGGTCAGGGCTACGACCAGTCACCATACTCTGAAAAGACTGCTGCCTTAGTTGACGAGGAAGTTCGCCGGATCCTTCGTGAGGGACACGAACAAGCTCTTCACATCATCGAGACCCACCGTGAACAACATAAGCTGATTGCTGAAGCGTTACTGAAGTACGAAACACTTGACGAAAAGCAAATTCTTAGTCTTTATAAGACTGGGAAATTGCCTGATAAGGATATTGCTGCGGCTGATGAAGAAGCCCGTGCACAAACCTTTGAAGAGTCAAAGCGTGCCTTGGAAAGATTAGAAGATGAAAAGCACAGTAATGCAACTGAACAACTAAAAGCAAGTAGTTCAGCTACAGATGATGAAGCTTCACAAGCTGCTGATACTCCAAATAGTGAGGCAGCTGATGCACCAACATCTGCTAGTGATGCAGATTCTGATTCCGATCATTCCGATGCTCCGGATGAGCGTGATAAATAATTAGATTGAGAAACAGGGGGAATAAGCCGAGAGGTCGGTCGTGTTCTTCCTGTTTTTTACGTGAAAGGATGATAAAAATGAAATCAACAGACTATTTAGTAAAAAGTATTAGCAAGGACGGCAAGTTTCGTGCTTATGCGGTTAATGCCAGTCAATTAGTCGAAAAGGCCCATGAAATTCATGATACCTGGAGTGCTTCTTCAGCTGCTCTTGGTCGAACACTAATTGGAACTCTCCTTTTGGCAACTGCCAGTCTCCAAGGTGAAGCAGGGATGACCGTTAAAATTCAGGGTGATGGTCCAGTTGGGTTTATTGTTGCTGATGGGACAGCTCAGGGAACCGTTAAGGGCTACATGGGGAATAACCACGTTAGTTTACCGGCAAATGAAAAGGGAAAGATCGATGTTTCTGGAGCGATTGGCAAACACGGAACATTATCCGTTACCAAAATGGCGCCTGGAGATAAGACGCCATATACCGGGCAGGTTAATTTGGTTTCTGGAGAACTTGGTGATGACTTTACCTATTACCTTGCACAATCGGAACAGATTCCGTCAGCGGTTGGTCTTTCTGTCTTTGTTAATCCTGATGAATCAATTGAAGTTGCTGGTGGCTTTATGATTCAAGTGCTCCCTGGGGCAAGTGATGAAGAAATTAGTAAACTTGAAAAGAAATTGAAGGAGTTGCCACTAGTATCAGAAATGCTTCGGGACGGTGATACTCCTGAGGATATCTTGAAACGAATTTTTGGTGATCAATTGAAGATTTTAGACCGGATGCCAGTTTCATACCGTTGCGATTGCAGTAAGGAACGGTTCGCGCACGCATTGGCAAGCATCTCGAAGAAGGATCTGGAAAAGATGATTAATGAAGATCACCATGCTGAAGCGGTCTGCCAATTCTGTGGTAAGAAGTATGAATTTAATGAGCAGGAATTAAAAGATATCTATGCCAAAATGAACCAAGAGGAATCTAAATAACCCAATTTATTTGGTGAAAAATCGATGATGTGCTATCATGATTTGGTTATTGAACGAAGAATTAGCCAGTGCAGTTCACATTAATTTTATAATGAGGTGAAAAAATGAAGTGGCATATTGGAAATGTCGAAATTCCTAACCAGGTTGTGGTTGCCCCAATGGCTGGAGTTACCAACTCGGCATTTCGGGTGATTTGCAAGGAGTTTGGTGCAGGATACGTAGTCTGCGAGATGATTTCTGATCGGGGAATTATGTACCATAACAAGAAAACGTTGAACATGATGGATGTCGATCCAAGTGAGCACCCGATGGGAATTCAAATTTTTGGTGGTACAAAGGAAACCTTAGTTCAGGCCGCTAAGTACGTTGATGAACATACGGCAGCTGATGTGATTGATATTAATATGGGATGTCCAGTTAATAAGGTTGTTAAAACGGATGCTGGTGCCCGTTGGCTTCTTGATCCAAATAAGGTTTACGAAATGGTATCATATGTTACTGATGCAGTGAAAAAGCCAGTTACGGTTAAAATGCGGACTGGCTGGGATGATAAGCATATCTATGCAGTTGAGAATGCTCTGGCAGCTGAACGAGCAGGGGCTGCAGCTTTGGCGATGCATGGGCGGACCCGAAAACAGATGTATACGGGACACGCTGATTGGAATATACTAAAAGAAGTAGCAGATCATTTATCAATTCCATTTATGGCTAATGGTGATGTTCGGACTCCAGAAGATGCTAAGCGGATTCTGGATGAGACGGGAGCAACTGCTGCAATGATTGGTCGAGCAGCTCTCGGTAATCCATGGATGCTAAAGCGGACAGAACACTATTTGGAAACTGGCGAGCTTCTTCCGGAGGCAACCCCTGAACAAAAAATTAAGATGGCTAAGGAACACCTTAACCGGTTAATCGATCTCAAGGGTGAGTATGTCGGTGTTCGGGAATTTCGTGGCCTTTCTACTTACTACCTTAAGGGAATTCCCCGTTCTGCCCGAACTAAGGCTTCATTGGTTGAAGCTGAGACTCGCCAGGAAATGAATGATATTTTTGATCGGTTTGCTGAACAAACAGCTGAGCGTGAATTGAAGAAAGAGCAACGGAAGCACGCTTAATTAAGAGGAGGAGAAAGTACGTGTCACAAGAATTAGATCAAATGCGCGTTCGTCGCGAAAAGATGGAGGAACTTAAAGAGGCGGGAATTGAACCATTCGGTCGTCGCTTTAAGCGGGATCACCTTGCTCAAGACTTGCACGATAAGTATGATCAATTTGATAAGGAAGAACTAAGCGAAAAGGGCGAAATGGTGATTATCGCTGGTCGAATGACGCGGAAGCGGAGTAGCGGTAAGGCTGGCTTTGCTGATTTCGTTGATCGAACTGGTAAGATTCAAGTGTATGCTCGAAAAGACATGGTTGGTGACGAACCATACCATATCTTTAAGCGTGCTGATATTGGTGACTTTCTTGGGATTGAAGGGGATGTAATCAAAACCGATACGGGAGAATTAACTGTTCGGGCCCACAAGATTACATTCTTGTCTAAAGCTCTTCGGCCACTTCCAAACAAGTGGGAAGGGGTTACCGATCCTGAAACAATTTATCGTCAACGTTATCTTGACCTGATTTCAAATCCAGAAAGCTTCAAGCGCTTCCACCAACGAACAGCGATCATTAAAGCAGTTCGTCGTTACATGGATGAACATGGCTTTACTGAAGTTGAAACACCAATTTTGAACACCCAAGCAGGGGGTGCAAATGCTCGACCATTTATTACCCACCACAATGCATTGGATATTGATATGTACTTGCGGATTGCAACTGAACTTTACCTTAAGCGGTTGATTGTTGGTGGCTTTGAACGGGTTTATGAACTTGGCCGGATTTTCCGGAATGAAGGGATGGATCCACACCATAATCCTGAATTTACCACAATGGAAACCTATGCTGCTTACTTTGACTTCCGTGACGTAATGGATGAAACTGAGGGGATTGTTAAGGCAGCGGCTAAGGTTGTCTCTGATGATGGCAAGATTACTTACCAGGGACATGAAATCGACCTTGGCGGTGAATTTAAGCGGATCACAATGGTTGACGCTGTTAAGGAAAAGACAGGAATTGACTTTAGTGATGAATCAATGACTGATGATGACGCCAAGAAGCTGGCTGATGAGCATAAGGTTGAATATAAGCCATACTGGACAAAGGGTCATATTTTGAATGCCTTCTTTGAAGAATTCGTTGAAGATACCTTGATTCAACCAACATTTGTTTATGAGTACCCAGTTGAAGTTTCACCACTAGCAAAGCGGAACAAGGAAAATTCAGCAATGACTGATCGATTTGAATTGTACGTTGACGGTAGTGAATTAGCGAATGCCTTTAGTGAATTAAACGATCCAATTGACCAAAAGGAACGTTTTGAAATGCAAGCTAAGGAAAAGGCTAATGGTAATGATGAAGCAGAACCAGTAGACTTAGATTACGTTGAGGCACTTGAATATGGGATGCCGCCAACAGGTGGTCTCGGAATCGGTATCGACCGGTTAGTAATGTTATTAACTGATGCTAAGTCTATTCGTGACGTCATCCTCTTCCCAACAATGCGTCCAGAAAAGGAAGAAACGAACGGTAAGAAGAAAAAGAACAAGAAGAAGTAATATATAAGGAGCCACATCCTCTTGAAATTTGAGAGAGGTGTGGCTCTTTTTGACTACTTCACTAGATCATATATTTGTTGTGCTACCTGCCTAGTCAACACTGATGCGCTCTGTAAGTATGAAACGGCAAGAGTTAGGTTAATTAAGTTACGGGGGAGTGGCATTAGACAGTAGGCACTATCTTTAGTTAAACTATCTTGCGCAATTTTGGTAGTTGTGATTGTTGTTACCTTAGTCTTGAGTGCTAGTTGGGTTGCTAATCTACTTGTTGGCATTTCAGCTAACTTATTAATAGAAATATGATTTTTCTTGAGAAGATAATTAACTTGCTGCTGAAAGAAAGAAGCATTAACGAAAAAGCCATTTGGGATTAACCTTATTTTTGCTCCTGATCCAGATAAAGATGCTTTTACTGGTAGGATGATTGAATTAATGGCTAAAGAAAAGGTTGCTGCTGCGGTAATCTATGCCACTAAACCAATTTCTCGGTGGTTTAATCAGCTTCACGATAACGGTATTAAAATTATTTATCGTCCCGCTACCCCAACAAAAGAAGTAATTGAAGCAAGTGTTCAAATGGGTGCTGACATTATCGTCGCAACAGGTTTTGATGAAGGTGGAACTATTACAGATAAAGCTCTCGGAACATTTTCTGCAGTTCCTTATGTGGTTGATATAGTTAATGGTCGGGTGCCAGTAATGGCTACTGGAGGAATTGTTGATGCCCGCACCACTAAGGCCGTCTTTGCTCTAGGTGCCGATGGTATTTTTGCAGGGACTGCTTTTCTAGCAACAGAAGAATCACCAATGGCTGATAATATCAAGCAAGCGGTTATAGAAACTGATGCATATGATGAAGTCTTGTTTAGTGCTGAACCAAAATATTATCGTTCTCTTCCAGGAGAATTACCTAATCGCCTAGTTCGATGAAGGCAAAAGCAAAGAGGAAGTATGGCACACTGCCAATGCTTATCGTGGAATGCACGATGGAATGATCGATGGCGATCTCAGTAAAGGATACGCTTCGTTTGGCCTTGGCATTTCTTTCATTCATCAAATTGATCCAATTGATAAAGTGGTTGACCGAATTTATTCGGGTGTACCAGAAGAACAACGATAATGGAATCTTATAGTGGCTTCGCAATGTCTTGGAAGGCAATGCGGAGTCTTTTTATATTAGATTTCTGTAGAGAAATTAATCTGAAACGAATGTTAATAGTGTTTTAAGATTCAAGGGATGGTTACCTTGTTGATGAATTTTAGAATTACTAGAAATAGACAAAGGAGTGAAAAATTTTGATTAGTCAGTAATAAAATCTTTGCGATGAATATATTAAGGAACATTTTCATGTGTAGGTGTAAATGTTATTGAAAATAGATCGAACTTTAAATTGATCGATCATTATTTTTTACGTTAAAACGGCAAATATTATGAACAATAATGAACTAAGAAATCACAAAATTCGCTTATAGAAAATTTGTTTAATTTTTTTAGAATAGACGTTGACTTATTAATGATGAGCTTGTATAGTAATTAACGTTGTCTATGAGGTAATAACTTTTTTAAGTGTTTATTGAAATTAGTTATTGACTTAGAAAAGACAGCATGCTATATTATAAAAGCTGCTTGTTAAAAAGTATGACAGCTAGTTAAAATATTAAAATTAGTTGTTGACATTACTATGAGTATTTGATATAATAAATTTGTTAGTCAGTACTTGTCGCTGACTAAGGTAGACCTTTGAAAACTGAACAAAGTTTCGACGAATCAAATGTGT
>ENA-UOJG01000284-UOJG01000284.1-human-gut-metagenome-genome-assembly--contig:-C47-NODE-284-length-75932-cov-53.096841_pt1 | contig 75932 bp, 92 predicted proteins | sample MGYA00242340_ERZ723887 | MGnify/ENA metagenome assembly ERZ723887 | reverse complement strand
ATAAAGTTCAATAAAATCAGGGCTGTGTAGCAATACTATTACACAGCCCTTATATAGCTTACTTTTTTAGTTTGTATACCATAAATCCCATTATAATCAAGACTATTATAATGATAATGCTTATAGCCCATCCTCCAACATTCAATTTAAGCTGTTCCCATTTACTCAGTTTGCATTCAACAGGGTAGGGGACATTTATTGTATCTGAACGCAATGTGGCCACCGTGTCATATTTTACCATGTCACGATAGACGTACTTCCAAACGACCTTATCCTGATATATGGTATCTCCAGCTATCCATCTGTTGACGAATACGCTGTCTCGTTGATATATGCTGTCACGCTGGTATCGGTCAATATACACACTGTCCGTTCTCACGGTTTCAACAGGCACATACTGAACAGATTTGCACCCTGATAACAGACTTATTAGGGTACAAATCAGCAACCCCCAAAATAATCCTTTTATTCCTTCCATGCTATATAGTTTTGTATTCAATTATAGCATCAAAACATGGGCATTCTTTGATGCGTTCCCATGAATCAACTTTGCCGTTGTGGTTCGTATCAGGACTTATATCCCTGTGACCAAGTATCTGAGCATTCGGATAACGGCCCCTCAACTCTTTAAGCAGCTTTACAAGACTTGCCTTCTGGGCTTCCGTCCTGTTGTCCACCGCCTTGCCATTTGCGTCTATACCACCCATGTAAGCAATATTGATTGATGTCGAGTTGTAGCCCTGTACTCCGTTGCTCACTTTTTCCTCTCCGAGCATCTGTTTTATCGTGCCATCAGGCATGACCACATAATGGTAGCCGGGGTTCTTCCAGCCTTTGTTCTTAAACTCTTTTCTCAAATCCTCTATTGTCTGCTTCTGACTTCCTGCAGTACAATGTACAAAAATTCTTTTAATGCTTCTCATAACTTTACTTTTTATCTATTTCATCAAAACCGGCTTCCAAGGCTTCACCTATGTCTTTGTTCTTGCGCTTTGCGAAAGCAACGACAAACGCCCTGAAAAAGCCCTTAATACTCTTTTCTTCAATCCTTACCCCATGAAGCCAAAAGAAATGACCAAAGAAAGACTTTGCTTCACAGAACACTGCGACAAAAGTGGCTACGACACCGCCCATCATATAATCAATACCAATGGGCTTAAGCAGTGCCATACCGATAAATACACCTATGCTCACCCACATGATGTAGTCCATAAGTTTATTGACTGACCGTCTGAGTGCCCTTGACGTCCGCCACTTATACTGCGACATCACTATCTTGTCACCCTTTTTCTTGGCCATGTCGAACCGCTTGCTGCTTTCGCCCCAACCGTAGCGGAAGTCAGCTAATACACATAAAAGTATCGTCGCCAAAAACCAGCGTGCATCATATATCACGGCAACAAGCTCGTTGCCCATCATGGCGAACGTAAACATTCTGGTGCCGCTGTTCATATAAATATCTTGTTCAAACATATCAGTAAATTTATTTAGATATTAAATTATAAATTCCTCTATCGCCGCAATCTGCCCCAGCGTCCAGTCGTTGCTGGCGACAAGCTTTCCAAATGCTTCCTCGTCGAGCGGCTCAAAGTCAAGCTCGTTTTCCTTGGCAGCTTCCTCCTTCAGGCACTCCACGATCTTGTTGTTGTAGTCGTTGAAGTACTTGTTGATTTCGATGCGCTCTGCCTCACTCAGAGTTGTCTTTTCGCCCTCCGCCTGCCACTGTTGTGCCTTCTCCAGCATATAGTCGTGATTATCGCCTTTCAATTTGTCTTTGGCAACTTTTTTAAAGTCTTCAAAATTCGTTACTACCGGTTTCAAGGCACGGATAATCTTAATCATTTTGAACTTGTCGCAGTCCTCCATCTTTGTGAGTTTTGCGTCACTTATGAGGTTATAGACGCTCAGGATTTTCTCTGTTGTTATCTTTTTCATGATTTTGTTTATAAAGTTTTGATTAAATTTTATCTTGACATACAAATTATAGTTAGTATTATTGTTCCACACTCACGGGTGTTCCGTTATTGGTAAGATCAATTCGTGTATATTGAGATGAAGGCGAAATCATTACGGTTACATCCAATATATTATCAGTAACAGCGCCTTCGAGGTTAGCATCCGCGTTGTTATATTCTACATTCTGGACTATCGGCATGCCTCGCATCCATTGTATGTTGCTTTCTCGGTTGGCGTCTTCCTCCGTGGGGTATGCTGCAAATGAGATTGTATTAAACTTCGTTCCAAGTACGAGGGTCTTGTTTGATGTACCTATCATTCCTGCACCCTCATTGTATGCCAAGGCGTAGACGAGATTTATCTCTGTCAGTTGTCCTGTATTGCTGTCCTTTACCTTGCCCTTCTGTACGATTGTGGCACGCAATGAATCGTATGCAGTGCTTCCGCTTGTGAGTTTAACGGTTACTTTTGAGTCCGGGTTTGAAATCTGGTCAACAGTCTTTCGGAAAGAGAAAATGTTTCCGTCGCTGTCCTTGTAGTACCATGTCTTGCCCCAATCAAGGATGTTTTCTGCTTCCAGAACATACGTAAATGTACCCGTGAAAATCTTGATATTATGGCCATATCCCTTATATCTCCTGTAGATATGCATCTCGGGAGTAAGAAGGGCACTGTATTTTGTCATGTTCTCCCAGTTTGTCTCCCCTGCTGATGTAGACAGAAACAGGTACACATCTATCGTATCTGATTCTGATATAGTCTGGCCGGCGCCTCCGTTTTCGATGGTTGAGCCATTGTTTATTACAACTGGTATAGCCCAGCTGTCGCTGTTGTTGGCATTAAGAGCCGTCGTGCTTACATAAGCCGTTGTTATGCCACGGGTTATGTTCTTGATGATTATGCCTATATATACTGCACTCAGATGCAGTATGTCGCAAATGTCCGACAAGTCAAGTTCGCCTTGCTCTCTGTCCGGCATGTTAACCCCAAAATAGGTGAAGTTGTCAGCTGTCAGTTCTGTAGGAAGGTTTACCGTGAACGGCGGCCTTGCGTCATGCCTATATCCCACAAAATCGGTAAGTCTGAAAGGAAAGTCAGGATGTGCTGCAGAAGCACCTTTGCCTGTCGGACCGTTGTATCTCCACACAGCCTCGCTATTCTGGTTGCCGTTACTTCCCATATCTGCAAGTTCACTTATGACAGGTACCGTGTATGCCGGCTGGTCTCCGTCGCCATACCACCAAGGCTTATGCGTGCTTGATTGCGGGGTACCGTTCCAGTCCGAAGAACCTTTTAATGTGTCTTCCGGGAACATAGCACGCAACGGCACGGGTTTGTATTTAGCCCACATGTTGATGTTTGCATGCGTGCAAAGAGTGCCCACGTCATTTGATGCCGAGCCAAGGACAGAGCCGACATCCCTTGTGTTAAGCGGGGCAGATACGATGTTTCCTTCAATTATTCCCATTTTATTTCGTAATTCATTTCCAACTCCACGTTTTCTCAATCTCCGCCAGCCTTTCCTCCAGTGCGGCGATCACCTTTCTCTGCCTCTGCAGTTCCAGCATAATCAAAGCGGTATAATCTACAGCTTTGTATCCATTGGCATCCTCTACAACAAGATTCTCAAGTCCAACTTTTTCTAAGTCTTGAGCTATGACGCCATAAGATTTAGTTTTATTTACATCATCATTCAGATTAAACTCAAAGAATTCAATTTCTTTTATCTTATCTAAGTCTTCAGTAATAGTATTTATATTCTCTTTTAATCTTTTGTCAGATGTTTGTGTCACTTTGGGCGTTGTAATAGAGCCGTCAGAATAATTTATGGTGGTCCTTTGATTAGCCAGTTGTATATTTCCATTGGCATTGTAGACTATATAAGTATAATTTCCTTGTCCATCTGCAACATCAACATTAGCTTTTGTCTGACGAACAAATCTTAATTCACCATTTGAAGTATATGTTTGAAAACTGCATTCTGCCTTTCCGCCAAAATCATTAATGAAGGATTGTGCAAGCCAGCTTTCATATTTGGCATAATAATTAACTGGTATTACTAATCCATTGGCTGTTATTTTCCCGTTAACGGTTACGTTTCCGTTAACGGTTCCACCACTCAATGGTAAATATGATTTATTCCCATGTGAAGTATATAAACTACTTAATTGTCCCGCTTGAGTTTTTGTCATATAGCCATTTCTTGCAGAAGTGGCATCAAGCATAGTGACTTGTATGGTTTGAATTTTGGGCCTACTTGAATTTATGGGGTCGGTAGAAGTCACGTATGTCGCAACAAGTGGGGATACAAATTGAAATCCTACTTTGTTGCTAGTAATATTAATGTCGTGACTAACAGTATTGCTTGGAGATGTTACCGATGAACTTTTATTAAAGAATATATGCTTTAGAGTCGTATCTCCGTCTACCGAGTAGTCTGTTTCTTCCAAATAGCTCCCATTCCATATATATGTCTTTTTTAATTCTTCATCATAATATATGACTCCTGTTTTAGGGGTGATTCCGTTTGTGCCATCCTGGCTGCCAAAAGATGAAGAGGCCTTATATGCTTCTTCTGATGTCTGAGCCCAAGCAGCTTGACAACTTGTGTATACAGATGTTGATGCATTAGTGGCAACAAATCGTTTTTTACTCTTATCATAAACAACTTGCTTAGGATTTATAAGAGAAGTACCAACAGAAGCCATGGTCGTGCTTGATACCTGTTTTGTGAAGTATATAACTTCCTTCGACCTGTACAATAGCTGATCCTCTTCTATAAAACCGTTTTTATCAAGTCCGGCAAAGCCATTATTAGCCCCTTTTAAACTTTTCAGCTTATCCAGAAAGTGTGAAAGTCCTGTTAAATCTAAAAATTTCATAGGCAAGTTTTTAATGAAAGTGGAGCATTCTATTTTGATACCCTGCTTAAGGGTTCTTATGAGAATAGACTGTCTATTTCTGACTCAGAGATAGATCCGTAAGTCGTGTTGTTGTCTGTCCATGGGACATTAACGAACATAGCACCGTCACTACTCATTTGCACGTGATAATATTTGCCTGATGTAGTCGTTGCTGTATTTATTGTAGGCTTTGTAATAACGGATGCAGGCTTAACAAGACCGGCCTTAGATGCCGTTGCGATACCATATGTAGTGTCCTGTGCAGGTATTCCTAGTGCAGTAATATCGTTTTTTGTAACTGCAGTTCCTTTTGTTACGTGTCCTTCTGAATTGGTTGTTATCTTATATAGCTTTTCTGTACTTAAAGCCACACCCTTTGCCTGCGCATGGTTATAAGCTATCTTACCATAGTCACCCCTAAAAGCCGTACTTGATGTTTCTCCGAGTGCTAAGTCAGAACCTGAAGCTACCAGTTTTGCGGATGAACCGGCATATCTGTAGTTCTTGGCATTTCCCAGATTGACATATATCACTCCGTCTTTAGGAGTAACCCCCTGGCCCACTACGGTCGTCCCGTAAGCTTCAGACCCTCTGATTTTGTCACTTTCACCCCAAGCCGCATAATACTCATTGCTCAGCGCGTCTTTCTGTCCTAAAAACTTATCTTTATCCCTACAATAAACAACTCCTACAACCGATTCCACCGAGCCTATGATTACTTTTAGCGAGCTGCTGTCCGTTACCTCATTGTCAAACTCTAAGGCATCATCCATAAACATAGGCAGCTGAGATGAAGGAACCTTTCCGTTTTCGTTAAGCGTGGCTACACCATTCTTAACCCCCATCTCACTGCGCTTGACCTGAGCGTCATTTGTCACATTGCCAAGTATGGTAGGATTGCTGCTTATCTTCTGCCCGTTAATTGTATAATTACCTACTGTTGTTTTTGCTGCACTTACAGCACCGTCTACATAAGCCTTTACTTTACTCCAAAAATGGGTTAAGCCTGTCAAGTCTAAAAATTTTGCCATAATAACTTTTTAATTAAAAATATTACTAATATCTGTTTCTGATGCTGCATTGTATGCAGTACCGTCTATTGCCCATACGCCGATAGCGTTCTGAACATCATCTATGTCATTGTCTCTGATTCCTTTTATACGCGCTATGCCGTTCTCACCGGCCTTTGATCCTATTACAAGGCACCATTTACTCCATGTTCCTTTCTCCGTTACGGCATTTGGAGCGTTAAAGTTGTAATACCTGTAATAAACATATATCCTGTCGTCCTGATGGGTGTTGCTGTCAACATCCATCAGCATATTCGTTATAAACAACTGATTTGTGCCATGGCTCATAATGTCGTTGCTCACTAATAAAGTGCCGACACTATGGCCGCTAGAATAGACATCAAACACGCCTGATTTTCCTGTGCCGTTTATCCGGCAGTTGTCCATATCGGAAAACTCTATTCTCATCCTGTCCAGCAGGTCTTTACCAAGATAAGCTGACAGGGCAGTATTCTTTGCCGTTGAATCATCATATTTATTCCAGTCCTGTAGAAGGTCGAAAGAAGAGCTGCCGGAGCTGCCGCCGGAATTCATGCCGAGTGCTGATACGAAAGACTCCGAGTAGAATCCTTTGGCGTTAGCGACAAACACATTGCCTTCAGTGTCTTTCTTAAACCAGTTTGCCATCTCTGCGGCAAACTTGCTCCCGAAATCATTTATGTTCAGTTTCTTGTCCAATTCTCCTTGCAGGCCGCTGATCTTGGATATGTCGAGCATAGGGATATCTCCTGCACTCAATGTGGCATGGCCGGTTACGCGACCGTACTTGTCTACTACTACCTTTGTGTATGTACCTTCAGTCCCTACTGTTGCAAGAGTAAGTGTGATATCCGCCGACAGGCTGCCGCCACCGGCAAGTCCGGTTCCGGCATTAATCCTCAAATTTTTGTCAGCCTTTACCTCAAGTAATTCAGCAAGTGTGGACGTCTGTGTCTGTCCTGCAAGAAATGCTTCCAGTTCCTTCCACCTGTTTATAATGTTGTCAGTGTCCGTACCCTCAAGAAAATCATTTACCTTCGTTGTAACGGCATCTGCCTTTTTAGAAACTTCAGCAAGGGCTGTTGTAGTGGCATAACCGCTAAGATCTATATTCCCCTTTGTGAATGTAAGGGTGCCGCCGTCGCTACTTTCTTCCACATTAACAACGACATTTCCAGAGCCTGATATGGTAATATTGTGTCCTTTTTGTCCTTCTTCAAGCGAGATAACACGGTCTAACAGGTCTTTGCCTAAAAAAGCTGACAGAGCCATGCTTTTAGCTGTTGAGTCAACATATTTATCCCAGTCCTGTAGAAGGTCGAATGAGCCTGTGCCTGAAGAATCTTCTGATGTATTGGTCCCTAAAGCAGAAATGTACCCGGAACTCCATACATTATATTTTGATTTTATTGTTTTTCTCTTGTCACCATTATTGTCTGTACTCCAATGGCTTTCATCATTGTCAAATTCCCATATATTTTTTATTGCGGCAAAACCTTCAATCATTTCACGCTGTGCGTTAGCGTAAGCGTTGGAAAGAGATGTGGAGAGTTCGTTGAATGCCTTTATGATATCAATATTCTGATTTACATTTGCAACTTCTTCTTTAAGTTCCTGGGTATTACCCTTAATATGCTCATTGCCAATTCTTATGGTCTGTTCATATTGGAAGTCCAGATGTTTCTCGACCATTAGGATACGGCTATTCAAAATATTGTCTCCATTGTAAAAATTTACTTCTTGACCAAGATGAGTGTCATAACTATGTTCATAGAAGCTTTCAGGATAACTTTCCACTTCATATGAATTATTGTCCTTACTTGCATCTGAAATTGCTTTATCCAGTTCTTTTTCAAGTTCATTCTGAGCAGAAGAAACATATTCGGAGGGCATTATTATGTTGAAAAGAATTATCTGGTCTCCGTTTTGTGGTATTATATACGATAAGCCTGGTATTATATTTCCAGTGCTTTCATCTATAATTATTTCATAATCTCCTGTTTTAATTTCGAAAGTAGTTACATCAGCTTCGTCATTTTTCTTTTCTGGCTTATCGTAGTATTTAAGTTCGAAATCTCGTCCTGCGAGTTGCCCGCTTTCAAATGAAACCGATAAATTTTTACCATCAATTATGCTCTCTTTGTCAAAATTGAAGTTTTCAATTTGAAAATACCATATAGCGTACTGTTCATAAACAGGTTCGTCGTCAGTTCCTCCAATCTTTATTTTATTGCCATTATTGTCAAGACGATATTTTAGTCTGGCTCTTACATCAGATATCGTTAATTTGGATGAAGGAAAAATCTTATCGAAAAACAATGTCTTTATGAAGATTTCTCCAGGCATAAGGTCTGAAGTAAATACTCCATTTTCAAAATGTCCTTTTATATCCTTGAAGCCTCCGGGATATTTTGTTGGGTCAAGACCAAGGCGTTTGTTGGCAATATGGTTTGTTGCTTGACCGCTGTCATATTCTTGTGTAATGTTTCGTGTGGATCCAAAGGCATAAAAGCGTGTATAGTAACCGTCTTTGCTTTCGCTTACAGACGGCACGCTGACGTTTTCACCTACAATTAACTTTAGATGTGTTCCATATTTGCATTCAGAGAGATAAATGGTATTTGTTTTTTTGTCAGTCCACCATTCAGTCTCGCATTCTTCGGCGATATTATTAAGATTAGAGAAAATGGAGGTTGACTGTGACGATATTGTAATTGTAGCCGGAAGACTTTCTGACAGTTGTATGGTCCAGTCTTCTCCTGTTTCATTCTTGATGGCCTGTTTTACCATGTACATTGCATCTGCAGGAGAGCCTGTAAAGTCCCAGTCCATTTCTCGGCTTTTAATCGTCAATCCGTCACTTTCATATGTATATAAAGGTACGGGAATTTTGTCCCAGATCATTATTCTGGAATGGAATTGTGGCGTGTATTTATATTCAGCTTCATTCTCACGCAAAGGTAGATATGGCTCAATAAGTGAGTATTTCTCATCTTGATATATAATATATGCTCCTGCAGGCAATACTATAGTCTTGTCATCATTCCATGACAATTGTATATAGTCTGAGGTCATCAGTTCTTCATGGCTTACAGCATCTTTTGTTATAAGCACAGAACAGATAACATCTCCAGATATTCCGTATATATCAATTTTTGCATCCATATCGGTTCAAAGTTCGTTAAAGAAAAATGGAAGTTCTAATTTTTAGAACTTCCATTTGAAACAAGAAGGGAAATGTTTGTTATTCGCTTCTGTCTGTCGGGTTTGGCTCGCAGAATTTGCTCGAAACCTTACCAAAACAACGAGCTAAGTTCATTCCGTAAGATAAACTTTTCCCTAAGTAAACCAGCTTGTAAACTTCATTTCCAAGAGAAGGAACATTGATTTTTACGGTTCCCTTTTCCAGTTCAGCCTGAAAGGCTTTCTTCTTTGCCCGATAATCACTTTCAGAAGAGCCTTCAATGGTGAACTGCAGGGCTATTTCTCGTGATGCAACACGTGCATTGTCTGTTATCATCCTTTTGCCGTGTTCAATACGGCTTTCATTTTCAATGTAGTCTTTCATCTCATTGAAGCCATCAATAGCATCGAGGAAGCCGTCTCCCATTCGTACACCCCAGGTAATAAATGCATCTTTTCCGTTAATTATTAAATCTCCTGTCATAATCTTGATGTATTTCGTTTCACTTCAGCGATGTCTGCTTTAATATCTTTTAGATATTTAGCCGAATATCCTGTATTTTCACGTATTTCTTGTAATTCCAAATATGAGTTGGCCAATATGGTTCTTGTTTCATCGGCTATATTATAAATTCCAACAGCTTGTGCTGTTAATGCACTTATATTATCTCTCAATTCTGTAATAGCAACTGTCTGTTGTTGTTCTGATGTCTCAATACGCAAATTCGATTCATATAAAGCAGTGAACCTGCCATTTAATTCATCGGCAGCATTTTGAGACATTGTTTCAAATCCTTTTGAAGATGCAGACTGTTGTTCTTCGCTTCCTCCCTTGTATCCGGTTATATCTGCTATGCTGTCACGCATTGATAGTGCCTCATCTACCATATCTTCCCATCTATCCTTCAATTCGTTCATTTGGTCATCTGTAAGGTTTCCATTTTGCCCACTCATCATTTGCGCCCAGTCGTCATACCATTTTTTCAAGTCTTCATCAAATACGTCTCCAAGCTGGTAGTTCAGCAAAGACTTCATCATGTATTCTCCAAAGTCGTCAACAAAGTCTTGTGCATCTGCATCCATATCAAGCAGTGTGTTCATAAAACTGTCTCTCAGGCTGTCAAATGACACTTGCGTGAGATTTTCATTTATTTGTTCGGTCAGATTTTCTAGCTGGCCGGCAAGATCTGCATAGTTTTCCCAATATTCAGACTTGTCATATTTGCCGATGTCGGTTATTTCATTCCATATTTCACGATTGTAGTCTCGTATATATGCCATCTGTTCTGGCGTCAGTTTGAACATGTCCTCATATGAATTAACAGAACTGATACTGTAGTTTGCGTTAGGGTTTGTTTTTAACCATTCGATAAGGCTTTTATTTATGCTGTCATATATTCGAGAACTTGTGGCCGCATTACCATCTATCGCCTCACCCCAGTAGTATGCGTTTGAATGGTGTGCTCCAGTGTAAGACATTTGCGCTTTCAGTATTTCAAGAGTTTGACGATTCAGTTGCTCTTGTGCATCTTTTGCTTGTTCGTAGTTTTTTATGGCTTCACCTCCTGCGCTTTCGTCCATTTTGTCTTTTAGACGGTCTATGCTATCACGAAGTCTGTCATTGCTGTCAGTCAATTTCTCTGTAAGTTCTGTAACATATTCAACGTTTCCTTTACCTATTCCCAGGCCTAAGATATTGTTGAATCCGCTTAGTATTCCCTTGACGGCACCTATACCATTAGATAATGCTCCGACAAAATTGCCGCTCATAGCATCTTTTATGAAGTTTGATGCAGACTGAGATGCATTAGCCAAATCGCTTATACCTTTGCCAAAATCACTACTCATATCAACACCCAATTGACTGAATAGGTCGGGGAGTGATTGAATGTTTGAATTAATTAGCGACATTATGTCACTTATGGCCTGTAGCTTATTGCCGAAACTGGTAAGGAAATTGTTGAGTTTTGTTCTTGCTCCGTATTCATCATTTTGTGCCTTTACCAATTTCTGGGTTGTGGTTGTCAGTTTACGTTCACTGCCAGCTATATCATCAAATGATTTCTTTACATTTTTATAAATATCGCTGTCTTCACCAAATAAACCGCCAATTTGTGATAGTATGTTGTCAAAGTTGGAAGTAATTATATCTTTTGCCCCGACACTTATTCCTGATGTCTGCAAATATCCTGCTACGCTTTCTCTTTGTTGGTTTAGGCTATTCTGCATTTCCATCATTTCGTGCATCAACGAATTAACGGTACGCTCAGCCTCTGCCACTTCCATCTCTATTTCTTTGCGTCTCTGTGTCATGGGCAGTATTAGCCCAAGTGTGTTCTTAACCTCATCGTTTTTTTCAACGATTGCAGTATTTATCTTATCTATCTGTTCTACGGCAGTTTTGTATTCTTCAAGTCCGAGATTTCCGTCTGAAAGCATGTTCCTTAGCTGCTGACGTATTCTTTCGAGTTGGCTGATTGTCATATCTCCGAGGTTACCGAATACATCTTCCCAGTTCATGTTTCCTTTTATCTGTTCAAAATCAAGCTTAGACAGTGCATCATCCATTGATGCTTGTAACGAAAGGCGTTCACCTTCGCTTTGAGCCTTGTTGATCTTGTCTGAATATTCCTGAGATATTGCTAGGCGTTTCTGTTGATATGTGCCATAGTTCTTGAGGTATTCGTTTAGTGCTTCTTTTTGAGCATTAACCTCATTTTGGATTTGACTTTTTTCAGTATATTCTTTTAACAAGTCATAAGATGAACTGTCTACCGTGATATTGGAAGAGTCGAAACTGCGTTTTTTATACTTTGGATTTTGTTTAGCTCTAAGATCTTCTTTTGCATCGAAGATTTCTTTCTGTCTTTGAATTTCTTTTTGGATATATTCTTCTTTAGCCCGGTCTATTGCTTCCAGTTCCTTTTTATTATCATATTCTCTTTGTGCAATAGTCTTATCACTGCCGTCAGCCATAGCGTTTATCCGGGCTTGCTCAACCTGATTTTCCAATTCAACAGCATCTCTTTTACGGTCAAGAGATTGATTCTTCTCCAAGTTTTTAAGTATCTCCGCCTGTTTGCGAATGGCTTCCGCCCTCTTGAGAGCTTGATTTTCCACTTTAGCCTGTTTTTGGGAAAATAGTGTATCTCCACCCAGTTCTTTAAACGACTTCTCCGCTGTTTCCATTGCCTCTTTGGCCTTCACGACCTCGTCTTTTGTTGACTTGGCAGATTTTCTTAGTTTCTCATAAGTTTTCTTGGCGTTGTTCCATGTCTTTTCTGCCTTCTTATAAGCATCTTTGAACAGTTCTGGCTTTCCACTTTCATATTGACCGGTAAGATAATTGAACTTGCCTTTCTTCTGATTTGTATCCATTTTCAGTGAGTTCAACTTTAGCTGGAATTGGATAGGAACAGTGAAAATTCCGGTTCTTGACGATTCTTCCTTCCATTGTAGCATATATTCACGAATTTTCAACAAATCATCACGAACCTTCATTTGCTCAACTGACATTGGAATCTTATCAATCTCTTTAATTTTTTTCTCAATGTCTTTAATTATAGATTCCGTATCCATTTCAGCTGGTGAGCCGTCAACATGAAGCATCATTGTTCCTTCAACCTCTTTTTTCATGGCTATAACAAAGTCAGACATGTAATCCAACTTCATCTTGGAATCCTGATATTCTCTTTCTGCTACCGTTAGTTTCAACTCTATAGGTTTAGCGTCCTCCTCGGCTTGCTTTTTTAATCTGGTAAATTCCTCCAACGCTGATTTCCATTGATCTAAGTCCTTTTTCGCATCTTCTATTTTAGACGTATAAATCGCCACTTGATTATTCGAATTTGAAATCAAAGAAGCTGCCTGACGTGCTTCTGTATATTCTTTGATAGCATTTTTTGCTTTCTCTATATTATCAATGATGTTCTGATAATTGTTCTTATCCCGCTCTTCTTTTAGTCTTTTTTGGGCATCAGCAAGATTTAATGTAGCTATTTCTTCCTTGCTATAAGCTGACGTGAGGGCAGGAGAATATTTCTGTAATTCTTCATACGATTTTATTTTTGATAATTCAGTTTCTGTACTGTCCTGAATAACACGGATAAGCTCTTCTACTTTACGTTTTCGCTTCTCCTCCCCATCTATAAATTTCTGTTGCTCATCGTTGAACCTTTTCTGGGATTTTTCCGCCGCTGTCGCGCTATCATTAAAAGCCCACATAGCAGCTACGACTCCAGCCAAAGTTGTTGCTATAAGCACATACGGATTAGCTTTCATCACTGTGTTCAAAGCTGTTTGCGCAAGTGTCTGCGCTTTCGTCGCAGCTGTTTGTAAGGCTTTTGCTGCAGTATCCGTTCGAGCAGCAACAGCCCAACTTTTTGTTAATGCTATATTCGTAATCAATGCCGCTTTATATATTCCATAAGTGGCTATCAAACCTATCAGAGTCTTACCAACAGTCTCATAATTCTCTATTAAACCTTTCACGGCAGATATACCTGCGGATGCTATTCCCTGAGTGTTCTTGCCCATTTCGTTAAGCATAGAATCCCAAGCGTCTTTCAGGTTACTTATTTGTCCTGTAAGAGACTTTGATTGTTCCTGCATCAGGTTATAATAAATGCCTGATTCGCTGGTCATATTCTTGAAAGCTTGTTCTACTTCCTTGAATCCGACCTTTCCTTCTTTGACAAGTCCAGAAACTTCATCTTTTGTCACACCAAGGACTTTTGCAAGTTCCTCATATATAGGAATACCACGACCTGCAAACTGACGAATATCGACAGCATAAGCTCTTCCTTGTGTCCTCAATGTTCCGTAGAGATAGGCTATTTCACTAAGTTGTGAGCCAACACCAGCAGCCACATTGCCAAGCATTACAAGTTCATCACCTACATTTTCTGCCGATGAGCCATAAGCAATCATCTGTTTTGCTGACTGAGCAACCCCCTGAAGGTCAAAAGGAGTTTTAGCAGCAATATCAACAAGTTCTGTCATGAGTTTGTCTGCAGCCTCCTTACTCTTTAACATAGTAGAGAAAGCAATTTCTAGTTGCTGAAATTGTCCTCGGACGTTAATAAGATCGGAAACAAACCCTTTTAATGCTGCTGCACCACCGATAACCCCTAAAACTTTAGTCAACGAAAGCGTCATTCTCTCATTGACTTCAGCTGTTTCTCCCGCTTCTTCTTTAAAAGCAGAGTATTCATCCCTAAGTTTTTTTACTGAGAGACGGGCTTCTGCCTGTTGCTGCGTAAGACCGAACAAAGCATCTTTCTGTTCTCTTAATTTGGCTGTTTGAGCCTTTATCTGTTCAGACATTCCTGTAGTATCACCGCCAGACTTAATCGTTTCACGGTATTTATCTTTCAGAAGAATGAGCTCATTCTGTAACTGTTTGATAACACCTCTTTGTGATATGATATTCGCTGAAAGATTATTTACTGTTTGTGAAGCATTGTAAATTCCGTTTTTGAAATCATGCTCCATTGTAGCTCCAACTTTTGCCGCTTCTGTCACAAGTCCCATCATCTGCTGACGAGCGGCTGCCAATTGTGCTTCTAATGCCTTTGCTGCAGCAGGAGACTTGTTTACGTCCATTTTCTTTAGCTGTGCTTCCAGCTTCTCACATTCCTGTCTCAGACGTATAACCTCGTCATAGTCCGAGCTTACTTTAAAGTATAATATTGCCATATATATAACTGAATATTAAATGTCCGAAGTTACTCATCAATTCATTAATACCCGGTTATTTAGAATAATTAATACCAAACAAAGTGTCCATTGTTGCGTATTTGTGCCTTTAGGCCTTTTAATAAAAAAAGGCGCACCATTATGATGCGCCAAAATGTCAATTAATGCTTTGATTGTATTAAAGCCTCACAGCTGGAATACATGGCAAATATAACATGATTCCGTGGAAAATCCAAAGAAACAATCTATTTTTTGTTTCTTCTTCTTCGTGAGGCCATATCCTTACCCTTTACTTTTGTAACCTTTGTCCCGGTAACGGTATGGAGCTTGTCACGCTGCATTAATACTAAGTTTCTGTATGGTATTTCATATACCACTTCCCGGTATGTCAGATGCAGATTTTCCATGAACGATGCGATCTGTCCTAAGAGAGTGTCATTTCCTACAACTTCGGTTTCGCTGCCAGCAGGCTTACGTTCTTCGCCAAGCTGGCAGCTTTGAGAAAAACCTTTGAGTCAATCATAGATAGTGCTTCATCCAATGCGTTCACATTCTCTTCATATGTTCCTTTTGCTAGTTCTTCACTTAAACTTTCGTCACCAGCTATCAGCCAGGAAAGAGCTTTGCTGTAAGCCTCGCTTTTTCCCAAGGAGAGCAGAACATCTTTAAAATTGTCTGCTTCTTGAACTCCAGACAGATAGGATATAGCTCCGGCCAATTTATGTATAGTAGGAGGGTAGACCGTGTAAACTTTCCCGGCTACAAATACTGTTCTGAAATCACTGCCGATAATGGATTCTGATATTATTTTTGCTCCTTTGTTCATATCTTAAAAGAAAAAGGGTGAAGCCGAAGCCACACCCGTTAAACATTCTGAAAACTAACCGCCACCTTCTTGAATGAGAGTAATTTCCTTTTCTACAGTCTTGAAGGCATCAGACAGAGAGGTTGGTATGCTTCCTGACTGAGTGGTATAGCCGGCCTTTGACACTTCATAAGAAACGGATGTCCCAGATTTCACCCTCTTGGACTTGACCGTTTGCCCATCCAGCTTTACTGTCGCATCAGAAGGCGTCGCTATGACCTTCACATCAGTTCATGCTTCTTTAACCTCTTCCGCATCGAACCAGTATTCTGGAGCAATATTAGAGTCTTTCGGTTCCAATTCTACGGCACTTACAGGAATACCGATGGCCTTATCCGTTGTCGCTTCACGGGCGCCGATGTCAGCGCGAGGGATAACGCAATACTGGTCGTCGTCGGTCTGGGCTACAATCAACTTTTCGATGTTCACTTTGCCCCTGGCACGCTTCCAGCCCTTGTCGGTGTTGATTACATCACCACCCATGAGGTCTTTCTTGGTTGGATAGTCGTATTCACCAATAGTGAAGTTGACGGTTACATCGCCCATCTCTTTGTCACTACGATAAACCTGACCAGTGAGCTGGTTCTTGTAGTTTGTACGGCTTGCCTCCGCTTCTTCAATAGTCCATGTGTCCTGATGGATATTCTTCACTTCTTTCAAGGTTTCACCCTGCAAAAGAGTATGCAAGGCTTGTCCTGTTAAATCTTCTGTGATAGCACTTGTCTCGCCATACCAAAGTTTCTTGATATTAGCGGCTGTAATTTTCTTTGCTTCTGCCATATTATTTTACATTTAAAACTTCAAATAAAATTCTTACATTTACATAATGACACTTTAAGGCTGTGTCCTCATCTGTTCCGATTGTGTCGATGGAATAATGATAGGTTGTACCGTCATAGCGTCCGGTTACACCGTCAAACATTTCTTGCGCCTGTTTCTCCAGCTCGTTCAGACGTATTGTATTGGCTTCGCCTTCTTTTAAGTCAGGAACGCAAAGGTTCACTTCTACGAAAGACTTCTTCCAATACGTTTCAGATTGTTGCTTCTTGGCATGAATGACAATCATTTCAGACTTCAATTCGCCAGTCAACTTCTTTCCGTGAGGAACGATGTCAATGCCGAAAGTCTGGCAGTCACGGTAAAGTATATTCGCTATGTCGGTGGTCACTATCATTTGATTTCCTCCTTCAATCGTTTCTCAGCATATAGAGCCGCACCAGTTGATACTTCATAGCCTTTAGATTCGACGTGCGAGGCATACTCAGCATCGTTTCTTATCACCAATCCGTCATCCTGAACAGAATACTTATTTGACTTACGGAGTGTGCCGGTCCGGTTCTGATAACTGCCATTCTTCATAGCGTAATCGACAGCTTCCTTGCCAACCTTATCCTCAACAGCTTTCACTTCGGCATAACCTTGTCGAAAGAATCCATTCACATCCGAAAAATCAAATTTTACATCCATATCTCTGAGTAACCAAAATAATTCGTATTCTTTACCATGTAAACTTTGCCAGCTCCTCTGATATTTTCACCCTCTATACATCTGACTTCATCACCAGCCTTCAGTGAGATTCTTTTCTCACAGACTACGTGATAATTCGGTCGGTACACCTCGCCGTTCTCAGAAGTAAACTCTTTTGTTGAGTTATCATCACAGCGGCACCGACATATTTCCTGCCAGCTTTCTTCACCGGTTCCGGGAATGGGCCGGCCAAACTCATCTTCTTCCAGCGGAAGAGTGACCTTCACCTGCAATATATGGGGTGCGAATATCATTGACGGAATCTGACTTTAGGTTTATCTGACAGAGTGTCTTCAAGACCATACTTCTTACACAAGAAAGAATAGTATTCCTTCAAGCCCTGAGTATTCCAGGACATAGAGAAACCGTTTTCGCTGATTGAAGTGGCTCTAAGTAATAGAGAGGGGATGAACTTCGCCATAGCTACCGACACGAGACCGATGTTTGACTGGTCCATCTCATCCTCTCCGCTTATTCCTGAAGACAGACTTATCTCCAAAAGGTCAGCCTCCGACAAGTTGATGCCGAAGGTCTGAAACTTCTGTGATATGTAGTCTTTTACTGTCATGCGTTCATTGTTGTCAAGTCGATGTTCACAATCTGGTTCGGGTTCGCAATCTGCGGAATCCACTCCGCGGTGTATTCCAGATAACGGCCGTTGCCATCCTTGTAACCGGAGATGAGCATATCACCGTCAGCCTGAGTATAGTTGCGGCCCGGTACACCGTCAACAGCTTCGTAAGGAGTGTGGAAACGCATGTAACCAACCTTATCCTGAGGAAGCAGTGTAATATGGTCATCGGCGTAAATCTGCACGTTCTTGCCAGACTGGTCAAGAACATAATCTTCCTTGATTTCAATAGCCGGCAGGCCAATACCAGTAAAGACGGTGGAAGCCAGTTGAGAGGTAATCAATCCGGTTGACATATACATCTCGTTACCGGTAAGCTGCATCTTGAACTTATCACCGAACTCACTCGAACCGATAATATTTTTCACGAATGTTCCTCGTGACATAATCATCTTCGGGAAGTTGCCGTAAGTGGCCTTCAATTCATTAATCTGCTGCTGCAGGTATGTGATGAAGTTGGCCTTCGCTCCGGCTTCGGGGGTAATGAACTTGAACGGAAGTTCGATATCCAGCAGGTCGATTCCTCCGGCATTGTCGTCCTTGTTTTTCACTTGAGCCTTACCTGTCATCAGCAATGAACCGACAACGATGTCCATGCGCTTATGTGCGGCAAGGAGTACCTGACGATAGTCATCGTAGATGAAATTCACGATGTCCTGCATGGCGGCAACTTGGTCGGCAGCCTTTGCGGCATTGAACTTGTCAACCAAGTCCTGCAGTTCAGACAAGCGGTCAATGGAAATCTGGTAACGGTCACCTAAATAGGCAATCTCACCATATCCAGAACCGATGTTCCTACGCTCACGGATAGGTTTCTCCCCGTAGCGTGAGTTGATAGAACCGGCCATCACGCCAGTAACCTGACCAATATAGTCTTTGAACACACGAGTTGTCGTTCTACGGAAGTCCAGGTACTGCTGCCAATAGATTGTATCCTTACGAGTCTGAAGGACGCGTTGGATAACGGCACTTACGATATTAGGATCGTTAAACAGTGTATAAATAGTTAGCATCATATCTTTGTTCTCCTTTTTTTATTTACTTGCTATAATACCAGCTGCTCTCAATGATGCAAGAAGAGCATTAATTTTGTCTTTTTCATCTCCGCCTGCAGCATCATCAACTTTTGCACCCTGTTTTACCAGTCCCAAGGTGCTTGAGTTAGCTGCCTGATAGGTAGTGTTATTGTCTGTCCACGGAACTTCGACATAAGCTTTGCCGCCTTCCAATGCCACCGGATATTTCTTTCCGCTTTGGGTAAATCCTAATTGAATTCCTCCCATTACGGAATCCGAAGCTTCAGGCAGTTCATATGAAACACCAGCTGGTGACTGAACACCTGCAGCGTTGAACTGGAAATGCGGCATGTTAGCCTTGTCGATGTCTGAGAATGGCATGGCTAACTTGGTAGGTTCTATTTCAAACGCACGCATCAAAAGGGCAACCAGTACAATGCCATTCTCTACTTGTTTCCTCTCATACAAGGCGGAGTTTGCAATAACTTTAGGTGTAGTACCGCTAACTTCTGTAGCTTCATAAAGTATTGTGCCGGCCTCTAAAGTTTCGTCGAAGTCGGCAGCCAACGTCAGTTTATCGAAGGCTTTGTCTGATTTGTCAATGTCGTTAATGGTTGCTCCATGTGCACCGTTACCAAGATGCATACCTTTGTAAGCCAAAGAGTTTTTCTTAATCTTCAACGTGGTATTGGAGCCTGTCGTGAACTTCTCATAGACTTCTACACGGATTGCCACCTGGGCTGTTTTCTTCACCAGGTCAGCGGCAATAGGTGTAAAGGATGGTAAAAACGAGCCAACAACAAGGTTGGTCGTGTCCAGCTTATAAGGGCCTCTGCGTCTTACACCTGTAGAAACATCATAACGTTCCTCGATTGACGGTTCCGGCTCAATGTTATACTTAAATCCTGCTGCCATAAATTACTTGTTTTTTTGTTCGACAATAGATTTTGTGTCCGCCTCAATCATTTTGGCGAACTCGCTTGCTTCCTTATCCTGCTTTTGTTCTGCAGTTTCAGGGGCTTGTGCGAATTTGAAGCCGCTGTTAGACATATCCTGTTTCATGTCCTTGAAATAAGTGTCCAAGTCCGTGTTCTCTGGAATGTTGCGGTCCTTCAGCATAAATTCGGGAATACCGTACTTTTTTGCTACCTCCGAAATCTGAGAATTGCGCTGCGCCTGCGCTTCTTGTTCCTCCATTTTGGCCAGCTTATCAGCAAACGGCTTGATACCAGCTGCAATGCCGTCAGCAATCATCTTTGCGATGTCTGTCTCCTGGGGCTTGGGAAGATTGTTTGGTTTCGGTGGTTCTGGTTTCGGATTCTCGATAGGCTTACCGTCTTTCAGTCCATGCTTCTTCTCGTAGTTTGAAACAGCGGAAGTCTGTGCCTGTCCTGCACGGAAATCACCATAGTTTTGCATCACGTCCTGAAATGAGATACCCTCAACGATGGAGTTTACCTTCGTCTCGTCCGTTACACCCTCAGCCTTTTTCGTAGCTATACGGGTAAGTGTGGCAGTATCCACCCCAGCGAATTTCTGTTGCAGTCCTGCCAAGATTTGTTCAAAGATTGTCATACCGTATGAGTTTGATTAATAATTTCATACGGTAAATTTACTTATAGAAAAAAAGAAGGGGAAATTTTAAGGCTAACGATACGAAACAATTAGGGAAATGTTCGTTTTTAGGCAAAAAGAAAGCGTGACTACCTAGTAATCACGCTGAAAAATCATTTTTTTTGAGCTCTTAAGTTCACCATTACATTTTTACCATATTCTGTTAAAATCCAATATGTATATATCCCATCAACTTTTATGGTATCTGTTGCTATCAATTTTAATGCCATAAGTTGAATCAATATAGTTTGAAAATCATCGTTGATAATATCAAAATGTTCCCCTAATAGGTTTTTAGTCATTTCTGAATACATGGTATTTTCATAAGTCGGACTTAGTAACAATGTTGATATTGACAAAAATATTTCATTCCAACTAACTTCTTTTTTATATATTTTAGCTTCGTTCTCATAAGATAACAATTCATAATCATGCGTATAATGAATGGTAAATTTATCTTCTCCTTGTTTATATCTTTCTGTTCCTTCTGGTATCTGAAAACTTAAAGCCCTAATTTTAGATTTCAATAGATCATTCTCCTTACGGAGAGAAATAAGTTCTTTGTTGGCTTCTGCCGAAGACACTTCATCAGCTTTCACCCAACCTGTTCTAGGATGCGATTTTATTAAAGAATTTAAGCTTAAAATTACTTGTGATGACAACTCATCAGCATTTTCCCAAAACTTACATAATTTCTTTTTTATGCAAGATTTAAACTTCTCCAATTTTTCACGTTTTAATGACTCTTGTTCATATTTGGCAGCAGGAAGTGAGTCCGGACGTTTATGTACAAATGATATTACTGGAACTCCTTGTTCAATGGCATATTCAAATTCTTTTTGTGTATAGCTTTTCCCTGATTCTTCTTCAATGGAGCCATATCTTCCAGCAATGATTAAAACATAATAATCACATTCTCTGATAAGGCTTTTAATAACCTCCCATTGAGAATCATCAGAAGCATTGAAATATTCCATGCCAACAGGAAAACAATTCATCTGCAAAAGAGCTTCCATTACTTTCTTGCGCTCTTCCTGTAAATCTTCGTATGTCGAACTCACAAAAACCTGATATTTTTTATCCATAATCACAACAAATTTATAGCTGCCAGTTCCTCTGTCAACGCATTAATACCTTTTTGGATCTTCTCCAACTGCTGTTTACGTGGCTTATGTACTCCAGCCGCATAGTGCCATAACTGGCGTTCGTTAATTCCTGTTATCCGACTCAAAGCAGCTTTGGTGAAGATACTGCTGTAATAATTAATGAAAGTGGCTGCATCTATCTTGAACTTCAGAGTAAACTCTCCTTTGAGAACCTCACAAGGGTTCGGATTGTCCTCCAGATACAAGTCTATGGCTTCCTTCATGTTCTCCTCAATTTCCCTTATGTTATTACCGACCGTAATAACTGGAGCATCTTCAATGTAAGCACTGAGATTATTCTCAGCATGTTCGACAATCACTTCTACAGTTCTCATATTGACCTCCATTTTATAGTTTAACAAAAGAGGCGGGGGCTATTTCAGCCCCGCTTGCCTCAAAATGCTGTAATAAGTGCCTTTTTCAACGCCTTTCTTTCCATGATTCGGAACGACTACCGTTATTCCATCTTTCTCAAACTTCATGTGGCTGCCCTTCTGGCTCTTTAGAATGAAGCCGTTGTCAAGCAACATAGTTACAACCTCTTTAACTGATTTGTAACTCATAGCGTTTACGACTTAATTACAATGCAAATATAGTAAAAATACGAACAAGTACAAAATAAATATTCGTATTTTTACTATATTTATAATAAATAGAGATACTGCAATACAACATAATACAAATAGTATTATTTTACAAACGATTCTTTCCGTTTATTTCATTAATTTTTCTTTTGTTTCTCAATGTCATTCTTCTGTTTTTCTTCCTGCTCCTCCTTGATGGCTTCAATCTCGTCCAAAACAGAATCCACGTTCCCCACAAAAGTAATAGCCCGTTGCTGCGACCATATTTCACCATCTTTGGCTTTGATGGCTGTGTCAATCTTGTCTTTGATGTCCTCCAGCTTATATGGCTGCATCTGAACATCTATATCAATTGTCTCGGAGGCTGCTTCAAGAGTTGTATTAACTGAGCCTAAAGCGGAAGTCAGGAAATTTACACGCCGTTGCATGAATTCGCCGACAGTTTCGTTCAGATTCTCCACATTCAGATGGGTGGACATAAATACATAATCGAAAGTTACACCGGAAACAGCATTGCCTGTACCTTTCAGCGCGTCGAAGGATATACGCGGCGTATTGGTTAATCCATAAATCTGACTCAGTAAGGTCTCAACCTCGAATTTAACTGTATCAGGGACCTGACTCCATGTCAGATATTGGGCATTAGCTCCCTGCCCGGTCAGCTCGACCACCCGGTTCTTGAACTCACCAGAGAAATTCTGCACATCTCCAAATAACATTAGGATAGGGAAGAAGTGGTAGTCGATACAGTCCGCATAATTGGAAAGAAGTTTCTCCAGTCTTACTCGGAGACTCTTGATCTTTTCACAATACGCTTCCGGACGGTACATGTAAATTACAGGGAGTTTCTTGAATCCATGAGCGAACGATCCTTTGTCTGTCCAATTACTTGTCAGTTCCCACTGATAAACCATATCCTTGGTGATGGTCATAAAGCAGGTAATCTCCACATCATCCAAATCTTTCTTCTTGTATTCACGGGAGAGGGCTACCAAATCTCCATTGTCATTGAAGAAAGGGTAGAGCTTGTCTCCGCGGAACGGGGACCAGATGGCACTCTTCAGACGATATTCTGGTTTTGATTTGCCGAAGATTCCGGCAACCTTGCGCTTAAGCTTTGCCCAGAAGCCGTCGTCCTTCACCACATACCAGTATTCTGCCACTTCCTGCTCTGACAACCATGCTCTGACAACCTTTTTGTTCTGATATTTCAGCTTGTTTTTCTTGAACACTTGTTTCAAAGCTGAAAGAAGACTTTCTTCTGACTGGTCCGGCTGACAGTCAAGCGTCGGCTCTGTTCCTACTGTGAAAGCTGTCTGAATGTTTACGATGTCCTGCTCGATTGGAAGGGCTATTCTATTTGGTTCAACTTCTTTCTTAACCGCCGGCTCAATGTATTCTTTACCTGTTGTCGGGTCGGTTATTCTTTCTTCAGGCTTGGTGGTGATTTTTATTTTTGGGTATTTCTCCTCGTCAATCACTATCTCATGCCTGTTTGGATTCCAGTCATTATAAAGGGCATGAGCATTGGGAAGTTCTGTTTTTCTTCCTTTCTTCAGATAGTAGATTTTTCTCTCTATCTCAGGTATCGCTAAAATTTCCTCTAAAGTTCTCATATACTAAAATTTAATGTCCAAATACTCCTGAAATGTCTTTCGGTTTCATAATCCTGCCTAGAAGCTCTCCCAGCACATAATACCGCGCAGCGTCAATGCCATGGTTATCGTGGTCTTCCGGCTCATTGATATAGTTTCCATCCTTATCTTTTGCCCAGACATAATTCCTAAATTCCCGTTGAAGGTTGTACGAACGTTTGGTGATGAAAATTTCCATGCCTTGCATTTTATCTATACCAGCGTTAATGGATCTTGGTCCCTTCTCGACGGGATAGATCTTGATTCCACCGTTACTGATTTCCTGAATGAGTCGCGGATCTGCACTGTCTGCTATCACTTTCAGGTTCCAGGGGCGAAGAGTCTTAATAATATCACTAGATAGCAATCCGGTTCTATAATCCACTTCATCCAGATAAAGAGCATTGTCGATGATTCCGCATCGGATAGCTGCTGTGGGGTCATTGGTATAACCAAAATCCTGTCCGATAGCCACCTTCTTGCACCACATCGGGAACTCATCCACGATACCCCATTTTTTGAACACGGCACCTTCGGCAACGTCTGCCCATCGTCCGATGACAGTATGGGCGTACTTCTCAGGATTTTTTTTCTTCATTTCCTGCACTTCATTTAGGAATTCAGGAGAAAGGTTCTCAAGATTATCGAAGTAAGTCGTGTGGATATGAAGGACATTAGGGTGGGTGGATATTTGTACCTGCACTCCATCAATCTCCATAAGCTTGTGGGTGTTCTCGATGAACCGCTTGTAGACCCAATGGTTTGAGTCCGTGGGGTTCATCACAATAATAATGCGGTTCTGTATTCCTTTTTGGCGAATAGAGAGCATGATGGTTTCGAACTCTTTCTCCGACACCCACTCCTCGGCTTCATCTACTACGAATGTGGTTATGCCGTGGATGGATTTCAGCTTGGCTGTCTGCACGCCTGATGATGTCTTGATGCCTCGAAACATGGCACATCCGCCGCTGCGAAGGTTCTTCACATCCGTTTTGGTACTTCTGAAATACTTGGAGTGACCGTCCAAATCCACCTTCTCCATAAACTCAGGGATAACGGAGATATGGGCAGAGACCATAGTGTAACGGGTGTACAGAACCTGATGGACGATACGTTTTTCAGGCGAAGGGTGACGTACCTCGAAAAGCAATCGTTCGATGAACGTGGACACATTGAACGACTTGCCGCTGCCACGGCCTCCGGTAACGAGGATAATAAACTTGTCCTTGTTGTGATAGAGTGGTGCATATATTTTCTGGGGCTTAATCTTCACTTTCGTTCTCCTCCATCCATTTATCAATGTCAATGCCGTTCTCGCGGTGAAGGTCTGTTTCCTCATCCTGCCGACGTTCAATCTTTCTCCACTCTTCGTCATGATGATACAACCAAACAGACATGGCCTGAAGGTTGGGAGCCAATTCGCTTTCACTCACTTGAAGTTCTTCTTCGCCGGTTAGGTTTCCATTCTGGTCTTTCAGCTTTCTAACTATGGTACTTTTCGTCTTGATTCCGCCCAAAGCTACAGCCAGAAACTTGGCACGTACTGCAGCAGTGATTGTCGCACGTCCGCGCGCTAATACTTCGCTTAATTCGCAGTGCTTACTCTTCTTCTCACTGAATGTCTGGGGGCATAGGCCTAAAGCAAAAGCGATTTCTTTGTCGGTGAATCCCTTCTTGGCATACATCTCCACTTGAGAGAGGAACTCCTCGCTCTTGTAGTCAAATTTAGGTTTTCGTCCTGTATGTTTGCTTTTTTGAGATTCACTTTTCATAACCAAATCATCCGTTATTGTTACCCATATAAATGCGGCGAGAAACAGGCTTATTGCCATAGATATCAATTCCTCTCTTTGAAAAATAACTGTCTATTCTCGCTGCATATCTTTCCATTATAGACCTCGTTCTGTTTCTTATACTTCTTTGCCTGTCTGTACCAAGCCCGTATTGCCTTCCAGCGTTGTACATTATTCGTCTTGACTGTTGATACAGCTGGCTATATGTTTTCTTTCTAACTCGGCATTCCTCCTTGTTTTAATTCTTCATTCAACTCTTTCTACCTGTTCATCGAATATTTCGCCCTTGATAAATTTGGCGTAAGGATCGTAACCAAATCTCTCGCAGAATGCAACTTTTGCTTCGAACGTATCAAAGGAAAGCATCAAGTAAGCATCCATATCCTGAGCCTGCTTCTGAGCTGCTTCCTTTACCTGTTGCTTTACGTCCTTCATGTGTGCCACCTTTTCGGCTCTTTCTATCTGTTTGGCGGCTTTCTCGGCTTCTTTCTGTTCAGTTACTGGAGCCATCATATCCTCCAAAGCGTCCGCAATGGAGTTTTCTTCCTCTGTTTGGAGAAGGAAATCACAACCGATAATGTTCAAGTCTGCTGCTGTTAGCCCGGCATCCTGGTAGTCAATATCAGGGACCAGTCGGGCTAAAGCGTCAAAATCCCAAGTTCCTTGCGCGTTCGGGTTGTTCATCAGAATGTTCAATTCCTTTTCCTGCTTTTCATCCACGTCAATTACATCGACACGGAGCCTGTAGTCGTTTTCCGGGAATTTTTGAAGTTCATCCATAACCGTCAGGCGCTGGTGGCCGGACACAACAGTCAGTCCGGTCCGCTTGTTGACTACGATTCCACCAACCAGACCGAATTTCTTGATACCCCGCTTCAATGTCTTTCTGGCCTCCTCAGACAGTTTCCGGGGGTTATAATCTGCGAAGTGAATGGCAGAACGGTTAAGTTCCACCGATTCACTCTTTATGTATTTGCTCAGTTCCATACCTATTGCTTTTGTTTATGTTCCCAAAGGATTCTCTCAGCCATAGGAAACACCTTGTAAATTCTCTGTAAATCCTGCGGGTAATTCTTCTCCAACCATAACATGCAATCAAGGTTAAAGCCCACCCCAGAACTGGCTTTAAGCGAATATCTCACCGGCTCCGGCAGCCCGTTCTGCTTCATGTAGGACAGTATGTCTTTCTGCGTCCAATCTGCCAAAGGATAGCACATGCCATTGTTTTCATACCCATTTACTTCGTAGCCTTTCAGCATCAGGCGGCGGTTCATGCCGTCGGCCTTCTTCATGCCCAAAAACGTGTAATAAATCCCGTATCTGAGCTGCATGGCCTTCACTACATCAGCAAGTTTAAGAAGCTTCACTTTCGGATTGGGCACGCAATACATACCGCCACGAAGAATGTAGGTCAGGTTCCAGTGTGGCACCTGAATAAACTCTATTTTAGGATATTTGGCCTTTACCCAGCCTATCCATCGTTCAATGTGTTTTAAGCCTTTGACGAAGTACATGAACACACAAACAATCCGGTCAAATTTAGGATAGATCATGTCCAGCAAGACCAAAGAATCCTTACCCAAAGACAGAAACAGCATAACCTCGTCAGTATTTTGCCTGACGAGGTCAATATAGCTGTATGTCCTGTCTTGCAGTGTCATTATCCGCCACTCATACCAAGTCCGACACGGACGTTATAATACTGCTGTCTGCGGTTGATGAATCTGCCACGTTGCGACAAACCTCCATTTTCTGTGGTCAAGCCTCTACGGCCGCCACGATAACCGCCTGTTGAAAATGTGCTTCTGTTTACTCTGACTCAGCGTAAAATTTAAATTAAACATGTTTTTCTATCACTCTGCCAAGGTTATAGACTACCTGTGCTGCCAAATAAATCTCACCTTGATGGGTGTATTCAATCAAGTTGTGGTTCTCGTCTTCAAACAGCTCAATCTTTGCGTCTTTGACTTCTACCAGTGCGCTGGTTCTGCCTTTGTTGTAGCCAACAAAGAACTGAATAGCATCATAGTGTCTCGGCTGCAGCTCACCATTAACCTCTACACAAAAACCGTCAGCGTCAAGCTGGCAGTATTTCTTTTGTGTTGTTGGTCTGATCTCTCTGTATTCTTGACGTTTCTTGCCTGACAGGATTTCGTCAAAGAATTTCTGTTTGATGATAAGATTAAGTATTTCCATAATCGTGATATATATTTTATTTAGTTGCGGATGCCGGATTCGAACCGGCGACCTCTACCAAGTCAAAGTAGCGAGCTAACCACTGCTCTAATCCGCGATGGTACCTTTTCACAAAGATACCTAATTATGAAGACAATTTTGAATAACAATTCTACACATACGAAACAATAAGCCAATTGTTCGTTATTAATTCACAAGCATGTTGCTTTATGATTTGGTCTGCTGTGTTTTCAGACCTAACAATTGTCTGGTTCTCTCTACATCAATGAAGTTTGTCCATCCTGCATTATGTAGCTTTATGGCTGCCTCTTTTATCGTGATATCGCCACATGACACCTTTTCTTTCAAAGACTGTAATATACTTTTCATAACCATCTTAAATTTGAATAGTATATGCCATTCAGTATTTTATAATCACCAAATAATCTCACTTCGCCCTGGTACATCATGGCAAACCTTGAATAACCGCAAATCTGCTTTATAGCCCAGTCTGCCTGCTTCGTTCCATATCCAAACCGCTGTATTTCTGGGTAAATTTTCATTCTGAAGGCAATTTCGCTGTCTGTCATGTCCCCAACGGGGTAAACGTTTAAAGTCCCATTGTGAGCGAAATAAACGCCATTCTCTGTAAACGGATGACAGTTGGTCCGGCATATTGAGCCATGAGTGGCAAGTCTGAAATGTATAATGCAGTCTTCGTCATCTCCGACCTCCGAGAGGTGGCGCAAGAATGTACGATAGTCCAAACCCTTATGAAAATGATTGGTTGAAACAAAACCATAGCCGTTGTGGTTGAGTTTTTTGATTTTTGAAAGAATGTCCAGGCTCGGCATCTGGACACCTTTAGGCTTGTATATAATGCAACACATATTGAATTTATTTTAATTGTGCGAGGTTCATGCAAGAACCTCGGCACGTGATTTGAAAAATGATTTTTCTTTGGCTGTCAAGAAAGGTATCTCGTCAATTGAGCTAACCTCTGAACTCAATACGTTCTTCTTAGACCATGCAACCAGCTTAGCACAAAAGTTCACCCAGTTTGAAATCTTTTCAAAGTCTGTAGAGCCTTGATGCTGTCTGAACTCAATTGTTCTGTGGCGTGAATAAGAACATGCATTCACCTTGAAATACCTGTTGCCGTTCATGGCATCTAAAATGTCTGATTTTGTAGTACACCATGTAAAGTCATAGCCTTGCAGTGTTCTGCACCATCTGCTGTTGTTGGCACGCCTTGACCTTGCCATGAACGTGTCTATAATTCTCTCTAACTTCTGATAGTTCTTAAATACGTTGATATAAGCCTCGTCAGACAAGTTCTGTGCGCCTATATGGACATGAAGGCCTGTAGACCTGTTGACCTGTGCGTTTGCCTCATTCAAAGCCTTGCAGCATGTTTCCAGGCTTTTCATGCCTGCCTTGCCTGTAAGTACTGGCGACACACATTCTATTGGATTGCTGCCCATTATGGATGAATCAGACACGAACTTGTAGTAGTGGTTGTTGTCTGTGTGGTTGTAGCCCTCATACTGAAATGGCATTGCGTTTCTTGTCGCACATTCACGCATAATGCTTGCAGCGACAAGGCATTCTATCTCAACGCCAAACGTGAACTTGTGTGATTCTCTTATAGGTTTCGGCAGTTCTGAAAGCAGAAGTTCTATTTCATACTTTCTCAAACCTAACTTTATGAAAGCAGCTTTCTTTGTTGCCTTAGAGCCTTTCATGTTCTTAATCTCGTCAACTTGTTCATTCAATGTCTTCATAATTTAAATATTTATTAATTATACTATTTGTTTAATTTTCACTGTGCAAATATACAAATAGTATAATTATTTACAATAAAGATTTTAGTTAATAAATATTAATTATTAAACTAACTATATTATTTCTTGAACTTTCTTATACTTATTATTATTTTATAAGTATATTTGCAACATAAACAAAGCGTTTAATTATGAATTTAAGAATAAAAGAAATTTGTCGAGAAAGAGGTATTATGCTTAAAGATCTTGCAAGCATAATAGGTATTACAGAGGTCGGATTATCTAAATCACTTAATGGAAATCCTAACATAAATAGGCTTGAAGAAATTGCAAATGCTTTAGAAGTGCCTATAACAGAACTCTTTGATAAGCCAAAAGAGGGCGTAATATATTGCCCCCATTGTGGAAAAGAGATAAAATTAAATCCAAATGTTTAATTTTAAATTTTGAAATATGAATAGATTCCTATTAATACTTTTAACTTGTGCATTATTATGTGGGTGCAATAGTACTAAAAAATATAATGAAAAATTAAAGAGAACAACCCAGTTAATGGCAGAGTTGACGTTTTATAGTGAGCATATTACAGATGATTACACAAATGTCTGGAAGGAGGCTATATATGATAATGAGTATCAGGGTGCATATTGTTCTGACTTTAATGAAGCATTATCTAAACATCAAGATTTTGTGAAAGGAACTTCTTTGTATAAAACGATTAATCTTAAAAAGGATACATTAGATATATTGATAAAAGAATTAAGGGAATATCCGTCGAATTATAAAGAAGCATATGACGACATTGTCAGTTTATATACAGATGTTGATGAATTAATAGGCTATGCCAATACACCTTCAGGGTCATTAATGACCTATTCTACAAAAACATCTAATTTAATAATTGATATAACTAAGCATATAAAAGAGTTTGATATTAAATACATTGAATAATAATCTTTTGTGTTTTATTCTGAAGTGAATGGGTATGTGAAAGTAAAAGGAACTCTCTATGAAGTTCACTCGTTTGAGGATTTAAGAAAGCTATTGGAATTAAATGTTTAATTTGTAAATAATAAAACTTATGATAAAATCAATCTCTATCAATAATTTTAAATCAATCGTAGATTTAAAATTACCTTTAGGACAATTTAATGTTTTAATAGGAGAAAATGGATGTGGAAAATCCAACATTTTAGAAAGTATAGCCTTTAGTACAGCTGCTTTATCTAATAAATTAGAGAGGGAATATTTTGCAAACCGCGGAATAAGATACGCAGATTCAACATCTATATTATCTGCTTTTTCTGATAGTAAAAGAATAAATATTGAAATAGATTTTGATCATATAGTAAAAAAATTTAGTTTATATTTTGATTCCAATGATAAATCTGGAATTTGGAAAATAGAAGAGGATAAAGAAAGATACTTACAGACATTTAAAGAATATATAGGTTATGACTTTGATTCCTATAAGAATTTAATAGATCAATATGTAAATAGTTTAAAGCTAATTAAAAAGGATATGTCTCATTCAGCCAAGGACGAGATTACAAAAAAGCTAAATCAAATAATATTAGAAATAGAAAAAAATAACGAAATAATAAATAAGGGTGCAAAAGTTTCAAAAGAAATATCTGATCATTTAAGTTTTTTAATATTCTCAATAGAAGAATCTGTTTTGCGTAAATTTGATGCAGAAAATGCTATACATCCATTGGGCAGGAATGGTGAAGGGCTATTTGCATATTTAAAGGAAATTTCTCAAAAAGAGGACGGAATAAATCTAATAAAAGAAATAAAGGAGAATCTTTTTGTATTAGATTGGTTTGATGATTTAGAGATTCCAAACGACCAGTTGTCTAATGAATTTTCATTAAGGTTAAAAGACCGATATGTAGAAGATACTATCCGCTATTTTGACCAACGAAGCACAAATGAGGGATTTTTATATCTACTATTTTATCTAACACTATTTATCTCAAGTGAAACTCCTGCATTTTTTGCAATAGATAATATAGAATCATCATTTAATCCCAAATTATGTAGAGAAATTACGAAACGATTAATCTCGTTAGCCAAAAAACATAACAAACAAGTAATTGTAACGACTCATAGTCCTGCTGTCCTTGATGGATTGAATATTGCCAATGATGATGAACGCTTATTTGTTGTTAGAAGAAGTATAGATGGATATACCAAGGTAAATAGAGTTGAATATAAAACTCAAGAAATTAATCTCCCCTTATCCGAAGCTTGGTTAAAAGGATATTTAGGAGGATTACCTGAGAATTTTTAAACTATAGAATTATGATCTCTTTCGGATTAATATGTGAAGGCCCTTCAGAATATCGTATTATAAGATATTTAACGGAAAGATATTTAGGAGACGAAATCGTTGTAAACCCTAAACAGCCTAAAATTAGTGATGGAGGTAAACAAGTTGGATTTGGAGGTTGGCTTAATGTCCTCAATTATTGTACAGAGGCAAATTTTGATGAAATTCTATTTACTAATGATTATATCATGATTCAAATTGATACAGATACTTGTGAAGAAGACGGATATGATGTAAAAATTAGAAAAGAAGATGGTTCAATAAAATCAGACTCAGAATTATATGATGAAGTAATTGCCCGTATATTTAAGAACATTCCTACAGAAAAGATTGCGAAATATAAAGAGAAAATTGTATTTGCAATTTGTTTTAATGAAACAGAGTGTTGGTTGTTACCAATATATTATACAGACAAAAGAAAATGTAGTACAACTGGGTGTATTAATAAACTTAATCAACAATTGGCCAAAATTCAATTAGGGATTCCTGACAAAGATAAAAATTCTCCTAATGCTCAGAGTGTTTACGATAAAGTATTGAAGAATCTTAAAAAAAGTGAACTTATAAAGGACTATTCTCAATATAACTATGGGTTTAAAAAATTCATAGAACAATTAGATGCTATAAAAGAAAAGTCAAAGGGGCGAGAAGACAAATAGACAAACCTGTTATTGGACAAAGGATAATGGAAAAATTATATTAATAAAACCTCATGGAGCAATAGTAGAATTTAAGCCAGAATCCGTTGGTTATTTGAATAAACATAATCTAAATTGGGAGAGGCCTAAACCACTTACTAAAACAAAATTACAAGTTGGTGATAAGATTGAGGTTAAAGTAATTAAATTTAAACCTATTGCAAATAAATATATTCTTTCCCATAAGATATTGCTGCCAAAACCTATGTCTAAAAAAAGAAACGAAAAATATTAGCAATGAAGGAGATAGAAAAGCCGGAGCGTTAAGCTTCCGGCTTTGTGGTGTTAATGGTGATTTACTGTTTACACAAAGGCATTGTTTCTGAAGATGTGTCTTTGACGAGTCATTCTTTTGAAAAACTACCATTATTTTCCACTTGTCCATCTAAAAATATATTAAATTATGTAACTATGATTTTGATATAAGATAATTAAATGTTTAATTAAAAATTTATAAATCATGAAAGAGGAGTTTATACCACAACCAGGTGATACCTATTGGTATGTATCAGTTAATTATTGTTGCAATTTCGGAAATGTTAAAGTATTACGCAGATATTACAAACCTAATGAAAAAATCAATTTTTATGAAGAAAGCAATAACTATTTCAGAACAGAAGCAGAAGCTAAAGAAATGGCAAATAAAGTAAGAGCAATCTTTGGACAGCCACCATTGGAATAAATCTATAGTGCTAGATTAAAATATATATACATTATGTGGTACTTTTATCAAAAAGCTTAATGAAAGAATCAAATAATAATGGCTGAAGAATTAGACGATATTTTAAATGAGGTTGATGAACCTTCTTGGAGATTAAACGATATAGGTAATCTATTATATGAAATTCTTAATCAGAACAAATGGTTTGATGAAAATGAAAAATAAAGAGAATAGCAAAAAGAATAAGACCTTCACATTAGATTTTTGGATATATTTAGCCATCTTCATTGCTCTTATTAGCGGTATATGTTGTTTTCCTGCATTGTTTACAAAATCTGGTAGGTTAGACTTCAGAAATACCGGTCAAATAGGTGATACCATAGGAGGTATAATGGGGCCATTTGTAGCGATAGCTGCAGCAATACTTACTTTTCTTGCGTTCTGGGTACAGTTTAAAGCAAATGAGCAACAGAGAAAAGATATTGCCAGAGAGCGATTTGAAAATAATTTATTCGAGTTGCTACATTTTCATCAAGATATAACTAATGAATTGTTATTAAAATGTAATGTATACAGTAACAATTACCAAAATAATATTAGAACTGTTGAAGAAAAAGGAAGAGATGTTTTTCAATTATTATATGAAGATGCTATTGTTTATAATAAATATGGCGGCATAAAAAATATTATTAATATCAGTTCTAATAATTGGGAAACTGCATATCTTAATTGTCCTATTGGATTTCTTGATCATTATTTCAGACTTTTGTATAGAATTCTAAAATATATTGATGATTCATCTAAAAACATACCAGAAATGACTAAAGATAAAAGATATGAATATACATGTATTGTTAGAGCGACTTTATCACAATACGAACTTATCATGTTATTCTATAATTGCATGTCAAAGAACGGTAGAGAAAAGTTTAAACCACTCATTGAAAAATATGCAATATTCAATAATCTCCGAGTAGAATTATTAGCAACAGATAAAGATAAAAAATTATACGCTACAAAATTTCAAGATAATTATGCTTTCTCTCAAGATGAAAATAGAGATATGAGTAATGAATATAAAAAGGGAGCGTTTGTATTTAATGAAAACGAATAATAATTATGGAAGGAGAAATAACTAAAACATTAATTGAATCACAATATCCAATTTGGATGATTGTTTCTTTGTTTATTGTAATACAACTTATTATTGTTTTTTTTGCAGAACTGATAAAGAAAAGAATAGAAAAAAAGACGATAAGTGGTTTTACAAGAAAAATAAAATCAGTAGAAACCCAATTTATGAAAGAAATTGAGATTTTAAAGTCAGTTTTGAATGTACAGTCTCAGGCTCAAACTCTATTTATACAGCAAAGAAATGAAGCTATAGTTGATTTTTGGAGTAAATATATGAATTGGAATGAAACGTTTATGGGAAGCTGGAGAAACAACGCAGATAATAATCACATAATTAATGAATTAATTCAAAAAGAAAAAGATAATGATTTAGCGGTTACCTTGGCTCATTATAAATTAATATTATACATAGATGATAACTCATACATTGAAAATTTACATATGCTGTTATCTAAGATGTCAGAAATTATTTTCAATCAAAGAATGTTATTGCTTGAGATTCAAGATATAAATTTAAATAATCCTAACGACAATGTTACACGCAGTCAGAAATTAACCTTATTTGCTGTTGAATGCACCAAGTTGCGAGGGAATGAATTTAAAGAATTAACAGACAAGTTTATAAAAGAATCCAAAGAATATTTATCCGATATTAATATAAAATCACAAATAAAGCCGGAAGCTTAACGCTCCGGCTTTTACGGTGTTAATCTTAATCCTGCTTACACAATATTTGGGACAGTGTTGACAGTGTATAGAAAAAACTCAATATTTTATAATCCCCTTATTCAGCCTCATCAGGATATTTGCTTAAAATAGAATCGATTTTAGGTAATAGATACTTTTTAATTAAAATGTTTGATAATTTTGGAGAATTTATATTTGCTCCTGATATAGCATTCTTTAATCTTTTAATAAAAGGTAATTCTTCTTTTAAAATGGCTGTTAATACTTTTTCGTATCTCTCTATTAATAATATTTCAAGCAAATATATATCATGTGGTTCCGCTTTAGAAATTTTTTCTTCTATTTTCTCCTCTTTTATATGGTTTAATATTGGAATATTGAAATATTTAGGGGTGGGGCCGTATGGAACACACGCGCAATCGGTTATAACTGCTTGAAGATTTTCACAAAAGTTTTGTTCTAACAATTCAATATCCGATTTTCTTTGTGCCTCTTCTTTTTCAGATATTTTCTCTATTATATAATCATATATCCAAACAACTGATTTTGGAATATCTCGTAGAAGCATTTTAATATTGTTTGTTAATAAAGGGGTAATCGTTAACCTATCAGAAAATAAATCAATACCTTCCTTTATTCCATTCTCTATTTCATCTTTAGATTTCACAAATAACTCTTGATAAGTTAACAAAAAGAATGAAGCATTAAGATAAGATGTATAATCATTAAATTGTCCTTGTTTTACATATAAAAACAATTGGTCTAATTTAGACGAAATCTCCTCATTTGAAAATCCCCAAATACCATTCACAAATGTACTTAATAAATCAAAGGCAGGATCATTTTCTCGGATATGTTTCCCTAAGGCAATATTCATTTCGTCTTCTAGTTTCTCCATATTGGGAGTTATTCCTCCTGTAATAAAAGCGTATATCTCGGAATGAAAAATAGGATATTCTTTTTGTGTGATAAAATACTTTTCATAAAATTTCTTTTGGAAGGCAAAATCTAAATCTGATTTCTTTTTCTGTTCATCTTCTGATGCTTTATCATCTGTTTCTTCATCAAATGAGACTTCTTGGGACGTTTCTCCAAAATCAATATCATAGTTAGCAATTTGATTATGAGTATACAAATCTAATGTTCTTTTATCCTCATATGATATATTATTTAGCTTATATTCAATAGATACAGCTAAAATAAATGCCCAGTAATTTTTCAGTTTAAGCTGAATTCTAGAATCTCCTATGTTATAGGAATCTTTATAATAAGAAAATATTTTGTAGAAATGTTCTATTGCAAATTTTAATATTCTAATATTTGATATATTTTTCCTGTACGACTCAGATTTAATTGCTAACTTATTGCCAGGTGAGATTAGAGAAATAGCATTATTGTGCATATAATCAGTATAAGCAGCATCCTTATAAGAACTAGCTATTTCTTTAAAAATTTTTAATGTATCAGGTATAAATACAATCGTTTTTTCTACTACCTTTTCTTTAAAGATTAATTGATTTTTATTGATAAAATCCTCATTAGCTATAATGATAACTTTATATCCAATATTCTCCACAAGTTCATTTATTACACCTAAAACTTCATTAATGTCAATTTTATCTACAATTCTTTCTAAATCATCAAGACATATTATTGTATCTTTTGATACAAAATTATATATTCCTTGTCCTTTCCCCAATAATTTGTTAAAATCCACATATTCATTTAATTTTGGTATTGCTTCTGTAAATTCCTTTAATATATTTGTCAAAGACCCCAAATTAAATCTAGTTTTTCCTTTTCCAACAGCATCCAAATAAGCATAAAATACCCGTTCTGGTATCTCATTTAAATTATTCAACCCAAATAAAGAAACAATAACGATATTTCTATTAAGTTTACCCTTTATTGTTGGTAATACTGTTTCTTTCATATAGTACGTTTTTCCACATCCCCAATTACCTGTGATTAATAACGCACCAGAATTATTCATCTCGATATAGTTGATAACACTATCTATTATTGGATGTAATACTTCATTAGACATATGCATTTTTATTTAATTATAGTAAAGTCATCAGTCAATCATAAGGAAATACTTGAAAAGTTATGAAAGCGAAATACTTTTAGTATAAGTTTATAATCAATAAGCTACTTTATTTCCATGATAATTGCAAACTTAATATAAATATCCGTATTCTTGGCAACTCTGCAGATATTTTAACAAAAGAACTATACTTTGCTGTTAAAAGTATAAATAGCCAGCATTAATTGCTAATACATTGATGCTACATTTGTAGAATCAACTTCCGCAGAAAATTTTCTGCACAAATATCATAATATTTAATCCTTTTTTATATCTTTGCAGAAAAATTTCTGCACTATGGGAAAGGAAGATTGTAAAATTGGAAACGTAATAGAAGCAGCCATCAAATCAAATATAGATATTGATAAAGTCACTTCTTTAAAAGAATTGTATAATGAAAGAAAGAAAACACTACATTTATCAGATAGGCAGATTAAACAAATTTTAGGAATGGATCCCAATAAAACAATTAATCCTATATTGGAAGGGACAGCAAAACATGTAGGTTTTATTAATATAATAAAACTCGCACATTTTTTAGGCTTATCTGTAAATGACTTATTAAAGGTGTACATTCCTAAATTAGATGTAAATCAAATTGGAGAAATCCAGCGTTCTAGAGATGCTGGATATATTGTTGAAACTTTCGACGTAGCAACTTTAATGAAAATGAAGTTTTTTGCGTCTGGTTCATCTTCAAAAGATATGGCTGATAAGATCATAAATTTTTTTGGTCTGAAAAGCTTATATGATTTTTCAAACAATGGCATAGCGCCAGCGTTTAGTCGCTCAAAGAGGAACTCTAGTGACTTGATGCGTAACTTTTGGATTCAATCTGCTTATACTCAATTCCAAAATATTGATAACCCTTACCCATACAATCGTAAAGAACTTGTAGATTTAATACCTAAGATAAGACCATATACAAGAGATGTTAAAAATGGCCTTATTAAGGTTCTAAAAGCATTATATCGTGTTGGAGTTACAATTATTTATCAACCCAGCCTAGAAAAGATACAAGTTCGTGGTGCTACAATGGTAGTAAATGATAAACCATGTATTGTACTTTCTAATTTGCAAAAGAACTATCCTACTTTGTGGTTTACATTATTGCATGAATTACATCATGTATTATACGATTTAGAAGACATCAAATCACAAACCTATCATATCAGTAATGGTGAGGGGGATTTGTTTCTTATGAATGAAGAACGTGCTGATAAATTTGCTCGTGAATATCTCTTAAATGATTCACGATTAAAATTTATCTCAGGATATATCACTTCAAATTTCCATGTAAAGAGATTTGCAGATGAATGGGGAGTTCATGATTCTATCATATATGCTATTTATTGTTATAAGACAAACGAATGGGCATTATACAATAAATATATTCCAAAAATGACAGAAGCGTTAGAGCTTTTGAATACACATCCATTTGAGAAAGAATCTTTAATAGAATCTGCAAAAAATATAAAAGAACTTATATATAATATTTAATTATGGAACAAGAAAATAAAAAATTATCCAAAGAAGAATTGGAAAGACTCCAAAAAGAACAGGAACAAGAGGCTGAACGCGCAAGTATTTTGATGAAAGCTGATGAAATTAAGGAGGAAACATTTGATTTTGATATGGATGGTCAAATTGAACTCAAAAGTGAATTAGCCGACATGATGCTAGAACAAATTGATGATCCCGAAGCCAAATATGAATTATACTATAATGTGGTAAATCGGTTATTAAGAAAGCATTTACCTAAAGGTGAAAAATACAAGCCTGCTCGTGATTTTATATATGAAGAAAAAAATACATTTTTAACTAGAGGACACCGTAAAAATGAACAAGGTATTCGTGGGGCAGATGGCAGAATGGCTTACATTAATGATATCAATGACCTCATCAATATCATCACAAAATGGATATCAAATAAGGGAACAATGTACGATTTATATTCTCAATTAAGAGATCTAAATAAATCTAAAGGCTATCTCTAAAACAAACGCTTTGTCAAAATGATGATAAAATTTCATACAAAGGTCAGAGTGTTATATCTCTGACTTTTGTTTTTAATAATATAAATAAGTGACAAAACTAATTGACTAACCCTTCATTTTTAATCTTTCTACAATTTGGCAGTAAATATATTCTATATCCTGCCGAAAGTTCTTGTACTGCTGATAGATAAAGGACACATCAGCAATATTATTAGAAATGACACATGGTGATACATCAGGGAACACGTTGGCTAACTCGGCTCTGATACCATTGGGCAGCCGTCCGCCGGCAAGGGAGCTTGGGGCATACAGGAACAGCACAATAAAAAGAAATTTCTTGCGCTGCATAACGCCATCAGGATTTTGTGAATGATCTGTCTCTGCAACAATGTCCTTAAACCAGGAATAAATTTCAGGAATGAGTGATGTATCCTGCAATAAAGCAGATGAAAGTTCTCGTTCACGCTCTGATAATCTTGATTTTTGTTCACGAATGGCCTTTAACTCCATGATTGATGAAAATTCTTTTGTCATAGTATGGTCTTTTATAAGAAAAGTATTATATTTGTGGCCTAATCGTGCTTGGAGTCGGTCTTTTTATCGTGGGGCTGGCTCCTTTTTTTAATATACCAACCCTCCATGTTTGTATGGACGCAGTTCATTATACTTTATCTTCTGCTCGATATGCCACAATATATCAAAACCGATTATTTCTGCTATGCAGCACATTTCTTGTAAAATTCCTACAAAAAAAAATATAGGGAAGCAATCTTTATTGTATCGTGCTATTGAACTTGCAACGTCATAGCACCATTCTGTAAATGATAGTTTTCTTCTGCTTCCTATATGTTCTGCACTATTACTGATAGGAAATGACACACTTGAAAGATTGATATTCCTAAGTCCGGCCAAATCCAGCAACCGGATGCATGCATCAGAAAGTTCGTCCTCCACACTATCTTTAAGATAATATTCAAACGTATCACGATAGGCCTTATCATAGTTTTCTCCATACAGCTTCATCTCGTGTATGTAGTAATCCATTTCCTGATTAAACTTTTTGGTATCAGCATGCCTTCCTTTCCGGTCAGCTTCCACCGCTTCCATCAGTTCGGATATGACCAAACAGAGGAAATGTTCGTCACTCAGATTTTCTTCGTGCCATCCGTGGGCAACTGCGCACTGGTAGGCTTTATCTCTCAATTTGTTTAAGTTCATAATTGTTTGGGGTTAATTGGTTGAAAATTAATACCCGATAACCGCCACAAAGCACTGACAAAGGCTGTCAATGGATTCTTTGGCATGGTCTTTGTGAGAATTTATTACGGTAATTTTAAATTAATATTATATGGATACAGTTTATATTCTGAGAAAAATTGAAAAAGATGGATTTTGTTATTTGTGTAATGATGGTAACTATTACAAGCAAACACCATCTATGAATGGCACATTCAATCCTTATAACTTAAAAAAATTCATATCTCTCAATGAAATTGAATCGTATTTAAGAGGTAGGGGTACACAGGGATGTATTGAAATCGCCCAAATTATCAATTCCTAAATTTATTATGGTAAAGGGTAAGAATTTTATCCTTTGCCATATTCCCAAAAACTAAGTTTCCCTTTCACATTCATAATCGGATTGTCAAACAGAACCGCATCCCTCAGCACCCAGTTCCAGCAACCTTTCTCTGACCACACTGAAGGATGGTTCTGTACGCAATCTTCTATTACTACGCTGCCAATGATGGCACCAACGCAGAAATCAAAATCATCCCATTGCTTGTTTTCCGGTAGTGCCAATAACTGGACGTTAGTGAGGATAGAATCATAGAAATTATCATATCTCAACGGTTTACCGCTTGCATGGATAAGTACCCTCTGCCCAATATACTTCTGAGGGCACTTCCATGTCCGGTTCTCAATATCTTTTATTCCGTGAACGATTAAGCTTGCCCATGGTTGTTTGATTGATATTGCTTTCATAATGCTTTAAACTTTATGTTCGTCATTTCTTATCATTCAACTTCTTCAATTCGATAACAATCTCATACAGGGCAGCAAGCACAAATAAAGAAAATGAATAAAGAGCGTACTTGAAATCACCTAAAATTATCCAACTTAAAGCATTACCCAAAGACAAACCGTATAAAGTACAAATCAGTGTCGTACTCAACCATTTACAAAATTCATCCATATTATTCCCTCTTTTTAAGTTCCGCAATAAGAGCATCGGCAAAGTCCACAGCCTCTTTTGCGCAATACTGGTCACTCTTGTACTCAAACCCCAAATCTGAATCATCAGCACGCTCTGCCTGACCGTCGTCAAGGTATATTACCGGGAGCATGGCCTTTGCTATTTCATAGCGTCTCTGTTCCCAGTCGATATGTTTCTCATACTCTCTCTCAAATATTTCAAGCTCTTCATAGTGATATTTATTTCCGTCCGTATCTCTGTATATTCCACGCGCATAATCAAGGAAACTTACTTTTTCATTTAATTCGATTATTTCACCTGTAGCCTTGATACGTGCTTTCACTGTTTCTGTGCGATTATTTGTATTTTGTAAACTTTTTCTTGCTTCTTTTGGGCTCATACTACTTGTCTTATCAGGTTAATATTTTTATTTACCAACTCAATGATTTCGTTGTGCATCGGTGTATTGCTGTTACATACGCCACGGCTCTGCACGACTTTAAAGGTTTTAAGGTTCAGCTCAATTGTTTCGATGCGGTTTCCAGCTTTGTCCTTTGCAGACAGAATCAGGCTTTCTTTTTTCTTGTAATAGCCGCAGGCATATACACAGTGGTGCATAGCTTCTCCTTCCTCGACCATTTCCGCAACGGACCGTATGACAGTTATAACGATGTCTTCGTTGCCGAAGCATATACCGAAGAAACGGCCTTTTTCCTGTGCGTAGGTCTTTTCCCATCCCAAGGCTTCCCTCATTCTGTCAATCTCCCTTTGTCTGGCTTCCTCGCGGTTCATTCTTTTTAGAAGCTTGTCATGTTCCTTCTTCAGATTGGCCGGACATACATATTTCGCATTGTGCGTGTCCATATTGAAATGCAGTAGCATTTGTATGTAGTCAATCCACATCGAAGCATCTTTCACTCTGTAGGCGTTTCTGTTGCAGATGTTTATTGAAGGTTTCACGTCCTGTGGTATGCCTCTTATGCTCTTCGCATAAAGCAGATTATACTGTTTTGTCTTGATAAGCATTTCGGCTTCGTTGTCTGTCAGCAACATGGCGGCAAGTCTGTTTACTGATATCCCTTTGCAGCGGAATGTAAAACCGTTTCTCTTTAACTTTGGGATAAGTCCTCGGACCGGATAAATAAATTCAGAGTAGATATCATATTTGTCGGGACTATATGAGTATCTCCCGTTTACTTTGTCCTTTATGCTCATGGGCTTGCAGAAGTCCCAGGCATCATACACCCAAGCCATAGGCCTACATGGTCTTGCCATGATATATTCCTTCCCATCCTCTGATATCCAGTTCTGTACCGCTTCGTTTATGCAGAAGTATGGTTCATACCCTTTGGATATGTTTCCAGACATCTTGTACATCTGTCTTTCGATTATAAAGTGACGAAAGACCTGAAATCCACTGTATGTTGTCGCTATCGTGAAGTACCAACGCTCGATAGATTTGCGTTTCCGGATGTTTTTAAGCTTTAAATGTGTTCCACAATGCGGACATACAGTTTCGTCTCCTACGAGGTCTATACCGAGTAGAGAAACTGTTTTTTCGTGAACCGTTCCACAGTTCATGCACCATACTTCGCCCTTGTTGTAGTAACCGATTTTCTCAAAACAGGTATCTTTAGCCCATTGTTTCTGTTTTTCAGTAATGGCCGGCAGCTTTGCACTAAATCCGGCCACCAATCGTTCTGTTTTGTTACGGGGTTTCATAATCTTAAAAGTCGAATAGTGATTGCTCTGCGTGTTTACTTCTTTCTCTCTCAGCCTTTCTGCGTTCTGCAAGTTTCTTTGCCTTTTCTTCATCAGCTTCACGCATACGGTAGATGCACTGTTGCTGGTATGCCTTGACAGCCTGCTCGTGGGCTTTTGCTTTGTCTTCTTCCGAAAGTTCTACTGCTGATGCTGAAGTGTTCACATGTGTTCCTTTGGGCAGCTTGTTTATCATTATGTCATCTTCGTCGTAGTAGTGGACTGCCAGCCCGAATACTTCAGCGTCAGTCATGTAAACAGCATTACCACGCTTATGTGCTTCTCCAATGACATAATCGAAGCATTCGTCTATATTTTTGTTAGCTTTCGCATAACTCTGTGCAAATTGTTCGTCATTTTTAGCCCGTTCGTCCAGATAAGCCTTAATGGCATCTTTGACATGATTTTGTTCTTTGCTCATATTTTGGTATTAGTGATTTTGACTAAGTTTGAGGAAATTTTCTCAAAATTTCCCCTAATTACCGCAATTTTCTTCATTGCTTATTGCTTTTATGGTTTAACTCGTCCGCCTTATCACGTGCGTATATCCATGTGTTAGTGTCGCTCATGACATTAAGAACTGCCTTCAGACCTGTTTCTACAGACTTATCCTCCGCAATATTCACATCGTCCGTCAGTTTATCCTCAACAAGTATGCGTGCTATATTACGCAAGCAATACTCAAGTGCAGAACAGGACATAGACGAGAGGCATGAAGATACAGTCTGTCTGCCTTTACCCTTCATAACAATTGTAAAGTTTGTAAACTTTGCGGAACGTCTCTTTACATATTCAACGGCCTCGCTGGCAAGCGACTGAGCAACAAGGATGGCTGCGCATACGTTTATATCCGGAACGTCGTATCGTCCTAAAGCATTTGCCAAGGCGATGCGTAACTTCTCTGTATAAGGCTGCACTTTTTCGTAGGCTGCATTGCCAAAGTCTGCCACCCACGCCTTGTCGCAATCGTGAGCTAATAACTCACCGATTGCAAGGGTTAGCTTCCGTATCTCGCCCATACTCGCTTTTGTACCAGTCATGCGATTAATATATTTTCTTATCTGTCTGTCATCGTATAACTCCGGCAAACGCTCTTGCATCATATCCATTGCGTCAGTGGCGTGTATTATTGTTATATAGGCCAACGCAGCAGAGCCGAATACAGAGCCTGTATATTCGTCTCGTGAACGCTCCACCGAAGGCAGTGCGCCACGCATAAGATATGCGTTTGGTTTGATTGTGTCATTCATTTGTTCCTGATTTGTATATATCCAAGTTTTTCAACTTCCTGTAATTCCTTATATTGAACTTCGTTAATTTCGACGGCATTTTCACCATTTACTGTCATTCCCTGGCAAATATTATAGCGCTTCCGGATACGATCAATAATATGGGTATCTTTGGTTTTCCAGTAGATAGTCGTCTTCATACTCTTTGCCCCCATTTTAAAGCTTCAAGTAGCATATAATACAGCTGTTTCTTTTCTTCTATCGTGCAGAAATCAAAGCTGTCTACATACTCTAAGGCATTAAACTTTATCATTTTCATATCTGTAATTCTTGTTTATTTTCTAAGGCTAGCACCACTGAAAAGAATGGTTTTTGTTATCGCTCTCAGTCTGTCAATGGTTCTTTCTCCGTATTTCTCTTTCAGTTCATCTATTGTGAGGTTTGTAGTGAGAATAAGAAGCTTTCCTTTCTTTTCGGCCTCGTCAGCCAGTTCAGCGAAGGCCAGTCTTTTCTCGCCGTATTTGATACTTAGATTTTCTGTTCCGATATCATCAACATAGATGATATGCTTCTTTTTTACTTCGTCAAGATTGGCGTTCATCTGCTGTGCATCGTAGCAGCTTACCACTTTACGGCAGTAATGATTAAGTAGCAATGGTATAATCTTACCACAAATAAGCGTTTTTCCCCTTCCACAGTTGCCGAAACACAGAAGTCCGCGGCCATTGTTGCCTGTCAACCAGTTTACGACTTCATTATATTCAGGGAGCCATTGGCCCTTATCTTGGGTGAAATATTTGATACCGGACCAAAGTATTCTTTTCGCTTCAGGAATGTGAATGTTCACGGTATTAGGTACAGGGGAGAAACCGGTATCTTTGAGCCTGTCTATTGTTTGTTGAAAATTAATATGTTCCATATTACCAGCCTTTAGTGTATTTTTCAGGTGAGTTGTCTTTGAGTACAACACCTATGTTTGCTTTTGAAGAGACTTTTTTCTTCGCTTGTGAGATTATTTCGTTGAATTTTGAATTAATATTAGACACACTGAAATTCTCAAACAGCCAACCATCATTGATTGATGATAGCAGATACTGAAGTGCGTATAATATTGAGTCGTCTGATACATCCATCTGTTTTTGCTTTCTTTGAAATCTCAACTTTTGAAGCAATTGCGTCATATTACCAGCATCTTTAGGTGTCCAATAGTAATCATTTCCGTACACTTTCTTAAAGTGTAATTCAAAAAGAAGACGAGCTTTAGAATTAATTTCCTTAGGCTCGCCTCTTTCCCTTTTACCTCCCCCTTTTAAAGGGGGTGAGGGGGATATATAATTATTTCTTTTTACTTTACTTTGTGTACTACTGTCGTCAGAAACCGAGTTATTGTATACAGAAACCTCGTTTTTGTTGTCAGAAACTAAATAATCCACCACATATTCAATTTCCTCACGTCTTTTAACTGCGCTTTTGAATCGGTTTTGAATACCGTTTGAAGTTAGGATTTTGTATTTGTCAAACAGCTCCTTATTGAAGAATTCCACTTGTATCGCTTTCTTTACGACTTCTTCTACAGCACCCTCGGTAGTACCAACAATGTCAGCCACTACAAAAGATAAGTTCTCGTCCCACTCAATATAATACCCTTTATCTTTATAGATATTACACAGCAGGCAGACTAGTATTGAAGTCGAAGCTGGACCGCATGCTCTTGATATTCTTCGAATCTTTATGTCTGAGAAAAAATCCGTGTCAAATGAAAAGTATTCAAGACCTTGTTTCTTGGGTCTTGCCATAATATTAGAATCTTACGTTAGTCAGCTGTCTATTGTTGGAGAATACGGCCCATTTACCATTGCCTCCGTTTACAAGGCGTAAATCCTTGACTTCACCGAAGCGTTTGATGTTGCCACAGAGATCAACAATCCATCCGGCTTCCTTGGTAGGGTGGGGGCGGATGGCGCGGCCCACTATCTGATACCAGAGAGCCAGAGACATCGTTGGACGGGCCATAACGATGGTGTCAAGTTCTGGATAGTCGAATCCTGTTGTAAGTACGCCGACATTGGCGACGACGGGTATCTCTCCGGCCTTAAATTCTTCAAGGATGCGCTCGCGTTCTTTCTTTGGCGTGTCTCCAGAAACGATAGCAGTGCCAGGTATAGACTGCGTAAGTTTTTGTGCCTCTTTTAAGAATCTAGTGAAAACGAGTATGCCTTTACGCTTGCCGCCAACTTTCGGATTCATAAGCCTACGGACGATGCTTACCAAAAATCCATAGAAGTCAATACGCTCATATTCTTTTACTACTGATTTGTCCGTATAGTCGGCACCTGTCGTATTTACTTTTAGGTTAAGCTCATTCCAGCCCAAAGGGTTCATGGCGTAATAGTTAAGCTTTGAAAGGTAGCCCATATCCAATAGGGTGGAGATTTGCACCTGATAGATGACTTCGGAAAATACACATGGGCGTGTTCGTGTGATGAACTTCAGCATCGATCCGAAGTCACGGCTTGACGATAAACGGTATGGTGTTGCTGTCAGTCCAAGGACCTTACACTGCAGCATGGTAAGAAAATCTTTGTACATACCTTCTTTTGGATTGACAAGGTGGCACTCGTCTATGATAATGTTCCTGAAATGTTGGAACAGTTCAGGATGATTTTTAACGCTGCCAATGGTGGCGAACGTTATCCTTGAAATATCCTTACGTCCAAATGACGCAGAGTATACAGAGCAGTCAAGGATACCATAAGAACAAAGTTTCAGATAGTTCTGCTCGAGTATCTCCTTCGAAGGCTGGAATACAAGCGTGTGCCCTTCAAGGCGGCTGGCGATATCGGCTATCACCAGGCTTTTGCCGGCTCCAGTCGGTAATACCATGATGGCATTGTTTCTCTTAGTCTTGTTTGCAAAGAAACTGACCGCCGCATCACTGGCTTTTTGCTGGTAATCTCGTAAAACATAGCTCATAAGCCCTTTTCCTTTTTTAGTTTTTTATTTATTGCTTTATAGTATCTTATAAGCTGCTCATATTCAAAGTCACTCATTCTTGATGTACTGGCAGCTTTGACTTTAAGCATATTAAAAGCCTGTTGCCCGATTTTGGCAATCAAGTTCACTCTGTAACTTTCCAAATGGTCTGCTTTAAACCTGTTGCAGTGGCGGCATTCAGCATTACAATTCTTTTCGTCGTACCTTGTAGCAAGATGTGTCCTGCTGAAATAGTGTCCACAGTCAGCCTGTTCAAACGGCTTTATTTGTCCGCATGATATGCAGCGGAAATATCCGTTCGGCATACAATCACGAAGCCGGATGAAAAGGGAAAACTCTTTATCGAGCTTCACCTTTAAATCCGTCTTCTTCTGTATTTTAATACCAGCCTTGTCGAATAATGGCAAAGGTTTTTCTTTCTTCTTTTTGGGTTTCTTGATGTAATACGGCATAATTCATAATTTTAGTTTGTGGTACCGGCAGGATTCGAACCTGCATTGCGTCTATAGCCACACTACATGAGCTTTTGCAACCTACAATACGACTTTACGTTTACCTTCGGTTACGGGAGTAAAAGTCCCTTAGTTTTCATGCGTCGTCTTTCCAATTTCCGCCACGATACCGTATGCCCGTCTTTCCGGGCTGTCAGTTATACTATTTTGTTATTTTCAGAAACTCAGGGGCGATTCCATATAGTGGTGTACGACCATCCCATTTATCAATGAATTGTTTATAAAGTATTTCTTTTGTCAATCCTCGTGATTGAATAATTGCTTGTTCAGTTCGAAGTTGCTCCAGTTCATTACGTTTTTTCTGTTCTTCAATTTGCTGGTCTAAAACTGAAATATTAGTATTCACTTCATTTCTGCTGTCTATTTTCTCTCGCACTTTGTCTGAAAATTCCAACTGTGCAGAAAACGATTTCAATTCAAGTCCACGTTCGTTAAATTCATTACGGACAATATCTTCTAACTTCTTTTCAAAAGTTAATGACCCACCATCAGCCATAAGACTATCGGTTTTGTGCTTACGGCTTTCTTCTTTTATGAGATCGTATATACGCGGCTCCAAGATATTATCCTCTAATGACTGCATAAAGCCGTCTTTTCCGGTTGCCGTATCAATTTGGTCAATATGCTTATTATCAAATACGATGTCTATTGCCCTATTTTTAATGACTTTATAACTATATGTAGGACAAGCTTTGAATTCTGTGTTGTCGGCAGCTTTCAATACTACGGGCTTAACAAATTCACCTCGTTGGTCAAAGAGTGGCACTTGAAATAATTCCGTTCCTGGTTCCATTATGTTAACCTTACCAGATACAATGCTAAAGTCTTCTTTACCGTTCTTTCCATAGTTTTCCATAAGAACTCCTGCATAATTTGGTGCAACACGTTCACAGGATACGAATAAAGCAACAACTACTAAACTAAGTATAAGCTTAATCAAACTTTTCATTTCCTAAAATTTTAATGAGTTTATAAATGAAATAAATTACTGTGGATGTAATTGTAAGTACACCCAGCCAGGCATGTATATGATTGAAAATTCTGTTGCCGATAAAAATACCGGCAATCAGAAATATCAATAGAAAAATATATTTTTTCATGATTTATTATATAAATCACTTATACTTCGATGATTACGATATCAGAGGCAACACCTTTGATCGCTTCAATCTGTTCGTCAATCACCTTGTTCTTGTATTCTTCAATAGTCTCATTTGCACCTGCAGAGACCAAGGACAGAGAAACTTCTCGACCATCAACATCTGCATAAATCTCAACTTCTATTTCTTCACAGGCAAAGCCCTTGAAAAGAGGAATATTGAGCTTGAACGATTTAGGAAGATTGGAATCTACGACCTGTGAATAATTGTCTGTCTTGCTTCCATTTTCTTCCTTGCTGCGCTCTATATCCTGATTAACCTTTGCCTTGAAGTTCTTCAAAGTGGACACAAGCATCATGTTCTCAGACTTATCCTTGAAGAAGGCACGATGCATCTTAAAAAACTGAGACAGCTTGATCGGTTCCCATTTCTTCTCGGTGTTGATGCCGAACTCCTGCATTTCTTTTGATGTTATCAGAAAGCCACAGACTTCAGTTTGATAGTAGTTGGTCTCATCAATGGTCAAAGCCAATCCCATCTTATCACGATTGACAATGATATTTGATGCTTTCTGATTAATTAGTCCAATGCGCTTTTCCAGCCATTTGAATGGTGCTTCAATGGTTCCGGCAATTGAAACTTTTTTAGGCTCTTTAGGATCAAGCGGTTTTGCAGCTTGTCCTTCTCTTAATACTACTTCGATAGGCGTACCATTATAGTCTTTCGGTACAATCAAATTGATTTTGTTCTCACTCATAATTAATTGTCTGTTCCTGTTTTACGGTTAATACTAAATACTGTTTTCTGCATTTCTTGTGGCATGATAGGGCGGCTATAAACCAATTCGCCCAGTCTGTTATAGAAGCCTGCCATTTTTTCGTCATGATAGAGAATCTTGGCGCATTCTTCATTGTCAACGAACTCAGTACCCCTTTTGATGTGGTCTAAAAGTTCTTGTTTTTCTTCGTTTAATGGTTTTAGGCGTTCTTTGAACTCTTGCATGGCTTCCTTTTTCTCTACTTCAATATCATTGATGGAGATAGAGACTTCTGCAAGCACTTCTTTCTTTTGTGCAAGTTCATCTGGCGTGAATCGATGTGTATATCCGATTTTCTCTATCGCGTCTGCATTATCTTGAAGAAACTGCCATCGTTCCTTCTCTGGAATGTCTTGTCCTAAAAATTTGTCCATAATCAAATAAACTCTTTATTGCGTTCAATTTCTTGTTGTGCAAAAATTAGCATCTGTTGTTCGTTGGCAGCAGGCAAGTATATTCCTGCGACGGATGAACTCCAGTTACGGAAGCGGTCAATGCTTAAAGTCATTTCGCTTGTGGTAAGCTCTGCTGAACTTCTCAGATAAGTTACCTCTTTGCCTTTTTTATTGACCGTCTTTCTCTCAAACAAATCACGGTTGCAAGTCCTTTTATAGAAGTCAATTTTGGCTTCGTCAAGGCTGCAACCGTACTCACTACCGAAATACCCTAAAAGAAGGTGCAGATAGCTGTTTTGTGCTAAAGTCCGGTTAGGATGTTTCTTTCTTAGTTCAACTACGGCACGCTCTTTGAACAGCTTATTTACATACGCCTTGAATTTGGGTACATCATATTCATTTTTTAAATTAAAAATACTCATGTCTAGAATGGTAAGTCATCTTTGGGGTTGCCGTTTGCATCCACTTCTGGAGGAAACTGTGGTGACATCGATGTTTGTTGGCTTATTGGTTGCTGCTGTGTCTGTGAAGCTGGCTGGATTGCCGGTTGGTGTGCCTGCCGCCTTGCTTCAAGTTTGTAGCATCTAATTGAAGTCATACGTCTAAGCTCGCCATCTTGGTTAGTCCAGGATCTACCTTGTAAAGCAAAAGAAACTGTTATAATATCGCCAATCTTGAACTGGTCCAATTCGGCGCATTTGTCACCTGAAACCTCTAGTGGCAGGATGTTCTCATACTCGCTGCGCTCGCCTGTATATGGATCATAGGTCGTTGCATCCAGCAGGAACTCACGCTTAAGAAATGGGCTGCCGCCGTTTTTGGAAGGTATCTGGATAATCTGGCTTATTCCAATTATACGCCCTGTAATCTGGTTACTCATCTTCAGCAAAAATTTTCTTGTCTGTTATCAAATCTCTGTTATCGTTCAAGAACCTGATAAACTCCTCGCAATGATCAGTAATAATAGGTATGTCACGTTCTGGTACAAATGTGTAGCTTTCTGTATAAGTGGATTTGAAGTCTGTGATGTTATACTCAAACGACCTGACATCATTACCATTCTGCATAAGACAGTACGGATAAATCATGTGCTGCCAGTGATCCTTGAACTTACCGACATAGTAACTGCCTGTTGTCTTTATATCGTGGACTGACATCGGTAAAAGTTCGTCTATGTAACCATATAGAAGTACATTACCAAAACACGTTGGCAAAATTGCCTCTACTCGTTGCTGAGTTAATGCGCCTTTATAATAGTCTGCGAACTCACGGCATAGAGAAATTGGAAAATCAAATTGACGGTTCTTATAGGTGGCTCTTAGTCCGATTATGGCCTGTCTGCCATCCTGCATGTCTGATAGTAGTCTTTCTACCTGAACCTTTTCTGATTTCCGATTTTCAATCATGCAGTCGACCACCTCATTGAAAGCCGTCCCCTTATCAGCTGCTTCGCTGTCGAACGGGACACGGTTTATCGTATCTATCAGGCGTTGGAACTGTAGATCTTTAAATTCGTCTGGGGTATGTGGGGGATTCTCACTGAATCCCCAATATTTGCCCCATACCACATCGCTTTTCAGATATCCGGTAAAGGTATCGAGAAGCGTTGCATAGAATTTGAATTTAGGCTGCTTTGTCTGCATAAGTCTTAGTTTCTTTATCGAATATAAGCCCAAGGGCATTTACCTTTGCAGAGAAAAGACGTCTTGCCATACTTAGAGAACTTCCAACATGTTCGAAGTTGTTTATCCTCGAAGCAAAGTCGTTGGCAGACTGTGCGTCCGTTATCATTTCTATATTATCTTTTATCTCTTCAATGACTTTGTCGTAGCGTGCACGCTCTTCTTTTTTAACCTGCAGCATGTTGAGATAAGGCATGATGACTTTTGTGCTTATAAAATCATTCTTTGCAGTCGGGTTGCCGTTTTTGTCTAGAATGCTTGGCACAAACATTACGCCCGGCAGGTTACAGGTGTTCTTGCCGTCGTTGCGTGATGTCGGATCGAACGTGACAGTACGTTTTTGTACACCGTTCTCGTTGCGCATCTCAAGATATCCGAGCAAGTCAAGTTCTGTAACGATTGAGTTGTATGATTTTTCACGCAAGGCAGGGATAAATACAGTGTCGTCTCCATCTTTTCTCGTGTCTCTGTGAGCTACAAATACCACGTTTTTGTTGAGCGACGAAAGCGTGCGTGTCATCCAAGAAAATTCGGCGTTGATGCCACCCCAGTCCCTGATTTGTGGCTGGCGTGTACCGCATTTATAGGTGATGATAAAATCCATCATCTTGCCGATTGTATCTACCACGATAGTCTGGTATGTAGATAAGTCTTCTTGCAATACCTGCTGGACATCCTGCCATGAACTTACCTGAACGATGTCAATACCATCCAAGTGAGCCATATTTACACGCTTCACACCATTGTCAAAGTCGAGTAGCAATGGTTTTGGTGCGCTTAATGCTACTGTCGTTTTTCCCATACCAGCTTGACCGTATATCATCATTTTTACTGTTGATGGGATTACTAATTCGTTTGATTTCTTAATAAGTGACATAATCCAAAAAATTAAATTGTTAATAGTATTTCTTTTGTTTCTTGTTCAATTCTGGTCTGGTCTATATATGGCATCTTGCCATTGTCATCAAGAGTGCATAATTCGACATCAATTATACGGCAATCAGAATTAGTCGGGATAAATCCGCCTGTGCCATTATAATAGTCGTCCTCTGTGTACCCGTCGACAGTCACATCAACTGTCAATATCAGCGTCTCGTCTTTCTTTTCGACTGACACTGCTGATATTCCGGCATTAGCGCAATCGGCACATTTGCGTGCCAAATCTGCGTAGTCGCGTTCGTAAAGTTTCATAATAAAATCTTATACCATATTTTATACAAGCTCTTGCCGTATTCGGCTGAGAACCATAGAAAAGCTACTGCTAAGGCAGTGGCATCGCCTGTATGGCAGGCATAAATAAATGCTATAATGTTTACAGCTAAAACCATCTTTTTCATATATTGATTATTTTGATTATTCTACAATATCCTGCCGCGTCATCACGACGTAGCAGGCTAAGAAAAATATTCAGTTCTCAAGTAATTCTTAATAACTGACTGTTATGTATTTCATCTTGTCGTGGCCGAGAGAGGACTCGAACCTCTAACCTCGCGGACCATTCCGCGGCTCTATACTTTGAGCTACCCGGCCTTTGCATGAACTTCACAGTGGATGCAGTCAAGAAAAATGATAAAAACTAGAAACTTATAAAATTGGTACCCTGTGCCCGGTTCTACCGCAGTCTCAATGGACAGCACAAGGTTATTGTAAAAGATAAAGCATCAGCCGAAATGGTCGCCCAAACCATGCCCTTTATAACCTTTTCCTTTAGGATGGACATATTGCGTAGCATTTAGCTAAATCTTAGGTCTTCAGAAATTCACGGCATTATTGCCGTAAACACATAACTGGTAAACTCATTAGTTACATGACACTTATTTTTTCATGCATGTCCAGTCATGATTTAAATTTTTGCGCTTTGTTACCGATTATATTTTTAGCCCTACTTGCGTCCTCGCATACGGCTATAGATTGTTAGTCTTGCCGTCTGCTTCGCTTTCGTATTTTTCAACATGTCAAAGAACGCCTGTCACGTGTGGTGCCGCCGCTCTCGCTGCGTGATGCGAGCCTTCAGCTCTCCCGGCACCTTCAATGCTAGCAGTTGTCCATCCACTCACGAAGCGCACTTTCTTTGAACACATGTCGCTTGCCCTGCTTAACATGAGGTATTTCTGTTACCTTCTTATACAGCGTGTTCAGCGGCATGCCGAGCAGCTTGGCGGCTTCTTTGGCGTTCAGATACCGCTCAGGTGTAATCATTTGCGGCTTGAATCCGTTCTTTTCAAATAACTTGAACAGTTCTTCAGCTATCATGCGCGCTTCAGTTCTCGTCATATCACATACAAATTGAAATTAAATTGGCTTTCTTAAAGCATCTGTATTCTTGTCTTTCTGTGTCGAAGTAAACCTGAACGGTGTCGTTTCTCTTTCTGTTGTCACCGCTTGTTGCTGGTATCAGGTTTTCTTTCAGTGTGCCGTATGCCTCACGTATAGAACCGTCAACTTTCTGAAAATAGAACTTCACGATTCTCTGTTTCATTGCTGCCTTCAGCTTCATGTTGGCCCAGGCCACCTTTAATGCTTCACTCATTGTAAAGCCATTTCGCTTTACGAACTGCCATGCAAGGCTCATAATATCGTGTAATACATTTCTTTTCATAATCGTGCTTTTTGATGTTAAAACTCTTTTACATAACCTTTCTCATAAGCCGTTTTGCGTATATGTTCAGCCAGCTCTGTGTCTGTTACATAGTTTAGAGCAAACTTCACTGTGTTAGGTGCGACTTGGCAATCAGCGGCCAGTTTCTTTGCGCACCCATACTTCAATTCAATTTTTTTTCTCTGTGGCATCGTCGTTCTATTTTATTTGTGTATATTTGCAGTCAAACGTTATAGAAACGTTGCTGATTTATTAATTCTGCTGCAAATATAAAGATAATATCTTGATTTAGCAAGATAAAACAAGATTATATCTTTTAGTATTTTGATTTTTAACATAAATACCTATGGATACTTGCGAAAAATTAACTAAAATATTGGATTACACTGGTTTGAACCCTGCTCAGTTTGCTTCTAAAATAGGTGTAAAGACTACGCAGGCAGTATATGATATCTTGAAATGTAGGACGAAAACTTTTTCTTCGGCTATGGTAGATAAGATAATATCTTGTTATCCTGAAATTAATAAAGCTTGGCTTACTGCCGATTTGGGCGATATGCTTAATGTAGTAAAGAAAGAAGATGTTGTAGGGACAGGTGCAACCCCTGTCTACGATATTGATGCTACTTGTGGAACGCAGTATCGGGATATAATCTTTACAGAGGATACTATCATAGGTCATGTAAGTCTTCCAGGAATAAGCAAAGACTCTTGTATAGTTAGAGCAAATGGAGATAGTATGGAGCCAAAAATTTTCGATGGCAATATGGTCGTCATAAGAGAAATAAAATGTTGGCAGGATATATTTTATGGACAAATGTATCTTATTCTCCTTGACGAATACCGAATGATAAAGTATATTCGCCGATATGAACCAGATGAAGATAATTATATCATCCTTCGGAGCGAGAACACTAAATACGACGATATTAAGCTTCGCAAGGATAAAATAAGAAAACTTTTTATCGTAGAGAATATATTGGCCATTAGAACGCAATTGTAAGTATAAATAAACAGTGGATTATGTTAAATTTTATTTCTTTCATTATAGTTGTAGTATCTGTCCTGCAGATTGTGTTATTCTTCAAAATCTGGAAAATGACAAATGATGTCAGGAAAATTAAGAAAAAAATTGATGCTGATCTTGAAATCGACAGAACTGACAAAATACGTATTGCATTATTGAAGGGTGATAAACAAAAAGCTATTGAATTGCTTACGGATAAACTGGCGACAGAGTTGGTTAGGAAAAGCAATGAGGAATATATGACGCCTGATGAGATAAGTGCTTTAAAGGAAAAGTATGCTAAAGAATTCCTTAAATTAGGCGTTAATGAATTGCCGATAAAAGATGTAAAAGAGCAAAGTGACATTTATAGTCTTATGAAGAGATTGTAGTCATGAAATTCAACTATTATCAGCATATATTCTACCAGTGTTCTACCATAAATTTATTGTTGTCTGTATTATATTGATAGACAGTGGAATACGAAATAAATACAAGTCCCAACGGAATCACAGAAAAGGAGCATCATTTGATGCTCCTTTTTCTTTTTTATCATATATGTTTTTATTTGCTTTTATATTGATTGATGATACAACTTACAGACTGCATCATTTCTTTCTTATAAGTCTTGGCATTATTTTTTGCCATGAAAATGTATACATTAGATGTTTTGTTGAACTTTCCATATACCCTCGATATAAATATGTTTTGTCACCTCAAGTTTTATGTAAGCACTTAGGTCGTTTCATGCATGTTCAACAATGACTTCAACAGTTCTCATATCAAACACCTAAAACAATATTAACATCGACATTCAGTTTCCGGCTAATTTCACGGGCTACCTTCAATGTGGGCTTGCATTTACCGGAAATATAATCATTCAAAAGGGGAGGGGTAACACCTATCAATTTAGCCAATGTTTTTGGGGTAAGCCCCATTTCATGCATATGGAATTTGAGAACATCAGCAAGTGAGGGTGCTCTCAATGCAAAATGTTTTTCCGAATACTCCGCAACAAGATTAGAAAGTAGTTCCAATTCTATACTGTTCGGGTCATCGAGAGGTGTTTTGTCTGTTATCAGTGGAAGTAACTCTTCAACTCTTTGTACAGCCCTGTCATATTGATCTTTTGTTTCTATCTTTGTCATATCTTTAAATTTTAGAGCAATCAACTATTTTATCATATTCTGCATGAGTGCCAATAAAGTGATTATAAATAGATTTTTAGTAAATATTATTGCTACAATCGGTCTTAAATTATTACCTTTAATATTGAAAACATAATGTTGTTTGTATACATAATCAATACTATTGCTGATCTTTTTTACATATGCAAAGCAAGTCTATTCGCTTCCCTTGTGACTATTGTAGTACATTCTTTTAAAGCAACCTTTTTATTAGGATACGTTTCTGTGTATTATTTTATAGCCTATTATTTAAATATTTTCACTTAACTCACAATATTACCATATTGCAAAGGTAATAACAAAATTCTATTTTTTCAATATTTTATTCTAAATAATCGGATATGAATGGCAATACCAAGAAAGATATTGTTGTAAAATAAATGTTTTTGATTTTTATAAGTTAGTTATATTATTTCACGTGATATACCTATAATATAATTGTCTGTTTCCGTCTTTGTAGCTATTATTTTTTGAGATAGAATTTAAATTAAGTTATTACGTAAAGATTAATAGACCTATGAGGCATATAAAATAAAAACGGACCTGATTTATGTCAGGTCCGCTTCAGATAGAATTTAATTGTCAATCAGATTTCACGTTATAATTAAAAATCAAGTTTAGGCTTTATTCAGCAATAGGCGTTAATTTTATTAGGGCTACAGTGCAGCTGTCGGCCTTTGTTATTTTGTGGCTTCCTTGCTCTATTGTGGTCGTCAGGCTCTTAGAAGAGCTGTCGCCTTCAATTTTAACATCGTCAACTTTTATGTTGTATTTAGTGCTGCTCGAGCCAAAGTATATTGTCAGGGTCATCTTTTCAGTTGTAGAGAATGATATCTCTGTGCCTGACTCCATCTTAAGGCTGTTTGTATATGTAACACCATCTATTATAGTATCTTCTTTTCTGTAATTTTCTTTTGTTCCGGTCATTGTAATGGCGCTGTTAGACGGAGTGCCGTTTGTAAAGTCACAGATTATTTCACCCTCAACAGGTGTTTCTGTGTCACCCGGTTCTCCACCTGTTTCACCTCCGCCAGTTTCACCGCTAGAAGCATTTTCGTCTCCAAAGATGCCGATAAGTGATGACTTGTAGTTTGTAACAGCTTCTTTCAGTTCTTTATTGACGTTATAGTCTGTATCGTCGATGCTGTTATTGAAGGTCCACTTGAAATCTCCGTGATTCATTCTTCCTGCACCATACCAGCCTGTGACCTCTGACGGTACATTTGCTGCTTCTACCGGTTCATAGTCATACATCAATGATGCATCGGTATCGAAGTTGTTATAAGAAGTTGCGCCCTGCAAGGTCTTTATGTCCTGCGGTACTTGCTCGTCTCTTGTTTTGGCTTCATATGCATCAAATTGTACATTGTCTTCCTGGTATGTCACATATTTATAATATTGTGTCTTTTCTGTCATGATGTTGCCGAATGACTTTATCATACCACCATCTTCGCCAGAGAATGTGCCTTTAGGGTCAGATGAAATGTCTGATCCTTGTTTGGATATGAGCATCGGACATTTTGTTGCTCTGAAATAGTTGCTTTCTACAAATACATTTGAGCCGGATGTTGCACCTACGCCATATTTGGAAATACCGTCGAAGTAGTTGTTCCATACATGTACAGACATCGTGCGGATACGCGGCATACGTGAGTCGCAGTGGTCAAACCAGTTGTTGTTGTAGCTTATGTAGTTGGGTCCGCTCTCGCTTGTCATTCCGCATAATGACGATTTTCCGCTGTCGAAGAAATGGTTGCTTGATACGGTTATATACTGAGAATCGCCTTTGATGTCGATAGTGCCGTCGCCTTTAGCCTGGTCTGAATCTCCTCCGGCCTGACCATAGAATAAGTCCAGATTGTGTATCCAGCAGTATTTGTTGTCCGTATCCAACGAAACACCATCATCCATGAAGTTTAATATGCCGAAGTTGCGCAGCTCTACGTTTACGGCATTGCGCAGAAGAAATCCGAAGCCGTTTATTGTTGCGTCTTCACCTATGCCTTCTATTGTTATATTCATTTCAACAGAATTGTTCTTGCCTTTTATTTGAAGTCCTTCGTTGCTTAACAGTGCATCCATGTCGGTGTCTTTGATCATGCCGATGATTCTTACGCACAGCGGACGTGTCTCTTTTCCTTTTTGGTATGCGTTGAGTATTGCCTGCAGTCCTGTATAAGTCTGTTCCTTATCACCAATAACAGGACATGTTACAGTCTTTGCTGTATTTGCCGTAACGTATATTACGCGTGCGTTGGCTTTTAGCGTACCGTCGGCATTATATGCTCCCGGCGTATTGCCATTGAGGAAACAGAAACCTTCACGTTTATAGTTTATTACCTTTATTCCGGTAACTTCATTAGCTGCAGCATCTTGTTCTTTTTCTTCAATTACCGGAACAATCTTAAATGAATAATTGTCTGCAGCAATTAAGCCTGTTGCATCTGCCCGTCCGTATGTTCCATAGTTGCGTACCAGCTGGTCGTCCAGTTTTGTATATTCTTCGTATTGTCCACCTTTTACGTACACTATGTAAGACAAAGCATCTGCAAACGGCTCCCATTTTACGAAGGCTGATTCGTGCCATCCTTTTGACTCAAGTATCTTTACCTTTCCTTCCTGATTGTCAATGTCGCCTTCGCTGCCGCTGTCTTCTGCTTTTGCAAAGCTGATATTTTTTACAGTCTTTGTGTATGCGTCTGTCCATGTCCCGTTTACAGGGCTGATGTTTACTATGCCGTTGGCTCTGTCTATACTGACTTTTACTTCATCGGTATTATAATATTTAATGTCGTTGTTAGTCAGTGTCAGTCGCATTTGATTATTCTGGCTGTTGAGGCTTACAGAGTGGTCTGTTGTCGGTTCAGGCGTTGTTCCTTCGCCTTCTTTTTCAACAGATATCATATATATGTAAAGTCCTCCTGTGTTTGTCAGCGTTATGCTTCCGTCTTCGGTAACAGTGCCTATGTTTACCTGATCGTCAAGACTTGTGCTGTTAAAAAATCCTGACTCAGGAGTAATGTTAGTCACATTGAGACCTCTTTTTTCTGTTTTTGAACTTGTCTTGCATTTAACAGTTATCTTAGAGCCTTTTTCAAGGTTGTCTATCGTTATTGTTGACACTTTGTTCAATGTAAGGCATTGTTTCTTTATATCCACTCGAATGGCATCTGATGTTTCAGCCGTGAATATGATATTCTGTGTAAATATCAGTTCTGTGCCGTTAGCTGTTAATGTTTCAGAGTTTAATGCCTTATTGTTCGAATATCTGTCATTTGTGGCATCATATGTCCAGTTTTCAGTATCTGCAGACAGATTTGTCCTGTCTGTACTGCTTACACCTTCCTCTTGAAAGTCCCATGTCTGAGCAACTGCATCAGTAGTAAAAAATGGCATAAGGCATATTAGGAATGCCGTAATTATTGTTGAGTATATGTTTTTCATGATAAAATTATTTTATGACTGTCTTTTTTCCATTAATAATATACACGCCTTTGTTAAGGGCATTGGCATCTTTACCCATGTATTGTCCGTTAAGGTTGTAGACTTTTGACTTTCCGGAATTGTCCATAGATGTAATATTTGTTATTCCGGTTGTGTTTTCATAGCTTAAGGAGATGCTGACCTTCGACATGTCTTCCGTCTGTGAAGTGTTGTCGTCAAATTGAAGTGTTACGTTGTTCCCATTGAAAGTCAGATTGCTTACGAATTTGTCGATTTCAGTTCCGTTTATTATAACGGCTTGTTCTGTTTCTGCATACATTGTTCCTCCTGACAATAATGCCATCAGGAACATACATAAAAATGTTTTCCTTTTCATTATTTAAGTTTTTAAATAGTTTGTAGATTATTCCTCGACAAATATAAATATTAAATCCTTTAAATATAGACTATATAACTTAAAAATATGATTTTTTATTATTAATTTACGTATTTTATGCATACTCATTTTCTTTAGGTCTTTATGCCCAAATCAGGCATCAGGCTTGTGTATTAATTCTGTTAGTAAATAGATACTTTTACCCATCATTTGTTATCCTATGTCGTCTTGCCATCTGTTTCTCATAAATATAGTCAGCTATGCCAGCTAAAATGCAGGTGATAATATTATAATGAAAAAGTCAATGATTTACGCATAAAAAAGCAGTGACTTTTGATGCAAAAGTGGCCGAGTTACGAGGCGTAACTCAGCCACTAACAGTTTGAAAGAAAATAGCCGTTGTTTGCTTAATGTAATTGCTGATAGGGTGCGGCAGATGTTTAATGTGAAATAAAATGGGGCAGATTTGTTACGGATTTTATGGGCTTTGTATTTTCTGGGTCAGAAAGCTATCCGAGTGCATGTAAAGAAGACAATATCGTACTTAAAAACATCTAGTTAGAACGCTGTGTGTGGATTAATCTTGTATACGAGTTTTATTAAGGATTGTATGTTGATAATGCAAAATGAAATCCGGCAGTGTTTTTATTGGAGTTGATAAAACACTGCCGGATTATGATTATTCTTGAATTCTTTTTAAGCAGGTATCTTTCAGAACTTTGATTTATTCCTGTTATGGTAAATAACTTTTCTATCTTAGGTCTATTATTTCAGCGTTAGGAAAATCTTTTGAATTGAAACGGAATGTGGCGTCACTGATATTTTTTGCTTTAAAGTTTGAAACTTTTATTGTCGTCCATCCGTTGCTCTGACGCATCTTTATTGTTTGTGGATAATAATTCTTGTTTATCGTTATATACATTTCTTTTATTGTCCGTTTTTGGTTTTGTGCGTAAAGATGTATTTGCCATCCGCCTGCAACGTTTTTCATGCCGAGATTGAATCCGTTTTTATAGATATTGATGAATTTATATGGATTCATTGATTGCTGCTGTGCTTCAGTAGGCGTGCTTATATTTACCTCCTGATTCTTTTTCATGTATGTCCATTGTGTCTTTCCGTCATACCATACAATGGCCTGAGAAGTACGTGCATTAAATTTGTTTCCCTTTATCGCAATAGTGCCGGACGTATTTCCGTATTTTCCGCTTATGGTGAAGTTGGCACTTGCTCCGCTTTTGCGTCCTACTACGGCTGCAGTCTTGTCGAGTATCTTTCGTGCTTGCGCTGCATTTTGTGCATGCATGCCAACTGCCAATGTAAACAAAAGTATTAGCAAACAAAACTTTTTCATAATTGTGCTTCCTGTTTGAATTGTTATTCTAAATTAAATGTTCAAATACTATTTTCGTAATGCAGACAGAAGATTTTCAAGACTGTTCTCGTCCTGTATCAATACTTCACGTGGTTTGCTGCCTTGTGCCGCACCAACGATTCCGGCCTTTTCCATCTGGTCCATCAGTCTGCCCGCACGGTTATATCCGATTGAGAAACGGCGCTGAATCATGCTGGTTGAGCCTTGCTGGCTTAACACTATTGTACGTGCTGCTTCTTCAAACAGAGGGTCAAGACTGTGCATCTCAAGCGATCCGCCTTTGCCTGAGTCTGAACCTTCGTCTGTGGTTGGCTCTGGCAGTTCCATCGGCTCTATCGGACCTGGCTGCTGTTTGATATATTCATTTATTCTTTCTATTTCAGGTGTGTCTACAAATGCGCATTGCACTCTGACAGGCTCGTTTCCGTTGAGGAACAACAAGTCGCCTCGTCCAATGAGCTGATTGGCTCCAGGACGGTCAAGTATTGTACGAGAGTCAATCATTGAACTTACTCTGAAAGCCATTCTGCCAGGGAAGTTAGCCTTGATGTTTCCTGTAATGATAGATGTTGTCGGGCGTTGTGTTGCAATCACCATGTGTATGCCGACCGCACGTGCAAGCTGTGCAATACGTGCAATAGGCATTTCTATTTCTTTGCCGGCAGTCATGATTAGGTCTCCGAACTCGTCGATAATAACAACGATATATGGCATGTATTCATGACCGTCTGTAAGTCGCAACTGGTGGTTGACATACTTTTTGTTATATTCTTTAATGTTCTTTGCACCGGCTAGTTTAAGCATGTCATACCTGTAGTCCATGAGCTTGCACAAGCTGTTCAGTGTGCGTATAACCTTGGTGACGTCAGTTATTATTGCATCTTCATTGTCATCAGGAATTTTTGCCATGAAATGGTCTGCAATAGGCATGTACATGCTGAACTCAACCTTTTTAGGGTCTATCAGCACAAACTTCAATTCGTTCGGATGTTTCTTATATAGCAATGAAGTAATTATGGCATTTAGTCCAACTGATTTACCCTGTCCGGTAGCACCGGCAACCAGCAAGTGGGGCAGTTTTGTAAGGTCTGCCATAAATACCTCGTTGGTTATGGTCTTTCCTATGGCAATAGGCAAGTCCATGGTTGTCTCCTGAAAGCGTTTTGAATTTAATATGCTTTCCATGGAAACAATGTTCTTCTGTGCGTTAGGCACCTCTATTCCGACTGTGCCTTTGCCTGGTATAGGCGCTATGATACGTATGCCGAGCGCGGCAAGGCTCAAGGCTATGTCGTCTTCAAGGTTTCTTATCTTTGATATTTTTACGCCTTCGGCAGGGGTTATCTCATACAATGTGATTGTAGGACCAACCGTAGCCGTGATGGTCTTTATCTGTACTCCGAAATTGTTCAGCACCTCAACAATACGGTTCTTATTAGCCGTCTGTTCCTTCATGTCGATGTACGGCTTGCCGTCATTCTCATATTTCTTCAGCAAATCGAGCGTCGGATATTTATACTTCGTCCAAGGCTCTTTCGGATTGATAGGCGTATTGATATTGCTGCTGCCAGATACGTCTTTCGAGTCTGCCAGGTTTTCTTTCTCGGGTATAATTATCTTGAGGTCGTTAGTGCTTGGAGCTTGTTTTATTTCTTTAGCTGTCTCAACCTTGGTTTCTTCAGCTTGCTCCTCTTGTTTTATTACAGCTTCTCCGTTGTCACCAAATTCAACCCTTTGTGTCTGTGGATCGTCAAATACAGTAGGGTCTTCAAGAGTTTCAATAGGTTTAGACTTATTGGCTTTTCCCTGATTGTTGGTGATGTCGAATTTCACTTTGTTTGATATGCTGTTCACGGGATTCAGAATCTTTCGTACAACCGTGATGGTTTCTTTACTTAGGTAAGTAAGGAATATGATAGCCGTTAAAAGGAGTATGGCTGTCAGTCCAGGCGCTCCTACAAGATTTTCTATCCATTGACTGCAGAACTGGCCGTGGTCGCCTCCGGGATTAAACACCTGGCTTCCCATGATAGGTGTCAATATTTCAGCAAATGTTATGGAAAGCCATAGCATAGATATGCCAAGGCAAAAGAAACATTTAATCAGGTTGAAGTTATAGGCCCGTACAAGTTTCAGTCCTGCCATGCCCATGAATACCGGAACAATAAAGGCAGAAAGGCCAAAGCATCTTGAAATAAAGAAATATGAAACGAAAGCTCCGAACGGGCCACAGCTGTTCTGAAATGCTCTGTTTGAATTAAATATCTCTCCTGGCCTTAAATCTAATACCAAGCTTTGGTCGTTTTGGCCTGTAGAAAAGAAGGATATAAATGCTATGATTATGTAAATGGATAAAAATATCAGAATGATTCCTACCGTAAAATTAATAAAGTCATTTTGAAAAATATTTTTAAATCCTACTACCTCACTTAATGATTTGTTCGTGTTCGTATTTTTTTTCTTAGCCATCAGTGTATTTAGAATATTTTATTTGCAAAAGTAATTGAAAATTGCCAAATCAAGCTATAAAATCACCTTTTTTTTATATTTTTGCAAACTGTAATTTTTGCAAATGAGAAAAATCATATACAATAAGTTTGATAAGCATGACATAACAGCTCTGCCGAAAGTGCTGTTCTCCGGACGTATCATTGTGATAAATACTGCTGCGGAGGCAGAGAAGGCTGTTGACTATCTGATGTCTCAAAAAATATTGGGGATAGATACGGAGACAAGGCCTTCGTTTAAAAAGGGGCAGACGCATAATGTAGCATTGCTTCAGGTGTCAACTCATGACACGTGTTTTCTTTTCAGATTGAATCTTACAGGTATAACTCCGGCTATAATCCGTCTGCTTGAAGATCCTTCAATTCCGAAGATTGGCTTGTCGTTGCGCGACGATATAAATTCATTGCATAAGCGTGCCGATTTTCATCCGGGGAATTTCATTGATTTGCAGAAGCATGTCTGCGAACTTGGAGTGGAGGATTTGAGCTTGCAAAAGCTATATGCAAATTTCTTCCATCAGAAGATCAGTAAGTCGGTAAGGCTTAGTAACTGGGAGTCGGATGTGCTTAGCGACAGACAGAAACTATATGCCGCCACCGATGCGTGGGCATGTATAAATATATATGAAGAGTTGTGCCGGCTGGAAAAGACCGGAGATTATGAGTTGGTAAAAATAGAAGAAAATAAGGAGACAGATGTATAAGAACATATATTTAAAGAAAGGTAAGGAAGACAGTCTTAAGCGTTTTCATCCTTGGGTGTTTTCTGGTGCGATAGCGCATATGGACGATGGAATAGAGGAGGGTGACATTGTAAGAGTCATCACTCAGTCGGGCGCTTTCATTGCTTTGGGGCATTATCAGATTGGAAGCATCGCTGTGCGTGTGCTTTCATTTCAGGATATAGCTATTGATGATGACTTCTGGAAACAGCGCCTGGCGGCTGCGTTGCTCATGCGTCAGTGTGCCGGTATTGCAGACAATCCTGAAAACAATACGTTCAGGCTTGTACATGGTGAAGGCGACAATCTTCCGGGATTGGTTATTGACTGCTATGGCAAGACTGCAGTCATGCAGGCTCATAGTGTTGGTATGCATGTGTGCCGTAATGTCATAGCCCGCCAGCTGGTTGAGGTTATGGGCAACCGCATAGAGAATGTCTTTTATAAGAGTGAGACAACATTGCCGTTTAAGGCTGACCTCGGACAGGAAAACGGGTTTATATATGGGGGTAGTGATGACAATGTTGCTGTTGAAAATGGCCTTAAGTTTCATGTTGACTGGCTAAAAGGTCAGAAGACAGGATTCTTTGTTGACCAGCGTGAAAACAGAAGATTGCTTGAGCATTACGCAAAAGGCAAAACTGTCTTGAATATGTTCTGTTATACAGGCGGTTTCTCTTTCTATGCCATGCGAGGCAATGCTAAGGCCGTTCATTCAGTAGACAGCAGTGCCAAGGCGATAGAACTGACTAATGCCAATGTGGAACTGAACTTTCCCGGCGACAAGCGTCATCAGGCTTTTTGTGAGGATGCATTCAAGTTTCTTGATGCCGCAAAAGACAAATATGACCTGATAATACTCGATCCTCCTGCTTTTGCCAAGCATAGGGCTGCATTGCATAATGCGCTTAAAGGATATACAAGACTTAATGTGAAGGCATTTGAGAAGATAAAGAGTGGCGGTATCCTGTTTACGTTCAGCTGTAGTCAGGTCGTGACAAAGGATAATTTCAGAAATGCCGTGTTTACGGCGGCTGCATTGGCAGGTCGTAATGTCAGGATCTTGCACCAGTTGCATCAGCCGGCCGACCATCCAATAAACATATATCATCCTGAAGGCGAATATCTAAAGGGACTGGTTCTTTATGTTGAGTAATGGTTTTCTAAAAAGAATATCAGATTTTATTAAAGACCGTCAGTTACTTAGTAAGGACGGAAAATATATAGTTGCGCTGTCGGGAGGTGCCGACAGCGTTACTTTGGCTTTGGCTCTTTGTGGATTGGGCTACAAAGTTGAGGCTGCTCATTGCAATTTTCATTTGCGTGGTGAAGAATCAGACCGTGATGAAAATTTCTGTGTCGAGTTTTGCCGGCAGAATGGCATAGAACTTCATAGAGCTCATTTTGATACAGTGTCTTATTCAAAGTTGCGTAAAGTAAGCATAGAGATGGCTGCCCGAGATCTCAGGTATTCTTACTTTTCACAGCTTAAGCGTGACATCTGCGCCGACGCTATATGTGTTGCGCATCATCAGGATGATTCTGTTGAGACCGTATTGATGAATCTTATCCGTGGTACAGGTATTGACGGACTTACGGGTATCTCTCCGAAAAACGGTGACATAGTGCGTCCGCTATTGTGCGTTTCAAGAGCTGATATCGAAAACGAGCTTTGTGCCGCAGGGCAGGATTATGTAACTGACAGTACGAATCTGGTTGATGATGTTGTCAGAAACAAAATCCGTCTGGACATTCTTCCGCTTATGAGGCAGATAAATCCTTCTGTTGGAAACAGCATTGCCAAGACTGCCATGCGTATGGAAGAGGTCGCTCGAGTTTTTGGTTCTACTATCAGCGAGGCTGCCGGGCGTGCAGTTACATATAATAATAAAGGTGAGGCAAAAATATCATTGGATATACTTTCTTCAGGACCGTCTCCTGAGAATGTGCTGTTTCATATTTTAAAGAACTATTCTTTTGCCCCGTTGCAGATAGAACAGATTTATTCTTCATTGAACTCAGGGCCTGGTACAGAATTTCGTTCATCTACCCACGCTCTGCTTATCGACCGTGAATATATTTTCATTGAACCATTGTCTGATGAAGGACAAAAGAGGTTTGTTATACCTGAGACAGGAACTTATGTATATGATGAGTATTCTAAGTTTCGGGTGGAGATTATAGATAACGGGTCGGATGTAGAAATTGTACGAGACAGAAATTGCTTTTTTGCAGATTTGTCTAAGGTCGCTTTTCCGCTTATTGTGCGCAGGGCCTCTACCGGTGACAGATTCATTCCTTTCGGGATGAATGGCTCCAAGTTGGTAAGTGATTATTTGACAGATCGCAAGTTTAATTTGTTTGATAAGCGCCGTCAGCTTGTTATAACTGATTCGGACGAAAAGATAATATGGCTCGTAAACCAGAGACCTGACAACAGATGCAGGGTTTCTGATACAACGAAGAAAATACTTAAGATTACATATACCGGCTGTTAAGCCGGTTTTTTTATTTTTGATAAAGTTATTTTCTTTATGATTTGTGTATCGCATGTAACATCTTGATATACAGTGTCTTATAAAAGGATATCTTTTAGCTGGCAAAAGATGTCCTTTCACCTCGTAAAAGGTCGCATTTTATAAGCCAAAAGCAGGCATAACATCAAGCATTAGTCAAATCCTAGTTTTGTATATTATCAGTTTACTGTTTTCGTGAACGGTATTTATTGTATTCACAGATAATGTTTAAATGCAATTTTTATTAAAATAAGCCATTTATCAATCTGTTTGCTGAAAAAATATTACCTTTGCATTAATATGAACAGGCAGAATGAAAATTCTGCGATAAAATGTCTTTAGTAGGAAATATTAAAAGTTTAAGGTATGGTAAAGTATAACGTGAATTTTGACAATTATAAGAAGGACGCTGCATATCGTTCGCTTATAAGTCCAAAATTGGTCAGTGAGTTGAAAGTAAAGATTGTCAGGATTATCGTAAAAAAGAAAAAATATAAAGATAAGGAATATTCGGCCAAGCGTCTGGCTGAAGAACTTGAAACCAATACTAGGTATATATCTGCCGTGGTTAATATATGCTTCAACATGAATTATACGTCATGGGTAAATAAGTATCGCATAGAAGATGCCAAGGCTTTGCTTACTGACAAAAAGCATAAAAAGCTTAAAATGGAGGAAGTGAGTGATTTGGTTGGTTTTTCAAACAGACAGTCCTTTTATGCGGCGTTCTATAAATACACAGGTGTTACGCCGCGAAAGTATAAGTTAGATAATTCGGAAAAATAACGTAACATATTAATGCTGCAATGAGAAATACTCAATTTTCATATACCGACGAACGTTTTGCGGATATACTGATGCTCAGGTATAAACTTGACAACTTCAGCTCTTTGTCGCTGAGGCAGAAAAAGCTAGTGTATTATTTGTCTGAGGCCGCGCTTTATGGCCGTGACATAACTTTTGATCAGTTTGGCCGGTATAATCTGAAGATACGCAAAGTGTTTGAGCAGATATACCTTAATTATAAAGGTGACAGAACTGCTGATGAGTTTAAGGAGCTTGTTGTGTATCTGAAGCGGGTATGGTTCTCTAGCGGCATATATCATCATTACGGATGCGATAAATTTGTTCCTGGCTTTTCTGAAGCATTTTTTATAGATGCTGTTAAATCTGTTGATGGCAGTTTGCTGCCTTTAGACGAAGGACAGACGGTGGATGGATTATGTGAAGAACTTCTGCCGATAATTTTTGATCCGGATGTCATGCCTGTAAAGGTGAATAAAAAGGACGGTTTCGATTTGGTTGAAACTTCAGCATGCAACTTCTATGATGGTGTAACACAGGGTGAAGTTGAAGAGTATTATGCTTCAAAGAAAAATCCAGACGATAAGGAGCCTTTGTCATATGGACTGAATACTACAGTGAAAAAATGTGATGGACGGGTTGTTGAAGAGGTTTGGAGAATTGGAGCAAAATATGGCGCAGCAATAGAGAAAATTGTATATTGGCTCGAAATGGCTTCAACTGTGGCTGAAAATGACAGGCAGCGCAGTGTAATTGATGCTTTGATTAAATATTACAAGTCGGGCGATTTGGCAGACTTTAATGAATATTGTATTAAATGGGTTGATGAAAAAGAATCTGCCGTTGATTTTATTAATGGGTTTATTGAGGTTTATGACGATCCGCTCGGAATGAAAGGCACTTGGGAAGGTCTTGTTGAATACCGTGATGTAGAAGGAACAAGGCGGACCAGAGTGATTAGCGATAACGCTCAATGGTTTGAAGACCATTCGCCTGTTGATTCTCGTTTCAAGAAACAGCAGGTAAAGGGTGTGTCTGCAAATGTAATATGTGCGGCAACTCTCGGCGGAGGTGAATACCCTTCAACGGCCATAGGCATAAACCTTCCTAATGCAGACTGGATTAGAGCAAGCCATGGAAGCAAGAGCGTTACGATAAGTAATATTATATCGGCTTATAATGAAGCATCACGTGGTAATGGCTTTGACGAAGAGTTTGTCATTGACGAAGAGACAATAAAGCTTATAAGACAGTATGGAGATATATGTGACATCATACATACTGACCTGCATGAGTGTCTCGGACATGGTAGCGGACAATTGTTGCCCGGTGTTGATCCTGACTCTCTGAAAGCATACGGCAATACTATTGAAGAGGCGCGTGCTGATTTGTTCGGATTGTATTATGCAGCAGATAAAAAGTTGGTTGAATTGGGCCTGATGCCTGATGCAGAAGCCTATAAGGCAGAATATTATTCATATATGATGAATGGACTTCTCACTCAGCTTGCACGCATTAAAAAAGGCAATTGTATAGAGGAAGCCCATATGCGTAATCGTGCCCTGGTTGCTCGTTGGTGTTATGAAAAAGGACGTGAGGGCAATGTTGTAGAGCTTGTGCGTCAAAACGGGAAGACTTACGTGCGTATAAACGATTATGAGCAACTCCGCAATCTGTTTGCAGCCTTGCTAGCTGAAATTCAACGCATAAAGAGCGAGGGTGATTATGCTGCAGCCCGTGACATAGTCGAGAATTATGCTGTGAATATTGATCCGGTTTTGCATGATGAAATATTGTGCAGATATAATAGTCTGGGCATACCTCCTTATAAAGGATTCATAAATCCGGTACTTATGCCTGTTACTGATTGTGATGGTAAAATAATGGACATAACTGTTGATTATTCTGAAACTTACGAGCATCAGATGTTGCGTTACAGCAGAGATTACTCCACATTGATTTGATAAATATGAAACAGGAAACACAAGACAAACTGAAACAAATTAAACAGCGTTTCAGATTGATGATGAACGGCATGGCTTCTCAGTCAATGCGCGAGAAAGGACTTGGGTATAGCATAAACTGGGGCATATCTCTGCCTGCCTTGAAAACACTGGCAGAAGAGTATGGCAAAAACTATGACTTGGCCATCGAACTGTGGAAAGAAAACATCCGCGAATGTAAGATTCTTGCCACATTGATTATGCCACCGGCGGATATGAAAGCTGATTTGGCCTGCCTTTGGGTATCACAGATTCCAAATCAGGAAGTTGCAGCTATGGTGGCCTTCAATCTGTTTCAGTATATAGACAGCGCGAAAGACCTCGCGTTCAAATGGCTTGCGTCAGCGAGTGAGCTAGAGCAGATGTGTGGTTATAACATCTTGTCACGGCTTTTTATGCGTGGAGAGGTGCTTGATTCACGAGAGATAAATGAGCTTTTTGATCAGGCCAAAACTGCTCTTGAAGGTGGAAGTGTGTCACTGCAGCATACAGTTGTAAATATGTTGTCACATTTTTGTACTATTTCCGACGAGTATAATAAAATAACAAAATCTGCCTTCAAATCATACGATTTAGATATTTTTTGATGTTTTGTACGGCTAATACGGAATTTTGTTGTATTTTTGTCGGACAATCCGGAGTATGGATAAAATGAAAAATAATTGTAGCGACGCAGTAAGGGAGATTCTGGACAACTATTTGGAACAGAACAATTATCGCAAAACCCCTGAACGATTTGCGATTCTCGATGCGGTGTATAGCTTCAATTCTTATTTTTCAATACAAGAACTTAGCGACAGGCTGATAGAACGATGCTTTCCCGTTAGCAGAGCTACGCTTTACAATACGGTAAGGCTGTTGATGAGTTTACGACTTGTTATATGCCTGAGACTGCAGGACGGTATACGCTATAAGGCGTGTTACTCGGATAATCACTGCACTCAGGTCTGTACTGTTTGCGGAAAGGTTACAGAGATAAAAATACCCGAGATTGCAGATGTAATTGACAGAACGCATTTGAGGCGCTTTCGCAAAGAAGGCTTCTCAATGCATATTTATGGTGTATGCAGCACCTGTCAGGCAATGCTTACGCGCTTGAAAAATAAAGAGAATACTGAAAAACAGGAGAATATAAATAAAAACAAATATATTAGTAAATATGGAAAAAGGCAAAGTTGATGTATTGCTAGGTTTGCAGTGGGGTGATGAAGGCAAAGGCAAGGTTGTTGATGTGCTTACGCCTCATTACGATGTGATTGCAAGATTTCAGGGCGGTCCTAACGCAGGACACACTCTCGAGTTTGAAGGCGAAAAGTATGTCCTTAGAAGTATTCCTTCTGGCATTTTCCAGGGTGGCAAGATTAACATTATTGGTAATGGTGTAGTACTTGCTCCGGATTTGTTTATGGATGAGGCTAAAGACTTGGAGAAAAGCGGTCATCCTTTGAAAGAGAGACTTTATATCTCAAAAAAAGCTCATCTTATTATGCCAACTCACAGACTGTTGGATGCAGCCTATGAGCAGGCTAAAGGAAAAAACAAAGTAGGAACAACAGGTAAAGGCATCGGTCCTACATATACAGATAAGGTTTCGCGTAACGGACTTCGTGTGGGTGATATATTTGATAATTTTGAAGAAAAATACAATGCTCATAAGGCACGTCACGAGCAGATTTTGAAATCGCTTAATTATACTGACTATGATATTTCTGATGTAGAAAAGAGGTGGATGGAAGGTATAGAATATATCCGTCAGTTCCATATTGTAGATTCTGAACATGTAATTAATAAGATTTTAAAATCTGGTCAGAATATATTATGTGAAGGTGCTCAGGGTACAATGCTTGATGTCGACTTCGGCAGCTATCCTTTTGTAACGTCTTCTAACACTATCTGTGCAGGAGCTTGCATCGGATTGGGAATTGGCCCTAACAGAATTGGAGAAGTGTATGGCATAATGAAGGCTTATTGTACACGTGTCGGTGCCGGACCGTTCCCGACAGAATTGTTTGATGAGACTGGAAGTCTTATAAGGCAGCTTGGCCATGAGTATGGAGCTGTTACCGGACGTGAGCGCAGATGCGGATGGATTGACCTTGTTGCGCTGCGTTATTCTATTATGGTTAATGGAGTTACTCAGCTAATCATGATGAAAAGCGACGTGCTTGATGGCTTTGATACAATAAAGGCATGTGTAGCTTATAAACGCAATGGGGAGACCTTGACAGATTTCCCCTATAATATAGAGGAAGGTATCGAGCCTGTTTATAAGGAACTTAAGGGATGGAAGGCCGACATGACAAAGATGACCAGCGAGGAAGAGTTCCCGCAGGAATTTAAGGATTATATCAAATTCCTTGAAACAGAACTTGAAACTCCTATTAAGATTATCTCAATAGGTCCGGATCGTGCCCAGACAATAGTTAGAAAATAATACGTATAATTTCGTCCCAAGGATTGAGAATTTGTGGTGTGGATAATTGATGTTTTCAATATCCAGATTCATCATTCTCAATTCTTGGGTTTTATCTTAAATAAAGACAGATATGAACAAACCATCAATACCTAAGGGTACACGTGACTTTTCCCCGTTGGAAATGTCAAAGCGCAATTATATTTTTGATACAATAAGGTCTGTTTTCGCTCTTTATGGTTTTAAGCAGATTGAAACTCCGGCCATGGAAACGTTGCAGACATTGCTCGGAAAGTATGGTGAGGAAGGCGATAAACTTCTTTTCAAGGTGCTCAATAGTGGAGATTATTTGAGCAAGATTGATCGAGAGGAACTTGTCAATGGAAATCCGTTGCATTTGGCTTCAAAATTATGTGAGAAAGGTTTGCGGTATGACCTGACCGTTCCTTTTGCCCGTTTTGTCGTTATGCACAGGGATGAGTTGCAGTTGCCGTTCAAGCGTTATCAGATTCAGCCTGTATGGCGTGCAGACCGTCCTCAGAAGGGTAGGTATCGTGAATTCTATCAGTGTGATGCAGATGTTGTCGGCAGTGATTCGTTGCTCAATGAGATTGAATTGATGCAGATTATTGATACAGTGTTTACACGTTTTGGTGTGCGCGTTCAGATAAAAATCAACAACCGTAAAATATTAACTGGAATAGCTGAATATATCAACGAGGCTGATAAAATAGTGCCTATTACTGTTGCTATTGATAAACTGGAAAAAGTAGGTCTTGATAATGTAAATGCTGAACTTGCAGAAGACGGACTCAGTAAAGAAGCAATTGAAAAGCTACAGCCGGTGATATCACTCAGCGGCAGCAATGAAGAGAAATTGGATGTTATAAGCAATATCCTCAAAGATTCAGAAATAGGAACAAAGGGTGTTGAAGAGCTTCGTTATATATTCGGCGTACTTGACAAGTCTAATCTTAAGAATGAGGTACAGTTTGATTTGACTCTTGCAAGAGGTCTTAATTATTATACAGGAGCAATCTTTGAGGTTAAGGCACTTGATGTTCAAATCGGAAGTATTACAGGCGGAGGACGTTATGATAATCTTACAGGCATTTTCGGTATGCCAGGTTTGAGTGGTGTAGGAATCTCTTTTGGTGCAGATAGAATTTTTGATGTCCTTAATGCATTGGAGCTTTATCCTGAAAATGCAATGAGCGGAACTCGTCTGATGTTTATTAACTTCGGGGAAAAGGAAATGGCGTATTGTTTGCCTATTGCTGCCAAAGCCCGTGAGAACGGCATTGCTACTGAGATATATCCTGATGCAGCAAAGATGAAAAAGCAGATGAACTATGCTAATAACTGCAATGTTCATTATGTGGCTATTGCAGGTGAAAATGAGATAAATGAGAATAAGATAACTTTGAAGAACATGTTGACAGGTGAACAGCGTCTGGTTGATGCTGATGAACTTGTGTCAATCGTTAAATCTTGACAGTGATTATGGGTAGAATAAAATATTTTCTTGTCCTTCTCCTGTGTGTGTTGTCACTATCTGCATATAAGAAAAATGAAAAAATTACAATCTTTATGATAGGTGATTCCACTATGGCTAATAAGGATATTAGTGGTGGAAAGATGGAGCGAGGATGGGGAATGATGCTCAAAAATTTCTTCACTGAGGACGTAATTGTTGATAATCATGCACTTAATGGGCGTTCTTCAAAAAGTTTCATTAGTGAGGGTCATTGGCAGAAGGTCGTGGAAAAAATAAAGCCTGGAGATTATGTCTTTATTCAGTTTGGGCATAATGATGAGAAAGACGATCCTAAACGACACACTGATCCTGGAACAACTTTCGACGAAAACTTGCGCAAGTTTGTTAAGGAAACAAGGATGAGAGGCGGCATTCCTGTTTTATTTAATAGTGTGGTAAGGCGAATCTTTACAAATAGTAAAACAGCTGTTGCTGATGATGATACCCGTTCTAATTCGTCAGCTGATTTGGTTGAAGGTGATACATTGGTAGATACTCACGGTGACTATCTTTTGTCTCCTCGTAATGTTGCGCGTGAGTTGAATGTGCCTTTTGTGGATGCAAATAAGATTACACATGATTTGGAACAGGGGCTAGGGCCGGATAAATCTAAAAAACTGCATATGTGGTATCTACCTAATGAAGTTCCTTCATTGCCAAAGGGGCGTCAAGACAATACTCACTATAATGTTTATGGTGCGTATGTTGTTGCCGGATTACTTGCTGATGCCGTTTCTGATGCTGTTCCAGAACTTAAACAATATCGTTGCAAGTATGATGCTTCAGTTGCAAGAGATGGAAGTGGATTGTATTTTGATCTGCAAACTGCTGTAGAGCATGTTCCTTCTGGTGTTAAGACAACTGTCTTGGTAGGTGAGGGAAAGTGGAAGAAACCTGTAGCCGGTAAAGATAAGAAGATAGAATATATAATGAGGCAAGGGGCTAGTTTCATAAAATAGTTGATTATAATTATTACATTATGATCTGAACTTCAGAACCTTATTATATAAGTAATACTACGGTAAATATTTGTAACCTAGATTGTTATTGGGGTATTTGCAAATATTTACCGCTTTTTATTTTATTATCACGCAATTCTTCATGCTTATTCTTTTTTCAAAAGTTATGCTTTTGCGTTCCGTTTTGTATCCTTTTAGCGTGTAAAAGGTATGCTTTTGTCCCCTAAAAGGTGTCCTTTTGCAGACGGCCCTCAGATTGGTGTGTTTTACATTTGGCATACTGCCGGCTTTAAAAGCCTATAACGTCCATTCTGTCAGCGTTTTATGGCGTTGCTGGCTGCCCGTATGGCTTGCCGCACAGCCTTGCATTAATCCTGCCGTTCATGAATATATCATGCTTCATGACAGACTTGACCGTAGCTTCGGCTGTCGTAACCGGCAGCCGGCCGGCTGTTTTTTTTCCTTTGGAATTCAAATACCTTTAAATTCTGCCATCGGCCTTTGAATTTTGCCATTTGCGTATGATTTTCATCCTTTCCGTCCGGTTTTATTTCCCGTTTCTGTGTCATAAGTCAGCTTATTTCTTTAGTAAAATATAATAATGTGAATGGCGTAAGAATCACACTCAATATGTGAACGACTG
>ENA-UOJG01000267-UOJG01000267.1-human-gut-metagenome-genome-assembly--contig:-C47-NODE-267-length-79126-cov-80.330892_pt1 | contig 79126 bp, 50 predicted proteins | sample MGYA00242340_ERZ723887 | MGnify/ENA metagenome assembly ERZ723887 | reverse complement strand
AAGAAAAGCAGCAGAAGAGTGAAGACGACGCCTTCTTCAAGAAAATACTTTTGCAGCAACTTGGAATAATACGCATGGTGGCAAGCACCCCGACCAACCATAATCAGGCTCTTCTGAAACGCATAGCCGGCATCAGTGAGGGCAAGATTCAGACAGACAACCTGCTTGTGTGGCCTGATCTTTATCTTGTAATTGACCGTCTTTATGACAACTTCCACAACAGGCTTACGGAACGATATGGCAATGTGCTTACGGAAAAGGAGATACAGATTGCCTGCCTGTTGTGTGCCGGCTTCTCCACAAAAGAGATTGGCGTAGTAACACAGCAGTCGGATGCCACGATTTATGTCCGCAAGACTTCCATCAGGAAGAAGACCGGGGCTGCCGAAGGGCAGGACATCGTGTCCTACATCAACGGCATTAAGGCCGATTAAGACGCGGCAGGACGACATTTAGATTTACAAAAAGCGTAGCCACTGATATTCAGCAGGTTACGTTTTTTTCATTAAGACTTTTTATTTGTCTGTTTAGTCGTTGTAAGGTTCTTCTTCGCCGTAACTTTGCATCGTCAGAAGTCTAAATCCATAAAGGGCGCATGGGGCATACTATCATGACGCCCGGCCTCTGACGGCAAACCATAATATCAACAAAACGGAGAAGAACCATAATGAGAAAAAGCAGATTTGTAAAAACAGCAGGCAGCCTGATGGTCATCATGCTTATTGTGCTTGCATCCGCCGGACAACTGCATCTGCCCGGACACGGCAACAGGACCAACAGAAGTTTTGAAGAGGCGGTAGTAAGCCATGTGCAGGCCACACTTGCCAAGGGAGAAAAGGTAGAACTCGGCAGCAGATTCTTATGTAAAGACTATAAGGAAAACGGCGAGCTGCGTTTCGCCTGCAACGTAACTTACTGTGTGGTTTCAGAACATGGCGTAAAAGAAATGCATACAGCCCATGTGGTATGCAACGGAGATAAAGACAGAATAATTGAATGGAAGGAGATTGAGAAGCAATGAACATAAGGAAACGTTTCACATTGATTGTGGCAGCAGGCCTTGCCTTATCCTCATTATCCGGCAAGGACATAAAAGGCCGTGTTACCGATACAGACGGGGTGCCTATGGAATTTGTAAATGTGGTACTTCTTCATGATTCTGCATTTGTCGACGGAGTTATTACCGACGGCAACGGCTGTTTCTGTCTGTCATACGACGCAGCGCAGGGATTAAGGCTAAGACTGTCATACGTGGGTTTCGACTCAAGATATGTCGACATCACTCCTGACGGCGAACTAGGCGACATCAGGATGACGGCCTCAGCCAACACCATGCTGGAGAATGTGGTGATAAAAGGCAACGCCTCTAAAACTTATCTGAAGGGAAACGCTCTGGTAACGAATGTGGAGAACAGCATCCTGGCCAAGGCAGGAACAGCAAAAGATGTGCTCAGACAGATTCCAATGGTTGTTGAAACCAACGGCAATCTGGAAATATTTGGCAAGGGGACGCCTGCCGTTTATATCAACGGACGTAAGATCAACGACTTGCAGGAATTATCAACACTATTGTCCGGCAATATCCGGAATGTGGAGGTGATAAGCAATCCAGGCTCATCTTATGCGGCAGATGCAAAGGCCGTTATACGCATCCGCACGAAAAAGCCACAGGGCGACGGATGGAGCGGCACGTTCAGGTCGGAAGACGGATTCAGACATTACTTTCAAAGTGGCAATATGATGAACCTTAAATACCGTGCAGGAGGTTTTGAAGTGTTCTCCACCTTGACATACGATACGGGCAGAAACAGGGAAAAGAAGTTTACAGACATGGCTACTGTTACAAAATCTGAATGGAACCAGCAGCTATCCACAGCCAACACCAGGCATTATAACGGCTTTTCAGGCAAATTGGGCTTTTCATGGACAATCAGCAGCGGCCATTACATAGGAGCCTTTTATCAGAACGAATATGCAAAGAATGAAATAAGATCGTTTCTTGAAAGCGATGTGTCTGAAAACGGAACGTTTTACGACAGTTGGAGCACTGATGCCGACGACATATCGGAGAACACTCCAAGGCATGCTGCGAACATTTATTACAACGGACAGATAAACAAACTAAGCATCGACTTCAATGCCGATTACATCTGGAACAGAGGAACGCAGCACACCACTAATGAAGAGACAAGCCTGATGCAGGAAGACCGCTACATAACGACATACAGCAAGCGCAAGACCAGCATGGCTGCCGAGAAACTGGCATTAAGCTATCCTGTAGGGAAAGGTGTATTGACATTGGGCGAGGAATATACAAGATCCAGCACAGACAACCGCTTCAATACTGAATATGCCAACCTCAACAGCAGTCATTCAACGATAAAGGAAAGCAATATAGCCTGCTTTGTTGAGATAATGCAGCAGTTAGGCCGGATAAGCATCGGTGCGGGACTGAGGTATGAACATGTAAACTATGACTATTTTGAGCATTCTCGGTCTGAAAACAACCTCAGCCGGACCTATAACAACATCTTCCCTTCATTCAATGCCAACACAAGACTGGGCGACCTGCAGATGTCGCTATCATATGGAAACAGGGTGGAAAGGCCGGGCTATTCGGCGCTGAATGCCAATGTTTCATATCTTAACAGAATGACGTACGAGTCGGGCAATCCGCGCCTACAGCCAACAAGACTGCACAACCTGGAGTACAGAATGGTGTGGAGGAACTATTTTGCACAGGTGGCCTATACCTATTTTGACAATCCCATTGTAAATACCACCAGGCCATACAGCAACGACGGAGAGATAACCATCCTTACTTATGAGAACTTCAGCAGGAGGCACTTCGTGCAGGCATTTATGGGCGGACAGTTCAGGCTTGGGATATGGCAGCCGCGTGTAAATGTGGGAATGTTTACGCAGTGGTTTGACATTGTGGTCAACGGCAACAGCAAAAGCATGAACAAGCCCATAGGCATTGTGCAATGGCAAAATGCGATACATCTGCCAATGGACATCTGGCTGAACATCGACTGCCAGTTTACAACTGCGGGAAATGACAGAAATATCTATGCGGCACATTCTTCATACATAAATGCAAAGCTATACAAGGATTTCTGCAAGAACAGACTTAGCATGACACTTGAGGCACGCGACATATTCAACGGCTCACGCCAGAATCTTACTCTATACAACAATGCCGTAACCCTTAAGCAAAGGAATTTTAGCGACATGCGATGCCTGATGTTCACACTGCAGTACAACTTCAACGTAACACGTGACCGATACAGAGGCACGGGCGCAGGCAACATGGAGAAAAAACGCTTATAAATATAAGGCAAAGACCTTGTGTGGTTGGAATAAATCCTGACAGATGGCACAGGATAAGATTGCTGCAACGGCGAAACAGACGGGAAAGATTCAGGGCGGCACGCTGCAAAAAACATTGCAGCGTGCCGCCCTGAACGGTATGTTATTAAGAATTGAACAAAAAACCGTAAGCCGCAGATGAGGCAAGCCTGCGGATTTATCCCAGCGTGATGTTCTCTACGTCAACCCTCTCATGCAGGAAGAGCTGGGCCGACTCACGGAACTTGTCGGTGTTCTCCGTGGTGAGATAATGACACAAGCCGTTCTTTGTACACTTTGCCTCAATGTCGGGATGGCGCACAAAGTAATCTTTTAGGCTGTTGGACACATACTCGCCCTGCGGAACTATCTTGACACCGCGCGGCGTATACTTCAGAATCTTGTTGAGCAGCAGCGGATAGTGAGTGCAGCCGAGGATGATTGAGTCAATCTGCGGGTCGCGTATCATGAGGTTCTCAATGCGCTTCTTTACAAAATAGTCAGCACCCGGACCGTCGTACTCGTTGTTCTCCACAAGTGGAACCCACATTGGGCAAGGCTCGCCCGTAACGGTGATGTCGGGGAATAGCTTGTTTATCTCGAGCACATAGCTCTCGCTCTTTATTGTTCCCTCGGTGGCAACGATGCCCACGTGGCGGCTCTGAGTGATGCTGCCTATACACTCGGCCGTGGGACGTATGATGCCCAGCACACGGCGGTTAGGGTCGAGAGAGGGCAGGTCGTTCTGCTGAATGGAGCGCAGGGCCTTGGCCGAAGCCGTGTTGCAGGCCAGGATTACGAGATGACAGCCCATGCTGAAAAGCTTCATGACAGCCTGCCGCGTAAACTGGTAAACCACGTCGAACGAGCGCGCTCCGTAAGGCGCACGTGCGTTGTCGCCAAGATAAAGATAATCATAATGAGGCAGAATGTTGCGCATCTGATGCAGGATGGTAAGTCCGCCGTAACCCGAATCGAACACTCCTATAGGGCCTGGTTTTTCTGAAAGCTGCATAAGCACTGATATTTTATACGTTGAAGGCTGCCTGCAAATGCGCTGCTGACAAATTAAGTCAATAGAGCACGGGCATACAGCCGTGGAAATAAGGCCGGACCTGCCACACAAGGCGCACGACTCCGGCCTGAAAAAGACATCAGCCACGCACGTCTGAGGCCATAAGGCAGAACCTCAAAGACATGCAGGCATGACAAATAACTGTACGGCATGCACGGCCTGAGCCGGCATGCTGCTATTTCTCCAAGTATGTAAACATGTTGCGCACCAGCGAGCTTATATCCTCACCGCTCGTAGTGTCGATATACGGCACGGCGTCGTTGTCGGTGTTAAGGATAAAGGCATATCCGCGCTCGCGTCCAACCTGACGCAATATTTCGTTAAGACGCTTCTTCAGAGGCGCATACATGTCGGCCTCGGCCTGCTCGAGCAGGCGGGCAGCTTCTTTCTTGAAAGACACGCTGTTGTTGAGAAGCTCCTGCAACTCATATTGTCTTTTCTTCAGAATTGAAGGCGCAAAGTCTTTCTGACCCTCAAGAAACGCCTCATATTTCTGGTTGAACTCTTCTTCAGAGCGCTTTGTCTCGTTGGCATACTGACGCTTAAGCTCAGCCAGACTCTTCTGCATGTCGGCATAACCGGGCATGGCCTTGATAGCCTCGCTATAGCTTAAATAACCAAACTTAACCTGTGCATCGGCCATGGCAGCCGGCAGGAGCAACAACAAAAAAAGAATAAGTTTCTTCATAGAGGCATAGTTAAAAAGTCAAAAGCGCCGCCTCCCTGATGGAAAGCAGCGCTCGTTATAGTGTTTAATTATTTCAGTTTATTCATTTCAGCTTTCACATCTGCCGTAACATCCTTGCTCAGAGTGTCGCTGATGTAAGGTATGCCGCCCGATACGTCCATGATGTAAACATATCCGCCGTTCTTGCCTACATTCTTTATGGCAGTCATTATCTTGGTCATGATAGGCTGCATCTTCTCCTGCTGAGCTTTCTGCAGAGCCTGCTGGTTATCCTGCAGAGCCTGCTGATATTTCTGGAACAGCTGCTGCAGTGAAGCCTCTGTCTCCTGACGCTTTGTCTCGTTCATTGTGCTCTTTGTACGGTCATACTCGTCAGACTTTTTCTGAATTTCGTCCTGCATGGCCTTCATATCATTCTCATACTGCTTAGACTGAGCTTCAAGCTCGCCGCGGGCCTTGATGAATTCGGGAAGGCTCTGCATGATAGCCTGTGCGTCAACATGTCCGAACTTAGCGTTCTGGGCAAACAATGTCAGAGGTGCGCACAGCAACAACATTAAAACTAGTTTTTTCATTTCTTAATTGCAATTTTTATATTTAAATGTTTATTATTTGTCTGCAAAGATAATGCAAGCAGCGAGAACTACAAAATAAAAGAGTGTGAAATGCGCTTTTATTTTAATTTCAGGCGCCGGCCATATCTTGTTCAAACACAAGACATTAGTTAGAATAGCCCAACTTCGACAGCACTTCGTTGCTTATGTCTATCTTCGGCGAGCCGAAAATGATGCTTGTGTCTGACGCACGGTCGAGTATGAGCGAATATCCGCGCAGGTCGGCAATGTCCTTCACCGCGTTGTAGATTTCCTCCTGAATCGGAGTCATCAGACTGGTGCGCTTCTTGAAGAGCTCGCCTTCCGGTCCGAAATACTTGCGCTTAAGCTCGCTGGCCTCCTTCTCCTTGTTCATTATGGCCTCCTGGCGCTCCTTCTTCTGCTCCTGAGAGAGGAACACCACCTCGTTCTGATAGTTCTTGTACATGGTCTGAGCCTCTGTGTTGAGGGCGTCCACCTCTGCCTGCCACTTCTTGGCCACCTGGGTGAGCTGCTCGTTGGCACGCTCATAGGCAGGGATGTTCTTCAGGATATACTCCATGTCGACAAGAGCAAACTTCTGCGCACTGGCCGTAAATGCAACGGCCAGCATGGCAAACATCATCAATATCTTCTTCATACTTTCTTCTCCTTATTATAAATTAAACTGACAAAACCGACGTGACAGATACGCCTATATGTCCTGACGGCCAATTTATTAACTCTCTTTATCTTGACATTCGGCATCTAAGCCATTAGAATTCCTGTCCGAGGATGAAGTGGAACTGTGAGCCGCCGCGTGTGCCGAACACCTTGTCGAAGCCGTAAGCCCAGTCGATACCCATAAGACCTACCATCGGCAAGAAGATGCGGACACCGATACCGGCTGAACGCTTCATGTCGAACGGGTTGAAGTCCTTGGTGTCGTTCCATGCGTTACCTGCCTCAAGGAAGCCAAGACCATAGATCGTGGTGTTGCCGAGCAGGAACGGATAACGAAGCTCAAGAGTGAAGCGGTCGTAGGCATAGCCCTCATATCCGTAAGGAGTGAGGCTACCGTTGTCATATCCGCGCAAGCCGATAGTTTCTTCGGCATAGCCTGTTGAGTAGCCGCTCATACCGTCACCACCCATATAATAGGTTTCGAAAGGCGACTTCTTATACTTGTTGTAAGAACCGAGCAGACCGAACTCTACGCGGGTCATGAGCACGAAACACTTCTGTCCGTTGGTAAGTGCGGTATATGTCTTGGCACGGAACTTCCACTTGTGATACTCAACCCAGCGGTATTTCTCCTGCTGCTCGGCTGTGTATGTCGGCGACTCCGGATTGACGGCAAGGTTCTTGTAGTCCTTATGATCGAACGCTGACCAAGGCGGAGTGATTGTGAGCGATGCCATGAACTCTGAACCGCGGCGCGGGAAGAGCTGGTTGTCGGTAGATACACGCGACAGGGTGATGCCCAGGTTAAGGTTGTTACAGTTACCGTTGGTAACGATAAAGTACTGCCAGTTCTTCAGCATATAGCGCTGGTAGGCCAGCTCGACAGACAACTGGAAGTAGTCGTCAGGCCAGCGCAGACGCTTACCCCATCCCACTGACACACCGAGCAGCTTGACATACTTGTCGGGGTCGTAGAAGTTTTCATAATAATTATTGTAACTGTTTCCGTAACCGTAAAGGTAGTTATAATAATTATTCATGTAGGCGCTGTTGTAATAGTTGCTCGACACGTCGGTCTGCTTAGAGAAGTAAGCTCCGACGGTGAACTGTATAGGACGCTTTCCGCCGAACCAGTTGGTTGAGTAAGATGCGTTGTACGACTGATAATACGTACCGTTGGTCTGCGCTCCGATAGAAAGCACCTCACCGTCGCCGACGGGCAATATGCCGCGGTGCTCCTTATTCTTGTTGAAGAGGTTGGCCATTGAGAAGTTGTTGAGCTTCAAGCCTATACGTCCGATGACACCGGTCTGTCCCCAACCGAGCGAAAACTCAACCTGGTCGTTAGACTTCTGAACAAGATCCCAGTTGATGTCAACGGTTCCGTCTTCATAGTTAGGTCTTACATCCGGATTGATCTGCTCAGGGTCGAAGTGTCCCATAGACGCCATTTCACGTGCCGAACGCATCAAGGCCTCCTTCGAGAAGAGGTCGCCCGGCTTTGTTCTCAGCTCACGGCGCACAACGTTTTCATACACACGGGTGTTACCGTTGATGCGCACACGGCTGATGTGAGCCTGGTTGCCCTCCATGATACGCATCTCAAGGTCGATTGAGTCGCCCACGATGTTCACCTCGGTAGGCTGCAGATTGTAGAACAGATAACCGTTGTTCCAGTACTCATTGCCCACAGCGTCGTCGTCTTCAGAGAGTCGCTTGTGCATGAATTTCTGGTTATACACATCACCTTTCTTCATGCCGAGCAGACGGCTCAGATAGTCAGTTGAGAACACGGTGTTGCCCACCCATGTTATGTTTCTTATATAATATTTCTTTCCTTCGTCCACCTTCAGATAAATGCTGACATGCTTGTCGTCAACGTTCCATACGCTGTCTTCAACGATGGTGGCATCGCGATAGCCAAGTTCGTTATACTTGTCTATAAGGTTCTGCTTATCAGTCTTATATCGTTCGGGGGTATATTTCTTCGATTTAAGGAATGTCGACAGCTTGCCGGCCTCGTGTGTCTTGGTGAAGGCACCCTTTGTGAACAGTCCGCCCTTAATCTTAGAGTCGCTCAGGTTCTTGTTGCCCTCAATGATAATCTGGCGCACCTTCATCTTCTCCTTCTTGTCAATCTCGACGTCAAGTATCACCTGATTCTTAGCCGTAACGTCGTCACGCTGGCGTATGTTTATCTCAGCATTCTTATAACCCTTGTCGTCGAAATAGTTTTTGGCCAGCAGCTCAGCACGGTCTATCATGTTAGGCGTAATCTGGTTGCCCTTAAGAAGTCCGAGCTTTGTCTCAAGGTCCTCGCGTTCCGACTTCTTCACACCTATATAATTAATGGTTGACACACGCGGGCGCAGAGCCAGATAGAAGTGCAGATAGATTTTGTCGCCTACGATAGAGTCGGCCGCAATCTGCACGTTTGAAAACAGTCCGTGCTTCCAATAGCGCTTCACTGCCTCTGTAATCTCCTGACCCGGAAGCTCTATTTTCTGGCCGACGGTAAGGCCCGAAATACCCGTAAGCATATAATCTTCGTAACCTTCCACGCCTGACACAGCGATTCCGCCGATAACACCGGAACGCGGAGTGCCCGCATAAGAGATTTCAGGATTAACAATCTTTTCCTGCGCTACAGCCCCAATGCTGAAAAGCAATGCAGCGAGCAGTGTCAAGCATCCTATTATTCTGTTCATCTTATATGTCTGTTGTCTTGAATATTAATTATCGTTTTCAACTTGTTCCTCGGTCTTGCCGAAGCGTCTCTGGCGCTTCTGATAGCTTGCAATGGCCTCATGCAGGCTCTGCTCGTCGAAGTCGGGCCAGTAAGTGTCGCAGAAATAAAGCTCCGAATAGGCTATCTGCCAGAGCAGATAGTTGGATATGCGCACCTCTCCGCCCGTGCGTATCAGCAGGTCGGGGTCGGGCATGAAGCGTGTCTGCATGTGGTCTGCCACGACATTCTCGTCGATTGCGTCGATTGCGAGACGTCCGTCCTTAACCTCGGCGGCTATGTTCTTTACGGCGTTGGTTATCTCCCACTTTGAAGAGTAGCTGAGAGCCACCACCATCGTCATGGCACTGTTGTCCTTGGTGTGCTCCATTGTCTCGTCCAGCTTCTCCCTGACCTGTAGCGGAAGCCTGTCGACATCACCGATAACGCGGAAGCGCACATTGTTCTTCATGAATATCTCGTCCTCAAGAGCCGTGAGCACAAGGCCCATAAGTGCGGCCACCTCATCGGCGGGGCGGTTCCAGTTTTCGGTTGAGAAGGTGTAAAGCGTCAGATACTTCACGCCGAGCTTCACACACTCTGACGTGATTTTCCTAACCGACTCAACACCGGCCTGATGGCCGTAGCTGCGCTTCTTGCCGCGCTCAGTTGCCCATCTGCCGTTGCCGTCCATGATGATGGCAATGTGCTGCGGTATGCGGTTCATGTCAATCTTAGTCTCAGTCATCTTTATTACATGTTATACATTTAGGCATGAAGCTGTAGGTTAATGTCAGCTTCAGAGCCGAATAGCAGTCAGTATTTTTGAAAAGTCCCGAACTCTTGATGCAGTAAGGGTCTGCCACGCCGTCGAGCTTGTCGCTGAGCGAGAAGTGGACAGCCCACTCAAGACCAAGGTTCAGCCGCGACCCTATTTTATATTTCACGCCCAGGCCGAGCGGAAGGTTTGCCGTAAACACGTTGTCGGCGTCTGCCTTTACGTATGTTGCACCAAGTCCGAGGAATATGAACGGAGTGAGGCGCTTGGCTCCTCTGTACTCACGGCCCGTGCCATAAGGCCAGAAGTTGTATTCATAAGTTATTCCGAGGTCGATGAGCGTGTTGCTGAATTCAACCGGATTGTCGGAATACTCGGGATACCATGTCTCAAGCCCGGCCGAGCTGCCCTTCAACTTTCCATATGAGAGGTCGAGCTTAAGGCCCATGTACGGATTGATTACACGTCTGAGAATGAGCGACGCCATGGGCTGCATGTTCTTGGTCACGTTGCCGTTGAAGTCGCCCTCGTATGCCACCATGCCTGCGCCCACACCAATCTCCATCTTATATTCGTTGTCGTCTTGTGCCATTGCACAAAGCGACAGCGCCGAGACAATGATGCAAAGCAGGATTTTTCTCATTTACGGGTGGTGAACTGTTATTATACGGTTATTTTGTTATTTTGTGAACGAGGTCTGGTTGTCGGCCCATCCCAGCTTGTTGAGTCTTCCGCGCCACACCTGTCCGTTGCCGCCGCATATTATCCAAAGGCAGTTTTCGTCGTCAACCGTTATGGCAAACGTGTTGCTCGTTCCGTTGGTGAAGCCCTCGGGCATAACATAGCTGTCGTCAGTATGCCATGTCAGTCCGTTGTCCTGGCTTACATATATCTTTCCGAATGCTTTTTCCTTGCATGTGCCGAGCGCTGTTCCGCCTATGGCTATGAGCACGTCGCCGTAGCGTGTCATCTTGAGGTCAGACAGGCGCGGCAGCTGATAGCTGTTCTCTTCGTTGCATTCTATCCATGAGTGCTGCTCCGAACCTGGGGCATACTCCTCTATCTTGCTCCATACGAAAGCCACAGAGTCTGCCGTAAAGGCGTCGTCGGCAGGATTGCCGGCTATTATTATGCGCTCTGAGCTTTTGTCTGTGTTAAGCGCGAATGTGGCAAGTCCGGCATTGTGCACGGGCAACTTTGCCTCGTCGCCTACAATGTTGTCGGCTGTCCATGTGGCACCGTTGTCGGCAGAGCTTACGGGTCTGCCTGCCGCATCCATGGCATACATCTTGCTTGTGCCTGCGCCAAGGAGCTGTCTGATATCAGCGGCTGTCACTGCTGTCCAAGATGTTCCGTCGGCAGATGTCATCACGGTGCCGTTGCTGAGCGTATACAGCATGTTGTCCTTCACGATAACGCTCTTGTAAGCGTCGGCGTCGAGCTGAGTTGCCGCAGTCAGGGCGGTCCATGTGCCTGCCGCATCAGCTGTCAGAGCAGTAGTTGCCGTTCCGTTGCTTCCGAACAGCATCACCTTGCCGTTGAGCGTAACGGCCTTCATGCCGCTCATGGCCGTAAAGCGCGGCTCCACGGGCAGAGCATTCCAGCGGAATGAGTCGGGATCTTCCTTATGGACGTTCACGCTGACCTTGTAGGCACGATAGTATGCTCCGCCTACCGAATATACTCTGAACTCGCGTGGCTGTGTGAAGTCTACAGAGTCAGAGCTGCTGTAATACGACAGGGTGTCGCTGTCTACATTCTTTATCACCACGATGCCCGAGTTCTTGCTTCCTACGTTGCATATCACGTGCGCGGCATCAGTGCCTGCGGGCAGAGAGTCGGGGTTGTAAATCTCGCGTTTAAGCTGGTCGATGTAGAATTTGTAGTTGCTGCCGGTAATCTCTACCTTGTAGACGCTGTCCTCTCCTTCGGATGACAGAGTGTGAAGATACTGATTGACCGTACCTAAAGAAAATGACGTTATGGCGGTGTCGTCATAATATACAAAATTGTTGTCGTTGTCGTCACTAAGGCATGAAGCCAGTAAAAATGTCCCGGAGAACAGTATTGCCAAACACTGGATAATACGTTTCATTCGCTGAATATTTTCTATTTTTAGCTGCAAATTTAATCAGAATTCCTTAAATAAAGCCTGATTTTAAATACTTTATTGTCTAAATTATTAATAAATTGGACTTTTTATATACATATATAAGTTTTTTTAAAGTTTTTATAAAAAAGAGGCCGGTATGAATCACTCACGCCGACCTCACAAAACCTTAACTGATGTTGGTGTTAATCAAATTAATGATGTACATTTTGGTCATCAACAAAATCTAAGACCAACATCACTTAATTAAAAATCTAATAACATAATCTTTACCTTAAATCTATCAAACTACTAACCTATGAAAACGTATTCTCACGAACACGAAGCAAAGATAGCGCATTGTGTGCGAACACACAAGCGTTTTCCTTTGTTTTTTGCATCAAAAAGCTGTTTTTTTGACTTAAATCAAAACACTTGTTTTTCGTCAACACAAACAGGCTGCAGCACGACAGCCGACTGCTTAAAACGGCCCGAACGGCCACGGAACATGCCCCCACACGCCGCAGCATACACGGATGGAAACCGGGTGGCGGCAGCCTGCACTGGAGCTAAAAGCCTGCGGCAGGACATGACAAAAGCCGCGCCCGGCCACACATGCACACGCATGCAGGCCGGGCGCACATACCGCCCTGAAAGGGACAAAAAGACTATCACGCAGCGGCATCAGCGGCGCGTGAACACCATGCCGTCTACGACAAAGCTCTCCTTAACTCCGCCAGAGGCACCGACAGACACGGGCGACTTGACCGTAATCTGGCGTGTTGACGGGTTATAAACGAGCACGGCACGGTAAGTGTTGCCGTCGCGTCCGCCTACATACTCAATCACAGCCTTGTTGCCCTCTATCTTGCGGGCCCTTATCAGACTGTTGTCCACCTTCATTCCGTTGCCGTATGCAACATAAATAGTTCCGTAGCACATCTCGCTTCCGCCTTCGGCGTTTTCCTCATACATGCTCTTGTAGTAGAGGTTTATGCGCAGCGTGCCGTCGCCCTTTGCCAGTTTCCATTCACCGTTGAACGGCGACGCCCTGTGCAGGACATACGAATTCTGCGGCAGTTTCTTCAGTTCGTCGTCCACATACGAGAAGCCGTCGCTGCTGGTCATCTTCAAACTGCCGTCTGCCATATACTCGAAGCTGAGCTTGGAGTCTTTCTCGGCAAAGTAGGCTGTGGCCGTGGCCCTGTTGCCGCTCATCTTAAGGTTTTCAATCGTATACGCCATCGACGTGTCATCGGGCTTGATTCTTATTATGCCGGCACACGGGTCGCCGTCCATCGAGTTAGGGTCAGATATGCTCTTTCCGTAGAAGTCGATGTCGACATACAGTCCGTCGGCATACCAGGCACCCTTGAACGGACGGGCAGTCTGAGCCTGAGCCGCAGTTACAGACGAGAATAACAACACACTGATAATAGCTTTTAGCAGCATTGCAGGTTTCATAATTTTAAGATAAGATGGTTAGGTTAAACATTTAAGAAACTCATCTCCGCGGGGCATACAAGGGCGGAAGCCGCACAATGACACGCACGGGATATTTTTTTACAAATATACTGAATTTATTTTTCTTTCATGCCGGCAGGATAAAAAATAAAAGCGCAACCGCATAATTTATATACGGCAAAGGGGATATGGCATGAAATGTTGACAACTGTGAAATGCGCAGAAGCAAAGGGCCTGGCCTAATGCCGGCACCACAAAAACAGCCTGCTTTGCAAAAGACGGCAAACGGCACGCCGAAACATGGCCTTTTGCAGGCTGAAAGGGCACCTTTTGGAACGCAAAAGGTATGCTTTTGCAAAGCCGTAAAATGCAATATGTTTTCAAGAAAGGCTCATCACTCACGACAATACGACATAACCTACTGACCATCAACAATATAAGCCGCAGCAAACCATGTCTGCAATTCATCACGCCGGGATGCCATACGGCAGATGTGATGAGTCAGGACATCAACTCATCACACCGCAAACGTCTGGCATACAGCGCATAACATGCCGCCGTGATGAGTGACGAGTAAATACGAAAAACTTTTCTGTTTCATATAACTCCAAATCGTCATCATATCGTATATGGCTTTATCCATTTTGTTCATTCATGCCTTCAAGCCGTCTTTTTGTCTCTATTGAAGCATTTTCATCTGTCTTTCCATGACATAACCTGCCATAACCGCGAAAGGCGAAAACTACGACCCGCTCAATATTAAGCAAAAATACAGACAGAACAATAACGGCAGACTTGGGATTATCCATCTGCCCCCTCCGACAGGCATCAGGGGCTGTCAGACAGACTCACCGCACGCTGCACGGCAGGGCGCAATGAACCATACAGCAGGGCACAAAAAGAAAGTAGGCATGCCCATAAGGCACGCCTACTTAAAAGGATATCTAAATCTATTTTATTCAGAATTAGAGTTTCGGACCTGCAGCTACGAGAGCCTTACCAGCCTCATTTCCTTCGTACTTAACGAAGTTCTTGATGAAGCGGCCAGCGAGGTCTTTAGCCTTAGCTTCCCACTCAGCAGCGTCAGCGTATGTGTCGCGCGGATCGAGGATCTTAGGATCAACTCCAGGAAGTTCTGTCGGAACCTCGAAGTCGAACATAGGTATCTTCTTTGTAGGAGCGTTGTTGATAGAACCGTCGAGGATAGCGTCGATGATACCACGTGTGTCGCGGATTGAGATACGCTTGCCAGTTCCGTTCCAACCTGTGTTAACCAGGTAAGCCTTAGCACCGCTCTTCTCCATCTTCTTAACCAGCTCCTCAGCATACTTTGTAGGATGCAGCTCGAGGAATGCCTGACCGAAGCAAGCAGAGAATGTAGGAGTAGGCTCTGTGATACCACGCTCTGTACCAGCCAACTTAGCTGTGAAGCCTGAGAGGAAGTAGTACTTAGTCTGCTCCGGAGTCAGGATAGATACAGGAGGCAGTACGCCGAATGCGTCAGCTGACAGGAAGATTACCTGCTTAGCAGCCGGTGCGTGAGAAACAGGCTTAACGATGTTGTCGATGTGGTAGATAGGATAAGAAACACGAGTGTTCTCAGTTGTGCTCTTGTCTGTGAAGTCGATCTTGCCCTCAGCGTCAACAGTTACGTTCTCGAGCAGAGCGTCGCGGCGGATAGCGTTGTAGATGTCCGGTTCGCTCTCTTTGTCGAGGTTGATAACCTTAGCGTAGCATCCACCTTCGAAGTTGAACACGCCGTTGTCGTCCCATCCGTGCTCGTCGTCACCGATAAGCAGACGTTTCGGGTCAGTAGACAGAGTTGTCTTACCTGTACCAGACAGACCGAAGAAGATAGCTGTGTTCTCGCCGTTCTTGTCGCAGTTAGCAGAGCAGTGCATTGAAGCGATGCCCTTCAGCGGCAGGAAGTAGTTCATCATAGAGAACATACCCTTCTTCATCTCACCACCATACCATGTGTTGATGATAACCTGCTCTCTTGAAGTTACGTTGAACACAACAGCTGTCTCTGAGTTCAGACCGAGCTCCTTGTAGTTTTCAACCTTAGCCTTAGAAGCGTTGTAAACAACGAAGTCAGGCTCAAAGTCCTCAAGCTCTTCCTCAGAAGGACGGATGAACATGTTCTTTACGAAGTGAGCCTGCCAAGCTACCTCCATGATGAAACGAACAGCCATACGTGTGTCCTTGTTGGCACCGCAGAAACCGTCGATAACATAGAGTTTCTTGTTTGAAAGCTCATTCTTTGCTATTTCCTTAACAGCAGCCCAAGCTTCCTGAGAAGCAGGTTTGTTGTCGTTCTTATATTCGTCTGAAGTCCACCATACAGTGTCCTTTGAAGTTTCATCCATTACGATGAACTTATCTTTAGGAGAACGTCCGGTGTAAATACCTGTCATTACGTTTACTGCACCGAGTTCTGTCACCTGACCTTTGTCAAAACCCGTAAGGCCGTCTTTTGTCTCTTCCTCAAACAATACCTCATAAGACGGGTTGTAAAGAACCTCAGTTGTACCTGTGATTCCATACTTTTCTAAAACTGACTTATCAAACTTTGCCATTTTAATAATATATTAAAAAGTGAATTATTTGTTCCTGATAGTTACCTTAAATCGGCTGCAAAGTTAGCAAAAAATCGATTATCAGCCAACAATGAAGGGTATAAAAAACACCTATAAAAAGTCTTTTTAGGTTAAAGTATTAAAAATTTAAACTGCCCGAAGTATTTTTGCAATTTGCACTTTGCAAAAATCGAGAAATATTTTTACTTTTGCACAAATACATAACATACAGTCACGAAAGACTGCAGAAAAAGAACAAAAGCATGCAAGTAATTAATTTTAGCGAAACCAACTCGATTTTAAACCAATATCTGGCAGAGATAAGAGACGTAAACTATCAGCAGAACCGCCTGCTGTTCCGCAACAACATAACGCGCGTGGGCGAGATGATGGCCTACGAGATAAGCAAGACGCTCGAATATGAGACGAAAGACGTAACCACGCCCTTGGGCGTATCGCGCGTCAGCGTGCCTGCCGACAAGATTATCCTTGCCACGATATTCCGCGCCGGACTGCCTTTCCACAACGGATTCCTCAACGTGTTCGACCACGCCGGAAACGCCTTTGTGAGCGCATACCGCGAATATACCGACAACGAGCACACCGAGGTGGGCATACATGTTGAATATCTTGCCACGCCGAGCATCGACGGCAAGACGCTCATCATAGCCGACCCCATGCTGGCAACGGGCGGATCGATGGAGCTGGGCTACAAGGCCTTCCTTACCAAAGGCACGCCCAAGCGCATACACATAGCCTGCGTGATAGCCACACCCGACGGCATAGACCACATAAAGAATACTCTGCCCGACGACAAGACCACAATATGGTGCGCAGCCGTTGACCCGGGCATGAACGAACACAAATACATCGTGCCGGGATTCGGCGATGCCGGCGACCTGTGCTACGGCAGCAAGCTGTAATCATGGCAGACTATTTTTCTTAGCCCAGACTGCTTTCATCAAGATTAGGATTAAGGAAAAACATATAAAAAGAAACGCCCCGCAAACAGCTGTTTACGGGGCGTTTCTTTTTATACAGACTTTTATTTTGCCCTATATTTATTTAACTTCCCAAATATCGTTGGTTTCGAGCAGCTCCATGAAGTTGTGATATTTCTTCTTGGCGCTCACTTCTTCGATTTGCTCCTTAACTGCCATTTCGTAGGTAGGAGCCTCAACGTCACGGATGACGCCGAGCGCAACGGGGAATCCGTGCTCGTTGTCCATCATGGCAAGTTTCAGCTGCAAAGTGTTGTCAAGGCAGTGAGCGTCGTGCACGAGAATGTCTTTCTCTGTAATGCCGTTCTCGCCCAGCTTAACAACCTTAAGGCCGAAGCCTTCCTGCATGAGTCCGTACTCATTGTTCTCGCCGAAGATCAGCGGCTCGCCGTGGCGAACGTAGATAGCGTTCTTGGCGCGCACTTCCTTCTTGTAGATCGGATCGTAACATCCGTTGTTGAAGATTACGCAGTTCTGCAGAATCTCGCACACAGAAGCACCCTTATGCTTATATGCAGCCTTGAGGATGTCTACTGTGCCCTGAGCGTCGGTGGCAACGGCACGTGCAAAGAAGTGGCCGCGTGCTCCGAAGCACAGTTCTGCCGGCAGGAACGGGTCCTCAACTGTGCCGTAAGGTGACGACTTGCTGACAAATCCGCGCGGAGAAGTAGGCGAATACTGGCCTTTGGTGAGTCCGTAGATGCGGTTGTTGAGCAGAATCATGTTTATGTCGATGTTGCGGCGCATGGCGTGGATGAAGTGGTTACCGCCGATGGCGAGTCCGTCGCCGTCACCGCTAATCTGCCATACTGCCAGGTCGGGATTGGCAACCTTGGCGCCCGTAGCGATAGACGCAGCACGTCCGTGAACGGTCTGCATGGCATAAGTGTTTACATAATAAGGCAGACGGCTTGAGCATCCGATACCTGAAATGACGGCTGTCTGATAAGGCGGAACGCCGAGTTCTGCCATAGCCTTGTGCAGCGATGCGAGGAAGAAATGGTCGCCGCAACCGGGACACCACCGCGGCTGTCCCTTTTTATAATCTTGCGCAGTATATTCCATTGCAATTATTTTTATGGAGTAAAGGGTATGAAGCTAAGGAGCTAAGACAACAGCAAGCGCAGCGATTTATCATGCAAGCATGCCATGAAATCTGTCTGATTGTTATGTCTGCAATCTCTTCTTATCCATAGTAAAGGATATCCACAGCCAATACGGCCTTCAAGACATTTGTCTTAACTCCTTTACTCCATTACTTCTTTACTCTTGTATTTTACTTCTTAATTATTAATTATTTTGGTGAACGCCTTTACAAGCTCGCCTACCACGAAGGGCTGACCCTTAACCTGGTTGAACTGATAAGGCATGAAGTTGTCGATTCTCATGCGCAGATAGCCTGCGAACTGACCAAGGTTCTGCTCTGCCACAACTACCTTCTTATACTTGCCAAGCACTTCAGCTGTGTTCTTAGGCAGCGGGTTGATATAGTTGAAGTGAGCGAGAGCCACCTTATGACCGGCATTTCTCATCTCTTCCATAGCAGAATACAGATGACCGAATGTTCCTCCGAAACCAACGATCAGCAAGTCGGCATCGTCGGCGTCGCCCTGCACTTCAAGGTCTGGAACAGGAATCTTGAACACTTTTGCTGCACGCAGACGGCACATCTTGTCGTGGTTCTCCGGATCGGTAGAGATGGCACCTGTGTCGCCGTCTTTCTCCAGTCCGCCCAGGATGTGCTCGTAGCCTTCCTGTCCCGGTATAGCCCAGTAGCGTGCACCTGTCTCCGGATCTCTCTTATACGGAGTGTAAACGCCCTTCTGCTCAGGTGTTGCATAGTGAGGATGTATTTCGGGCAGCTCATTGATATCGGGCAGTTTCCATGCCGATGAACCGTTAGCCACAAAGGCGTCGGTGAGCAGCACAACAGGAGTAAGATGCTCGAGAGCAATCTTGGCTGCAGCATATACAGAGTCGAAACAGTTTGTAGGACTTGTTGCGGCAATCACCGGCATGGGCGACTCGCCGTTACGTCCGAAGAGAGCCTGCAGCAGGTCGGTCTGCTCGCTCTTTGTAGGCAGACCTGTTGACGGACCGCCACGCTGAACGTCGATGACAACGAGCGGCAGCTCGTCGATTACAGCCAGGTTCATGGCTTCTGACTTAAGACAGATGCCGGGGCCTGATGTAGATGTTGCGGCCAGGGCACCGGCGAACGATGCACCAATGGCACTGGCGCATCCAGATATTTCGTCTTCGCACTGCACCGTCATGACACCGCACGACTTATGCTTAGCCAGTTCGTGCAGGATGTCTGTGGCAGGAGTGATGGGATATGAGCCAAGATAGAGCTTAAGGCCGGCCTTCTCAGCAGCGGCAATAAGTCCATAGGCAGTAGCCTTGTTACCCGTTATGTCCATGTAGCGTCCCTTAACCTTGTTCTTAGAGTCGATGCGGTAAGTGGCGGGCACGCTTGCGTGAGTGTTGTGGCCGTAGTCATATCCGGCATGCACCACCTTGATGTTGCACTCTGCAACAGCAGGTTTCTTGGCAAACTTCTCGCGCAGGAACGATGTAACGAAGTCGAGATTGCGGTTAAACAGCCAGCATACGACGCCGAGAGCAAACATATTGCGGCACTTCAGCACGGTCTTGTTGTCGAGTCCGCTGTCTGCCAGGCAGTCTTTAACCATCTGAGTTATCGGACAAGCCACCACGCGGTCGGGGTCGATGCCCATCTCGCCCAGGTAGTCGTCAGTTTTAAACTCGGCCTTCTTCAGGTCGGCCGGACCGAAGCTGTCGGTGTCGATGATTATCGTAGCCTGTGGCTTGGCAAACTTGTACTGAGTCTTCAGTGCAGCAGCGTTCATGGCCACCAGCACGTCACACTTGTCGCCGGGAGTGTAAGCACGTCCACTGGCGATGTGAACCTGAAAGCCCGAAACACCCGTAAGCGATCCTTGCGGGGCGCGGATGTCTGCCGGATAATCCGGAAACGTCGAGATTCCATTACCTATCGTAGCCGAAACTGTCGAGAAGATGTTTCCCGCCAGCTGCATGCCGTCGCCGGAGTCACCCGAAAAACGCACTACGACATCATCTAACTGTTTTACTTCCAATTCTTCTGCCATAAAAAGTCTTTTTAAACTTTATAACTTATTAGTATGTTTTTCTATCGTCTGTTGCCGCGCCGGGCTGACCCAAACGCGAGAACAATGCTATGTATTTAAGATTAAATGCAAAGGTCGTAAAGATTATCGAAACCGCAAAATCTTTTTGCATAAATATTTAGCATCTGACAGCATTTTGTCGAAAATTGTTCACTTCTGCGACAAAAATTAAGTGTTTCAATAACAATAATAACACAATAAAAGTGGTGAAAAAATAATCTGTCAGAGCTATTTTTTGCTAAAAAAACATCTTTCCGCTACATCAAGAAAACGCTGAAAGGCCCTGAAACACGCATATTTACGAGCTAAGGCATATCTGCACGGCAACCTTCAGGCATCACGTACAGCAGCTTTTCTGCCACGGCAAGGGCGAAAAGATGATAAACGATGCCTCAAACCACAAAAATTTCAAACTGAAAGCAGGCTGTCAGCGCTGCCTATTATAATATAATAAGGTGTAGCTCTGCAGCATGCCATCAACGACAGATTCATCTGCACATCAATCCTGAGGCTATCTACCGGCATGAGTTGCCATAAGTATCTGTTTTTCTGCATATAAACATCTGCACGTCAACAAAAAGCGACATTACAACAAATAAGATAAAACTTTGCTTTTAATCTGAAACGCCGTTACACACGAAGCCATAAAAACCGGCCGCATAAGTCAGACAAAAAAACGCCGTATATGCCGTTTTATCATCAACAAGTTACAATCTGTAACCTTGACAAGCCCATAACAGGGGTTATCATACATTTTCAGGCTGTTATGATATAACAAATGCCGGCATGAGCCTTGATGCTTCATGCCGGCATTTGCAGTTGCCACGGCTGTATTTTTATTGTTCTTCAGCCAGTGTGAAATCGAGCTGGCGCTTCTCAACGTTGGCGCGTGCCACCTTGATTTTTATCGGGTCGCCCAGCTGATATTTGTTGTGATGACGGCGGCCAACGAGACAATAGTTGCGCTCATCAAAGTCGTAGTAGTCGTCGTCCAAGTCGTGCATGGGCACCATGCCTTCGCAGTGGTTCTCGTCTATCTCGCAGTAAATGCCGTAAGACGTTATGCCGCTGATGTGGGCAGGATATTCGTTGCCTATCTTGTCGGCCATAAACTCCACCATCTTATATTTTATAGAGTCGCGCTCGGCGTTCTGTGCTATCTGCTCCATGTCGCTCGAGTGTTCGCACAACTCCTCATAATACTCCTTGTTGGCACTGCGTCCACCGTTCTGATAGCGTGTTAGCAGGCGGTGAACCATCGTGTCGGGATAGCGGCGGATAGGACTTGTGAAGTGGGTGTAATATTCGAAAGCCAGTCCGTAGTGGCCGATGTTGTGCACGCTGTATTTAGCCTTCATCATTGCCCTCAGCGCCACGCTCTCTATCACGTTCTGCTCGCGGCGGCCGTTGCAGTCGTCCATCAGCTTGTTCAGGCTGCGCGATATCTCGCCCTTGGTGCCTTCGGTCTTCAGCTTGTAGCCAAACTTCACGATAAACTCGCGCAGACGCTCCAGCTTCGTCGGGTCGGGCACGTCATGTATACGGTAAGGCAGCGTCTTTGCCTTCTGCCCCTTCTTCACCTTGCCCACGCCCTCGGCCACGCTGCGGTTGGCCAGCAGCATAAACTCCTCGATGAGTTTGTTGGCGTCTTTCGACTTCTTGAAGTAGCAGCGTGTGGGCTTGCCCTTCTCGTCAACGTCGAAATGAAGTTCCTCGCGGTCGAACTTCACCGCGCCATTCTTAAATCTCGCCTTACGCAGCTTCTTTGCCAGCATGTCGAGCGTTATCAGTTCTGTGGCAAACTCGCCCTTGTATCCGTCCTTGCCTGCAGGCGGTGCGGGCTCGCCTGTGCCTTCCACCACTCCGTTGTCTTCCAAGATCTGCTGCACCTCCTCATAGGCAAAGCGGCGGTTACTCTTGATAACGGTGTGAACCAGTCGCCAGCTCTTCACGTTGGCATCAGCATCGAGGTTGAACACAGCACTGTAAGCCAGTTTCTCCTCGTCGGGGCGCAGCGAGCATATAAAGTTGCACAGGCGCTCGGGCAGCATAGGTATGGTGCGGTCAACGAGATACACGCTCGTAGCACGCTTCTGTGCCTCCTTGTCTATTATGGAGCCTTCGGTAACATAGTGAGACACGTCGGCAATGTGCACGCCAACCTCCCAGAGGTCTTTGCCCAGCGGCTTTATTGACAAGGCGTCGTCGAAGTCCTTGGCGTCCTTCGGGTCAATGGTGAACGTGGTTACGTCGCGGAAGTCCTCGCGCTCCTTATAGTCTTCCTCGGTTATCTCGGCACTTATCTTCTCGGCAGCTTCCTCAACCTTCTTGGGATATCTGTACGGCAGACCATACTGTGCCAGTATGGCGTTCATCTCAACATCGTTGTCGCCGGTCTCGCCCAGAATGTCAACCACCTCGCCTATAATGTTCTTATTGTCTGTGTCGGGCCATTTTGTAACCTTCACCAGTGCCTTGTCGTTGCTTTTTCCGCCCTTCAACTTGTTCTTCGGTATGATGACGTCGTGAACAAATATGTCGCTGTTCGAAACGAGGAATGCAAAGTCTTTCTCAACCCTCAGCTTGCCAACGAACGTGTCGCGCGCACGCTCAAGTATCTCTATAACCTTAGCCTCCTTGATGTGGTTCTCCCTGCGCGCCATGAACGTAACCTTGACGCGGTCGCCGGTAAGCGCGAAGAGCGAGTTGCGCTCGGCCACGAACACGGGCTTGCCGCCGTCGTCGGGCACAAAGCTGTTCTTGCCGTTTGCCTTGCGTATGAAGCGGCCTTCCTGCACCTGTCCCTTGGTGTTCAGCTTGTATGAGTTGTCGCTCACCTTGCTCAGGAAGTCGTCCCATGCCATCTCTTCCATCACGTCCACTGCCAGCATCTTTGCCGGATGAGTCTTCAGGTTGAGAGTCTTGAATATGTTCTTGAAACTTAGTGTCTTGTCTGAGTTCTGCAGAAAGAGGTTTTGCAGCATCTCCGATATTTTGTTCTTGGTCAGCCTCTTTGTCGATTTTTTTCCTTTTGCCATAATCTTGTGTTTTTTTAATTCCCGGCCTGCCGTCCGCCTCGGTTCTGTGCGCGCCCCGTGCATCAGCCCTGTCTGAGGGTTCTGTGCAGTTCTGCCGCCATGTAGGCGTGGCATAGCCTTTCTGTGCGAAGTTACGAAAATAATTTCTTACTTCAGCATTAATTTCACCTTAAATAATTAATTTTATGTTACATATCGGTTAAAACTGCCAGCCGCAGCTACCTTAAGGACACAAACAAGGCATATTGGGGCATCATTTTTTGCGTGTTGTCAAAAAATAAGCGTATCTTTGTAAAGACGTTGGCGATGCGTTGCCGACACAAGAAACGTTCGTATAATCATAAATTTGCGGATATTATCTGTCTTGCCGTGTCTTTCAGTCCGGCTTTTTTTTACTAACTAAAGATTTTCATGCCATGATGCCATTCCGTATAAATCTTCATAAGCTGTCTGTCGCCGTACTGATATGCCTGGCAACAGTCTGCGTACTGCATGCCCGAAACATCGACGCAACCGATGCCCATGACGAGGCTATGCTGATAATGAAGGCGTCCGACGCCGTAAGTTCGCTCGACAGGAGCCAAGCCTCAACAGAGCGCATAAGGGCGGCTGCAAGGCTCGTTCCTGTGCTGAATGACTATGCAGACATGCTGGCGTCCAACCATCTTGACCCGAAAGGCAGCATGAAGATGGCTGCGCTGAAGGCCTGCGCCGACGCTGCCGAGCGATATTCGGAAGAATGTCCCGAGGCGCTGGCGCGTACGCTCTACAACCTTGCCAACCTGCAGGGCTCATACTACGACAGTGCCTGCATCCCCACGATAGAGCGGGCGATAAGTCTCGTAGACGGCATAGCCACGGCCGAAGAGGCACAACTGCTTTACAAGATAGCGCGCCAGCACCTGCTCTACAGCTATGTTGAAGGCGAAAGCCCTATGCGCATAAGGGAGATATTCGGACTGGAGAAAGACTTTCTGGGCTTCTACAAGAGTCATCCTGAAACGGTCAGCAAGGCAGAGATGATGCACATGCTGGCCATAATGAAGGAGCGCACCGAGTTTGACAACGACTTCAAGCAGGCAACCGACAGCGTGCTGTTTGCCGACAAGGATATCGACACCACACATTACGACATCATCCCATTTACCGGGATTATAACCAACTCGCCTTATTATTACAAAGAGAGCCTCGCCATATTGAGGCGGCTGCTGGGCAACGACAGTCCCGACACGATGGTGCCGTGGATAAACTGCCTGATGGCAGGGGCCATGCCGGGCGACGGAGCTGCACTCGTGGCGGCTGCCGACAGCGTGGTGGCCATAACCGAAAGCAAGATGCCGCAGGGGCATCCTATTATAACAGACATGAAGGCCATACGCGACTATATAGCGGCGTCCAACGGATATCCGCTGCGATTCGACTGGAAATATGCCGGCGAGCTTGAGCCTTACGCCGGATACTACGGCGCAGGCTCAAAGGCGTATCTGTCGCTGCCCGTAATCTACGGACTCAACCTGGGCATGGCAGCGGGCGCATCGTCAGTGGCAGACGTGATGAAGATGGAGCAGATATATGACGCCACGGCGCGCATCACCTACGCCGACGACCCGGGACAATATATCATGGACAAGATGTGCTTCATGCAGGCATACGAGAAGAGCGACGTTACTACGTTGGCATCGAGGCTGCAGGAACTTACGGCCATGGCACTCGACCGCAGATTAAAGCCTTCATGGCGGCTGTTTGCGGCGGCACGCCGACTGGCGCAGGCATGCAACAGGAACGGACGGACGCAGGACGCACTGGCCATAACACGCCGACTGGCCGGCGACCTCGACGTGCTTACCGGCGGAAAGGCGCTGCCCATAACGGCTGACATACAGCTCGAGACGGCGGGATATGCGCAGTATTACTCTCAGTCGGCCGACACGATAAGGCGCGAATACGACAAGACGCTGAAACTCTATGCAGAGGTAGGCATTCCGCCCACGATGCCGCTGCTCAACTACGGACTATATCTCAACAGCATAGGCGACTATGACGGAGCCATACGGCAGTTTGACGCCCTGCTGAAGCTCGACGCGCTGCGCGACCTGCCTTACGACCGGGCATACACGCGCCTGCTGCTCGGCCAGTCCATGCTCAACGCCCATATTACCGACACGGCACGGCTTGCCGACGTTTTCGGCGAGGCTGAAAAGTTGTATATGGCTGACACCGTCGACCTGAACAGCGAAACGGTAAGGGGCTACATGCTTCTGGCTCACTACTATAACTATCTCAACCGTCACGACCTGACAGAGAAGGCGCTGCGAAAGGGCTGGGAACTGGCCTCGCAGCTGTGCGAACCTCTTGACGCAACGCTGTTCGACTTCAACAACGAGCTGTTCAGCCTCTATTTCTTTCAGGGCAACGACCACGAGGCCGAACTGTTCAACGAGCAGAACATAGCTGCCATTGAGGCTGCCGGACTGCAGGAGTCTGCCCTCTATCTTGAAGCTCTGTGGAACAGGTTTATCATTATCAACTGGCGCACGCCCAACGACCTGCTGCAGTATCTGCCTGCCGTGATGGAGCAGATACCCATAATAGCGTCTGTGTATGAACGCACCGGACAGTCGCCCGACATACTTTACAACTACGCACTGCGCATACTTACCGTGGCGCTCGACGCCGCGGCCGAAGGCAAGACTCTCATGGACAGCAGCGCGGAAGAATATGGCAAGACTGCAGAAAAGGCTGCCGAATACCGCAAGGGCAAGGAGTTTTTCTACAGGATGATGAGCATGTTCAAAGAACAGGCCTTGCCGCTGATGCACAAAATAGAGAAAGACTTTCCCGAATATGTCAAGCCTTACGACTATCGCGCCACTCCCACATGGCTGAGCATAGTCAGCAGTCTTATGAAGTGGTATGGCAAGGTGGAAGCCGACAAGCAGCTTGAGCTGCACTACCTTAACCTCATGGCAGAGGCATACATCGCAAGCGGTACACCCTGGCAGGCAGACAATGCCATGGCAGAATATTACATCAGGGAGAGCAACTGGCAGAAGGCATACGAACATACGCAGCGGTGCTGTCAGCACATCGACAGGTTCAGCACGTTCGAGAAACTTCAGATTGGCGACAGGATGGCATTCCTTGCCAACACGCTGCACCACGACGACGAGGCAGTTGAGACTGCCGTGGCACAGGCAGGGCGCATACGCTCGTATGTGCTTGCCAACTTCGACTTCATGTCGTCTAACGAGCGCGCCGAGTTTCTTAACTCATACGGCAACACGGGCATACGCCTCAACGACATGCTGTCGCGCCGCCCCGCAGAACTTGCTGCCGACGTGTACGACGCAGCCCTGTTTGACAAGGGTCTGCTGCTGCACTCGTGGGAGAGGCTGCGCCGCTCCATCCTGCGCTCGGGCGACAAGGTGCTTGCTGCCAAGCTCGACACGCTCGACATGCTGAACAAGCAGAAGAGGGCCATGAGCATGGACATGACCGACTCGGCGTCATCGTGGGCACACGCCAAGATGCAGCGCAGCATAGACAGGCTGGAGAAATGGCTGTCAAGGCAGACCGTGAAGTTTCGTGCCGACACCATGCGCGTGGTGTCGTGGCAGGATGTCAGAAACAGTCTGAAAGATAAGGAGGCGGCAGTGGAGTTTGTGCTGGGCGACAGCTCGCTCATGGCGCTCGTGGTGCGCCCCGACTGCGAGCGGCCGCGGTATGTAAGGCTGTGTAACGCCGCCGAATGCTACGAGACGCTGAGCAGGGTTGACAACTTCCCTGCCGAGACGCGGGCCCGACGGCTCTACACCTACGGGCGCTCAAAGCTCTACGACCTGATATGGGCACCGCTCGCCGGCGAGCTCGGCGGTGTCAAGACAGTGTATTATTCGCCCACGGCATTCCTCAACCGCGTGGCATTCGCCGCACTGCCTGTGTCGGCAGACAGCTGTCTGGCTGACTGCTACGACCTTCATCAGCTGTCAACCACGGCTCTGCTCGCAGCACGCGGCAGAACAGGCAAGATAAGCTCGGCAGCGCTCTTCGGCGGAATAAACTACGGCAATATGCCTGAAAGCATGACACAAAATGCCGACGGCTCACGCGCAGCCTTGTCGGTGGCCTTTGCCGACCTGACCGAAACACGGGCAGAGACCGACACCATTGCCGAAAACATGACTGCCGGAGGCATAGCCATAGACAAATATATGGGCGACAACGCCACAGAGGCCAACTTCTACGCGCTCGACGGCAACAGCCCGGGCATAATACACCTGGCCACGCACGGCTTCTACATCAGCGAGAAAAACGTTGAAAGCAACGCCTTCCTGAAGAATCACCCCGGCGGACGCTATCACTCGATGCAGCGCAGCGGACTGGCCTTTGCCGGAGCCAACGCCACATGGATGGGCGAAAAGAAGCCCGACGGCAACGACGGCATCATGACGGCCAACGAGCTGTCTATGCTCGACCTTAGCCGCACTGACCTCGTGGTGCTCTCGGCATGCGAGACGGCACTCGGCGACTACAGCCTTGAGGGCGTCTACGGACTGCAGCGCGGATTTAAGGAGGCAGGCGTAAGGTCGATGATTCTGTCGCTATGGAACGTCAACGACCGCGCCACCTCGCTCTTCATGCAAGACTTCTATCGCCTGTGGCTCAGCGGCCGCTCCAAGCACGAGGCTTTCAGCCAGGCCGTGGCCAACCTGCGCGCCACCCACCCCAGCCCGTTCTTCTGGGCTGCCTTCGTGCTGCTCGACGCCGAATAGGCAGCGTTGCAAAGAGGCAATTTATATATTGTCAGGCAATAATATTAAAGGTTAACAACGGCCGTAAACTTATACGGCCAAACACAACGAACCTGACAAACCGGCAGGCTTCATGCCGTGCCCGCAAGGATTAGGAGTTGAAAATAAATGCATTTCTTGTATACAAAGAAAATTTTTAGTAATTTTACAACATATATCGGTAATTACATAAAACGCCTTTATAAGCCACGCCCAAGAAGCCTGCCCTGTCCGGGGGCGCTCTGCCGGTTTTAGTTGTAACAACAATACCATTATTCTGTTGTCTGACACAACAAGACAAAAAGAGAACAGACATAAAAAGCGAGGACATGCATTCAGGCATCTCCTCAGCCTTAACAGGAAACAGGCATAACACGGATATGTGGACAGAGTTGATCAGAACCTACAAATGACTATATAAAGACAGACAATGAATACGAAAAACATCAAGCCGCTTAAAAGCATTTTCATTTTTATCATGCTTATGGCAATAATGCCGTTTGCAGAAGCAGCGCCACAGGGCAGCAACAATTCATTAAGGAATTACAGCTCCTATTCAAAACTGTCAAGCTCCGTCCTCCTCAAAAAGGCCGAAAGATACCTCGTAAACGGGGTAAACACCGACAGTGCCATGCTCTGCCTGACTATTGTCACGCACAGATATAACAAGAACATGACCGACGAGGACAAGATAAAGGTTATAAGCGCCTACAACGGATTATGGTATATCCGCTTCTTTACGTATTTCGACTATGCCAAATCTTATGATGCGCTGATCACCGCACAGCACATAGCCAATGAGATTAATCACAGCGAGACCCAGATACAGCTAAACTTAGGCTGCTTCTATCAGACCCTGGCGGAAGAAGGCAAAGACGAAAAGCTGATGAGGAAGGCTCTTGACGCTTACCGCATTGCCTTCAGAGAAGGTCTGCGCCAGAAAGACTCCAATGGAATAATCAACAGCTTCGGCAATATGGTCACCGTATGTGCGGCGCTTCACTGCATGGACAGCCTTGCCGGAGAATGGAAACAGTTTGCGGCAACCGAATCTCTACATCCTGCAAATCTTTTTAAATACACATCTCTCCTTTATAAAGGCGTCATTGCAAAGGAACACAACGACTACGACAGGGCCTTGCAATACTTCAAGGAGCAATATCCCCATACAAGCGAAGAAAGAGACTATATCCGCAACCGCATACTAATGTTTGTAAACATTGGCGGAACGCTTGCCTGTCAGAAAAAATACGAAGAGGCTGCCGAATACACCATGAAGGCACTTGACCTGAGCTACAAATTTGACCTTAAAGACAGCAAGCTGCAATGCTACGAACTGCTTGCAGGATACTACAGCAAGGCAGGACAAGCCGAAAGGTCAAATACTTACCATAACAAGTTCTATCAGCTGAAGGACACGCTGCTCAACTATCAGCAGCTGGCAAGCGTAAAGGACATACAGTTTCTAAGCCAGATCAACAAGCTCGACGAGCAGATCACAAGGGCCGACATGATGAACACCATAAAGAACTACATAATAGGTCTATGCGCCGTTGTCGTGGTGATAATACTGGTGCTTCTGGTGGAGCTTTACCGGCGCAACAAGGCCCTGCGGATAAACAACGAGATGCTGTTCAACAAAAACCAGGAGATACTTGAACAGGAACAGCGCGAAAGGCAGGAACGGCTCGACAGGGCTGGAATAGGAGCCGATGCGCCTTCGAGAAAGTATCAGGGCAATCCCATCAATGAGTCGAAGAGCTATGCGCTCATGTCGGAAATAAGAACCGTGCTTGACACAAGCTCTGAAGTGTTTTCTTATGAATTTAACCTGAACAGGCTTGCACAGATGGTGAACGAGCAGCCCAAAAACGTGTCGCAGGTGATAAATCAGCTTACGGGCAACAACTTCAACACGTTTATAAACGAATATAGAATAAAGGAAGCCTGCAAGCGCATAAGCGACAGAGACAACTACGGAAACATGACCTTGGAAGCTATAGCCAACAGCGTGGGTTTTAAGTCGGTTAACAGCTTCAGAACTGCCTTCAAGAAGGTTACGGGCCTGTTCCCGTCAAAATATCAGCAGCTGGCCGACAAGAAGAACAGGGCAGCCGAGCAGGCATAGGCCTGCGGACATAAAGCAGGCTTACAGACAGAGATGTTTTATTGAAAGTCAGCTACAGGATTTCTTACGCAGCTGACTGTATTATGCAGAAAAACGAACAGACAAAAACTGCAGCCGAAGCAGACAATCAGCTTGCAATACAATAATGTTATTCTGCCGTTTTTCACCTAAAAACGGGAAAATAACGCATAATTTAAGCGCAAAATCGTGATTTTGCGCTTTTTCAGCACTTTTTTCTTCATTCTTAAATCTTATTCCAAATTAAATTTGCGCAGACGATTGGCCATTGTCTCTGGAATTTTATTTCCATCTGAATTAATTAAAAAAAACGCAAGTGTATGAAACATTTTAAGAAAATCAAATTGCTTTTCGTGGCGATAGCCCTGTTCTCGTACAGCCATATCTGCCATGCAGGCGACACGGGGGACGAGTCTGTCGTACTGTGGTACACAAACGGTGAAAAAACTTGTTATCTGCTGTCAAGCAAACCGGTTATCACTTACAATGAAGAATGCCTGATACTTACCGCCACCGACGTGAACATAGAAGTAGCACGGGCCGACATAGACAGGATAACCATAGACAAGCAGGCTACAGACATAAAGCAGACCCTGTCTGAAGAGCAGCAAGGCCGCATAACCGTCAATGCTGACGGAGCGCAGCTATCAGGCTTCGAGAAAGGAATGAAAGTGTACCTCTATCAGGTAAACGGAGTTCTTATCAGCCAATACACAATCCCGGAGTCAGGCTCGCTTGACATTTCGCTAAACGGAATGGAGAGGGGCATTTATATCATAAAAGCAGGACGTTCAACAATTAAAATAGCAAGAAAATGAAAAAATCTATCATACTATTAATCGGAATAATCGTTAGCATTACCGCTTCAGCACAAAACGTGATGCGCGTGGAACTTAATGACGGCACAGTAGCAAAATATCCAACAGCCGACGTAAAGCAGATAACATTTGAGGAAGATATGCCTGTCGGCACTCCTGTTGACCTCGGACTGCCGAGCGGCACCCTATGGGCCGACTTCAACGTGGGCGCCAGCAAGCCTTCGGAGCCGGGCAACTATTACGGATGGGGAGAGACAGAGACTCACACCCTGTATTCATGGGAGAACTACACTCTGTACGATTACGACAACGAGGTCTGGATTAAATGGGAAGGCGACTCCTTAGACTTCGGCAATACGGACATTGACGTTGCTCACGTAAAATGGGGCGGACAGTGGCGCACACCTTCATGCGCACAGTATAAGGAGCTTGCCGAATACTGCACATGGACACTGACCGAAGAAGACGGCATGAGGGGCTATAAAGTGACAGGAAAGAACGGCAACAGCATATTCATACCGTTCAACGGCGTCATAACAGACCACATTCAGTCGGTAGGCGTAATAGGCAACTATTGGTCTTCATCAAGATACAAAGATCCCGAATACTTAGGCTATGCACTGTTCATCGCCCCGGGCGAGGACATGGAAGACTCTTTAGACCCCGACGCCTGTGCATACAGATACTATGGATACGGCATACGCCCGGTTATAGGCAACTATATGGAGACAAAGAAGTTTGAAGCCGTAGACATGGCCCTGCCAAGCGGAACCAAGTGGGCAAACATGAACATAGGAGCCACATCGCCCGAAAAGGCCGGCAACATCTATGCATGGGCTGAAGTTGAAGTGAAAGACACATACAGCAAGGAGAACTATTCTTTCTACAATGCTGCTACACAGACTTTTGAACCTGTGGGCGAACAGCGCGAGTCGATTTACTATAACGTTGCAGAAGAAATGAACGACACCGTCAACGTGTACGACATACAAGGCTCCGGCTATGACATGGCAGCGCATGAGCTGGGCGAAAACTGGACCACACCTACCCTTGAGCAGTATGGAGAGCTGATGCAATATTGCACATGGACATGGACCACACAGAACGGCGTAAACGGATATCTCGTTACGGCGTCTAACAACAACAGCATATTCCTGCCTGCTGCCGGAATCTACATCAACGAGGACATTTCCGGCAACGGCATCAGCTTCTATTACTGGACTGCAAACATGCCAAGCAGCACAAGCGACCAGGCCTACCAGTTTGTGGGATACCGCGACTATGCCACAAGCCTGATGCCAGGCAACCGCTTCAGCGGATGTCCCGTAAGAGCGGTCTGCAAGTGATTGCCCACTCATGAAGCCTGCCGGACATGCCCATACCGACACATTACATAAAATACAGCATAATTGCCTATACGGCATAGCAGCGTGATACGCGGAAACGTGCCAACGCATAATATGGCTTTACTGCAAGGCCATAAATGCCGGCCGAGCCGGCAAAACCATGATTCTACGACAACCGCAGAATTATGACAGACCTGCATGACAAGGCCGCATGCGATGAATATCACTTCTGCCATAATGGACTTATTTGGCATCTTATCCGGGTTTCATCAATATGACTTACCCCACAAACTGTATGTCTGGCTGGCATTGTCACCACAGAAAACTCTTTACAAAATTTATGTATAGAGTTTTCTGTGAAATAGAAATCCGACGTATAACGTATGTTAAACAGACGGGCTGCATGAGGTCATCTGTTTAACATACGTTTGCTTTTACGCTGCTTTTTCATGCCCAAAATGCCTGGTTCGGAGGTTAAAACCGCAGGTTTTGCACTGCAAACAGTGCCACTTTTCATTGCTAAACCTATCGTTTAAGCATGCTAAGTGGCCGAGTAATGTTTTTTAACACACACGTCTTTTCTCTTCAACCGGCATAAATGCCTATATATCAGCACATTGACAGAAAGGCCCGTTTTCTGCATTTTTCGGGCAAAAAGCAAGGCCGGCGCAGAAAAGCAGCATTCTGAGAGCGTCAAAATAAAAAAGTTTTCTGTTGCAGGCAGCCTGCCGCTACTGCCGGAGCGGCATTGCATGATGACAGCAAAAACTGCAATAATGCTAAAAAAAAATAATAAATATACAGCATAGCTTGCCGTATGATTTATTTTTCCTATATTTGCATAATATAGGATGCGGCTCAGCAATACAAAATCAAGAACGAAGTTTTTGTTTTGCAATGCATTCGCCTTTCGCTATATTTGCATAATATAGGATGCGGCTCGGCAATACAAAATCAGGAACAAAGTTTTTGTTTTTGCAATGCATTCGCCTTTCACTATATCCGAGAAATGAAAAACAGAACTATTAAAAATAAAAAAAGTAGGAATTATGTTGAATAAGAAGGTTGAAGAGGCGCTCAATGCGCAGATTAATGCCGAAATGTGGTCGGCATATTTGTATTTGTCTATGGCTGCCTATTGCCACGCAGAAGGCCAGCCGGGTATGGCAAAATGGTTTGAGGTGCAGTTTCAGGAAGAACAAGACCACGCCAAGATTCTGTTTAACTACATCAACTCTCGCAACGGACGCGTGGAGCTGAAGGCCATCGACGAGGTTCCGACAAAATGGGACTCTATTCTCGATGTGTTCAAGAGCACGCTGAAGCACGAGCAGAAGGTTACGGGCATGATCAACGACCTGTATGCGCTGACACACGAGCAGAACGACTTTGCTACGCAGAGCATGCTGAAGTGGTTTATCGACGAGCAGGTTGAGGAGGAAGAAACAGCCCAGACCATTATAGACAACATAAAGATGATTAAAGATAACGGATACGGCATATACATGCTCGACAAGGAGCTCGGAGCAAGAACTTACACACAGGCCGCACCGTTGAATGGTTCTCTCTAATTAAATTTAGAGCAGGTATCTTAATAAAAACAATCAGGGGAAGCCGGAGAATAAACTTGTTCTCCGGCTTTTTCTTGCCGGTTTGCCAAGACTTGCATCGCCATATAACAAACACTCGCAGACACTGAGCTGACACACAGCCACAGCAAAGCCAGCTTGCAAGGACAAGACAAGCCATATTTACCCTCAAGGCTAACCTAAGCTCCCCCACGGGGGGAGTTGAGGGGGCTTCTCCTCAACCTGTATTTCATCGTCCTTACGGCGCCCGCCGTCATGTTCATGGCACGCTGGATGTCGCTGTCAGTGAGGCCGGCGAGGGGCAGCATAAGGAAAAACGTGTTGTATGGCGTCAGCCGTCTGTGGCTCTTCTCTATGGCGGCTATGTCGTCGGGCATCAGCGTGCGGCCGTATTCAACGGCTGCCTCAAAGTCGGCTTTCTTCCATTCGGCCGTGTTTCCTCCGCCGATAATCTCCTCATATCGCCTTTGTCCCAGTCCTATTATTGCCGCTCTCTGCTCCCTGAGCGTGTCGAGCTTGCGGCTCAGGCTGCCAATCTTTCTCTCATTCTCGTCTTTCGACAGGCTCAGCTCGTCTATCTCCTTTCTGTATCTGTCGGTTAGCCGCTCAATCTCGCCGAGCCGTTTTTTGCTTCGGTTTATCTTCCTTCGGTGAATCACCAGCAGCAGCGCGAGTGCCGCCACTGCCACCGTTGCCGCCACAGCCGCCGTCTTCAGCTTCATGTCGGCCTGCCGCGCGGCCTCTGCCTTGTCTATTTCGTTTTGCAGGCTCAGCATCTTTTCCGTGTTTTTGCTTTGCTCAATGCTGTCTTTCATCGCCTTCGACTTTGTCATCAGTTCGGCTGCCTCGCGATATTCTCCCTGTTCTTTCTTAATGTCTGCCATCCACGACATAACTTCTGCCCTCACTATAGGGCTGCCTTTGCTCATTGCCCTGTTCCACAGTTCAAACGCTTCGCTCTCTTTTCCTTGTTCAATATATATGTTGCCAAGAATAAAGTAAGCGTATGACGTAGGCTTTATTGATAAAGACATTTTGGCGTATTTCTCTGCTTCGTCAAATTTTTTCTGATTATAAAAGTCTGCGCTGATGTTTGTAATAACTCCTACGTATTCTTTGCTTTTAATATATTTTATGTATGGAATAATTTTATTGCTGTAATACATAGAGCTGTCAAACTGCATTAAATTTGTGAAGGCATTGCTGATTTTATTTAAGGAGAGTCCTATCATTTTTTTATTTCCAAGTTTTTTGGAAAGGTCAAGAGACTTTTTTGCATAGTCCAACGCAGTATTAAAATTTCTTGTATGGTAGTTTATTGTAGACAAATTCGCATAAATGCTGTTCAGCAGCGCTTCTTCTCCGGCATTCTCTGCTATGTATTCCGCTTTTTTAACACATTCGATTACCTTCTTTATGTCGCCATTCCTTTCATATATGGTCATGCCTTTATAATAAAGTGAACGGGCCAATTTTGATTTATCTTGTGACTTTTCATAATATTTTATGCTGATGTCTATAGCCGAGTCAGAATTTACAGGCAATTGTAGTCTGAATAATGTGTTGGTGTAAAGAAGGTTATAGTATGCTCTGTCGCTCTCGCTCGTTATCATAGCCGTGTCTATCTTCAGCAGTTGCCTTAATGCAGAGTCGTTTTCTTCCTTTGCAAGCAATGTGTCAGCCTGCACCAAAGCCATATACACATTGCTGTGCCTTTGGCATGCAGTGATTGCTACGATAAGAAATATTATAGTCAAAATGTTTTTCATGTTGTGGCTTTTCAGATGCTCAAAGTTATTGATTAATTCTGTTATGTGCAAGTTTTTATGCGTTTTTTGCTCGTCGACAATGCCGTAAAGCGTCACATTTTTGTGTTTCAATTTGTTGCATTTCTATATGTACGGCATTGATAATCAGAGATTTAAATACTAAATCAAAATGTGACGCACTAAGAAAAAATATGGATTAAAGTTTGGCAGTATGGCTTTGCGTTTTATAACTTTACAAAAGCGACGGAGGCAGAATGAGTCGAAGAAAAAGAATTTGTCAAAGTTATTTTTGAGATTTATCGGCTGCGCCGGCGGATAGGATATTGAATTGTTGTAAGTTAAATTTTTAATAATAAAAAAACATTGGTTATGAGAAAAATAATATTTATCATCGGCATGACGTTGGGAATGTGCTTTTGCGTATGTGCAAGGGGACAGGTAAAGAAAGACATCTGGTCGGAAGTGTCGACACACTTGTCGATGTACGGCAGTTCAAACAAGCACATGGAGGTTTCTTACACGCTAGGCTGCATCGTCGTTATGTAGCGGATTAGAATAATTATGCACGAAAACAGCGCAAATATTAGGAAACATGGAAATAATTTTGTAGATTTGCCTTTTGAATAAACTAATGACTTCAGAATACTCAAACGTAAAAAGAAATCAGCGCAGCCTTATGGCGCGTAAAGGCCGGAGACTTAACGGCACCATGAAAATTAATGATTGACGCAACCGCAGGCGGAGATGTTCCTGCCCAAAGTTATGTATTAACACCTTAAACAGATATAATTATGAATAAAATCACATTTGCTCAGTTGTTCAGCTGGTTTACGTTTTTAATATTCGGCTTATTCTTGATATTCGATCTCACGTACCGGGGCAACACTATGTTTAATACAATCGCCTATGTCTTGTTCGCGGCAATAGGACTTATCGGACTGCTTACGTTAAAAAAGCGGAAACCCGACTGGCGCATATTCGACATTGTGTTCAATGTGCTGTTGCTGTTGTACAGTGCAGTGATGCTTTATTCAATATACATCAAATAAGGCAGACGAAGAGAGCATGCAAATGCAAAAGAATTAACGGCACAATAGGATTTAAAGGTAGGCATAACCGCAGGCGGAAGTGTTTTTACCTAAAATCGTTATTAACACATTAAACAGAAATGTTATGAATAAAAAGACACTTGCCAGGCTTTACGAATGGTTTTCGTCTATAGTATTGATATTCTTCTTAGTTGTAAGATTTGCGTTCCATGACAACGACACGCTTTATACAATCGTCTATATCTTGGTTGTCGCAGAAGGAGTTATAGGTCTGCTTACGTTTAAAAAGCGGAAGCCCGACTGGCGCATATTAGACATTACGTTCAATGTGATTTTGCTGCTGTTAGGCGGATTGGCGCTTGGGGCTACGTACATCGAATAAGGCAGACTAAGAGATTTACAGAAATGAAATATGGAAACATAATATGAGCAATTTAAGTTTAATCGCAGGTCTTGGCGTCGCCGTGGTGCTGTCTGTGGCGGCGTTTGTGGCAAGACGGCGCAAGAAGGTTAGCCACGACAGCATGGACTTATGCCTGGAACTGGTGTTCTTTTTTGCCGCATACAAGCTGTTAAAGATTGCGGCCGTAATGCTGGGCATGCCTTCGTCGTATTTCTATTTGGCAGCATTTGCGGTTTCTGCCGTAGCCCTTGTATACAGAATGTTGAGAAAATCAGCCGGGCGGCTTTACAACGGACTGTTGCTGCTTGCGTGCATGGGGTCGGCTATAGGCATTATAGATGCCGTGGGCTTGGCCTCAGGCCGCTGGTTTATGGTGTCGGCGAGCGCAGTAGTGGCGCTTGGCTCGCTCGCGTTTATCATGACAAGTATGCACAAGAAGAAAGACTTTGGCAACGACACGGCCGACATGGTGTCGGGAGTTGCGTTTATGGCCTCTGCCGTAAAGTTCTGGCAGCTTACGCTTAATGTGTCATGGCTGTGGGCAGTGCTGCTTGCCGTAGCCGTGCTTGTGGCCTCGCTTGCCGTATATCTTGTCGCGCTGATGCGCGGCGGCAGATAACGCAGCGTGCATTTATCAGGCATAACGCATTAATAACGCACCGGCATGAATAACAATGCCGGCATAGACAGGCAGGCATGGCTGCGAGAACGGGCGGCATTGACCGTGGCATGAGGTCTGCATCATGTGTTTATGTTCAGATTAGATGATTAAAAAAGAAAAAGGAGATTATATATGACACCATTACATCTGTGCTGCGCTGCCGGCAGGACAAAAGACGCACTGGGCAGTTACTCGATATTTTTATTTCCGATAGCTATAGGGCTGATTGTTGGATTTGACTCGTCAGCGTTTTACTTCTTTCTCATTCTGGCAGTGATTACAGTAGCGCTGAATATGGTTAATAAAGTAAGAAATGAAGAAGACAAAGACACAGAAGAGCCAAATGCGTATGTCAAGATGTTCAGATGCTTTTCGTTTTTGGTAATCCTGCTCTTTGTTATGGCTGAGACAATGTACCGGGACAACGCCACGCTTGGGGCAATGGTCTATGCCTTGTTTGCTGCAAGGGGCCTTATGGGGCTGCTTACACTGACAAAGAGAAAGCCCGACAGGCGCATGTCAGACATTGTGTTCAATGTGCTGTGGCTGCTGTTCGGTGCCATGATGCTTTATTTCACATACGCCGGATAGCACCTACAGGCCACATCAGCACATCTACGCCAAGAGCCATGCACAGAATAATAGAAGCAGCATTGGCTGCAGCGTCAGTATTTCAGGTTCATCTTTCTGAACATAACAAAATCTTCGTCTCCACGCAAAATCTTCTTTATAGCCACAGGCAGGTTGTGATCGTTGAGATAATGGCGCTCACCCGGCTTATAGCTGCTGCTTGCCACAGACAGGCTGTCGGCACGCAGGGGCGTTGATATGCCTGCAAGCGAGAGCATGGTGTGGAACACCGACGCGCTCGTGGCCACACTCTTGCGGCTGTTATAGCCGACAGCTGCGGCCTCGGCGGCATACATCTGCCTGTAAGACGGCGACATCCATATCAGCAGAGGCACGTGCAGCTCATAGTATGAAGGTATGGGCGAAGCATGAAGAAACAGCCTGCGGCCGTCGTCGAAGATGTTTTCGCCGTGGTCTGAGGTGTAGAGCATGGCCGACACGGCACCGCTGCGGTCGAGCTGACGTATGAGCAACGACAAGAAACGGTCGGTGCTCCTGATGCTGTTGTCATAGGCGTTGAGCAGTTGCCTGCGGTTAGACACCTTGGCCTCGCTGGCGTTGTCGGGCCTGAACACGGCCTCAGACCGCCTGTAACGCTCGCGGTAGTTGAAGTGAGAGCCATACGTGTGCAGCACAATCAGCTCCTTTGCACGTTTCTTATCCAGTATGTCGTTCACCATACGCAGCATATCTTCGTCATACATATCGCTGCGTTCAGTTTCTTCTTTTATAAACTTCCAGTCGTCGGCCTCCTTGCCGAAGATGTCAATAAACGAGTGGTTAGGCCGCTGGTTTGATATGAATGTCGTGTGGAAGCCTGCCTCGCGGAACGCCGTGATGATGCCTTTCTCGCGGTATATGCGGCCGTAGTCTTCAGCCGAGGCTGCCGACATGAGCATCGGTACGCTCTTGTGCGTGGTGTTCGACTGCGTTATGGCATCGCTGAACACCGTGAGTCCTCCGGTGCGCTGAAGCATGGGCGTGGTGTTTCGGCCATAGCCGTAAAGCCCGAAGCTGTAGGCACGCGCCGTCTCTCCGATAACCAGCACATAGACCTCGCGCCCTGAGGCGGCATGGGTGGGCACGGCATTAAACCTGAAGCCGGCCGATGTCTGGGGATAATCTGCCGTGGCCTTGTAGCGGTCGGCGGCAAGATATATGTTGTAAAACACGTTGAGGGGATACAGATGCAGCCGTGCGCTGTAGTCGCGGCCGGCAAGATAGCTGCCCGCCATGCATGCCGCCCCTGCAACGAGAGCCGCAAGCGAACGGCGCCGCTGGCGCAGCAGGAAACTGCGGCTGAGCACATCGCCGCGGCGCAGCGACACAACGGCCAGCACTATCACGGGCACATAAATAACCACGACGATTACTATTGCCGGCAGAAGATTGTCGAGCAGCTCCATGGCCTCGCCCACATTGGTGGTAACAAGATTGAGGAACATGTCGACGGCTATAATAGAATGGCCGAAAAGATAGAGCAGCACTATCTGGAAGGCGGCCAGAAACATCAGCGGAAAAAGCAGCAGAGCCGTCTTGCCGGGCCTACGGCCCAGCGCCATGAGCAGCCATACGGCCGCCACGGGCAGCACGATGTTGGTGACGGAGGCCATGATGCCCATGCGCTCGGTGAAGCACAGAGCCACGTTGGGTATTGCCAGCACGGCAACAGTAAGCCAGAATATGCCGTGCGGCGAGGCGCAGCATCTTATTATGTCTGTTGATTTGATCATTTCCTTTTATTGTATGTTTGTTGATTATGTCGTTGCAGGCGCCCCGACAAGAACTTTGTCACGGCGCGGCAGCACACAGCCTCACGGCGGCAGCTGACGTAGAACGTAAGCGGCGGGCGCTATGATGCGACTGACAGGGGACTATGATGTCCGCTGACGGCGCATGACAAGGCACAGCCGCAGAGAAGACGAGGTCAGAAGGCCTCGTTGATATGGAAGAGGAAGCCCGACTGTCCGCTCTTGCCGAAGCCGTAGTCGAGGCGTATGTTCACGTCTTTCTTAAACTCCCAGCGGTAGCCTATGCCGAAGTTGGGCAGCACGCGGTCGGCGCGTATGGCGCTGAACTTGCTGAACACCGTGCCCGCTCCGGCCCATACCACCATGCCGTTGCGCCCCCACAGATGCTGACGCAGCTCAACCTGCGCCTCTATCTTGTGCTTGTCGCGATAGCGTCCCTCATAATATCCGCGCATGGAATAAGAACTGCCAAGCAGCGCCATCATGCCCCACGAGGGATTGCCGAAGTTGAGCGTACTGGTGATGTCGCCCGCGATGATGCCTCCCTTCCACACCCGTCCGTATGCGCTGGCATGAAGGTCGGTGGTGCTGAAGGCATAGTCGTTGCCGAGGAACGCCGGCCGGAAATACTGCGACAGGTTGACATAGAAGCCCTTGTGAGGGTTGGTTATGACATCGCGCGAGTCGTAAACGAGCGAGACGCCCGCGCCAACGTTCCATGTGCGCCTATCCATGCCGTTGAGCAGTTCGGGGCGCTCTACGTTGTTGGCATAGGCAAAGTCGTAGACCAACACCGGACCTGCATACAGATTGTCGGCAAAGCGCCACAGCAGACTTATGTCGGCATTGACCTGGCAGCGGTTCATCTCCGACTTGTTGGCGTCGTTGTTGCCCATCTCGTAACCGATGCCCCAGAAGTCGCTCTTGAACGAGTCGAACGACACGTCGTAGACCATGCGGCAGCGGTCGTGCGGAAATATATGGTTGCCCCTCACACCAATCTTATAATAGTTTGCCGTGGTGATGTCGCCGTAAAGGGCCACGTTAGAGCGCGTAAGGAGCGAGTCGGCCATGTCGGTGCGATACAGTCCGGTGGCAACAAGTCCAAGTCCGAGCTTGGTGTCGGTGCTGTAGTGCGGTCCGCCTATTATGCTGAAGTCGAACTTCTTGTAAGGTTTCTCCTTATTCGAGTCGGCAAAATAGTCGATGACGCGGTTTATCAGTCCCTTTTTCTTCTTTTTCTCCGTAGTGTCGGCAGGACATGTTCCGGCCTGTTCACACGTGTCGGCCACTACGGTTCCGACCTTGTCTCCGGCATCCTGCGCCCCCGCGGCTGCGGTTCCGAGCGCCATGATGGTTGTAAGCAGCAGAGTCTTCATCAGCTGTTGTCTTTATCAGTAAACAAGTTCAACATTGTCTATCCACAGAGTGTTTCCGGGTGATCCGATGTATGCACCGCCGTGGCTCGACGAGAATTGCAGCATCAGATGCGTAGGCGCAGTGCCCTTGGCAGCCCATCCCGTCTCAACCACGGGCACGCTCTTGCCCTTGCTGTTGCGTGCATAGTCGGTCTTGCGCAGCCCCATGGTCCTTGCGTCATAGTTAGGATTGTTCCTTATGTCGCCGTAAAGTATCTGATATGTGGCGTTGTTCACCCATCCGTTGGTGCTTGTCCCGTATTTCACTACGAGCGTGCCCACTCTTTCGGCCGTGATGTTCCCTTTGCTGTCCTCATGCCTCTTCTGCAGATACAGCACGGTTATGGCGTAGTCCTTGCCAGCCACGGTAGAACTCTTGCTGAATCCGGTCTGCTTTATTCTGTTGGCCGTGCCGGCCACCTTCACCCTATAGTCGTAGCGCAGCGCCTTGGGTCTGCCCGTAAAGTGTATACCGTTGTTCATGGCCTTCGGTCCGTCCTTGGTTCCGGTTATCGGCTCCTTCATGTCTCCCAAGAAGATAGAGCCTGCCGCCAGCACCTTGATGTTCATAAGGCCCATCACCTTGACGCTCTCGATGTGAGTGGTCAGCTTGGCGCAATATCCGCTGCCGTGCTTGTCGCGGTAGACCGAGTTGTTGGTCTTTACCACCCCCATAACCTTTGCCATCACGTTAGACGTGCCCCAAGGCGAACCTCCGCCGTTGACGTAAGGCTTGTTACCGCTTATGGTGCGGCTTGGTCCTATCTCATACAGCGTCTTTGTCTGTCCCCCGATGATTGCAGATTCCTCTATCTTACGTATGGTCCAATTGTCCATATTGCCATAGCGAATGGGGACAACCTTCTCTGTGGCAGACGCCGGCAGGGTCAGCAGGATGACTAATGCCAGCATGAGGTTATTACATTTATGTTTCATAATGGTGGCAAATATATGAAAACTTTATTGTCTAAAAAAGTTTTTGAAGTGTTTTTGACTGTTAGAAGCTCCAAATGTGTGTATTATTTTGCAGTGAAAAACATTATTTAACTTTTAGTATACGATTATTCCACATCCGGCCCTATGACATAATACACGGGCGCACAGGATTAAAAGCGAGCCGCGTATTACGGTGCATATCGTTTAACCAAAATCTGTCGATTGGGGTTAAAAGTTAAAAATGAAAAACATCTCCGAAAAAGCGGAAGCCTCTACGCTCAAGATAAAGCCCAAATAAGACAGAACGATAAAGACGGATTTAGGCAGAAAAACATTCAATAACAAACTCGTCGGGCATGCTGTTCAGGAGCCGCAAGACGGCTGCCTGCTGACGCCGGAAATGGGGATACACAAAAAGTGGATGAAAATCGTAACATTTTTAGCCACTTTTCATTAACAGAAGATTGTTTTGTGATGAATATTCAGCAATTCTTTAAGGAATTGCCGCCGATTTACTTTCAGACTGTTAGTGGGCCGTTTACGGTGCAAAAGTGGGCCACTTTTGCACCGTAAACGGCCCACTTTTCATGCGCAAGCCATAGGGTAATTTTGCCTGTACGGCATGGCAGCCGCAACATGGCGCAGCCACACACGCCAACGATTAGACACGCAGCAGCAACGGCGCACCGTTCTACCGGCTGACAACATGCCTGCCGATGCCGCACAAAAAAGACCGTCGGCACTGCCTCCGGCAAATATAGATGCCGGAAGACAATACGGACAGCCGTATAGCGTGTGTATCAGTCAGGCCGGAGCGGCATGCCCTGGTCTGACCTTGTTATTACTGATGCCATGCCGCCGCGGCGGCCGTGTCATGGTCAGGCTTCTCTCTGCTTCGTACCCATTCGGGCCTCAACAACGTTGATAACGTAGTCGCCAAGCTTCTCGCACTCGCATATTATGTCCATATACATCGTGCCGATGGCGTAGGTGTACTCATGGCTGTTCACGTCGTTGATGTTCTGGCTCTTCAGCTGGTTGCGGTAGTTGTTAATCTCGTTCTCTATGTTGAACGAGCGGTTAACGTCGAGCTTGTCCTTGCGTCCCGAGAGCATGATGTTCATCTGCGTCAGGCTGTCGTCGGTAAGCTCAAACATCTGGTGCAGGTGTTCATACTGGCTTTCGGTGAAGTCTTCCTTGCCCTTAAACTTTCTGCTGATGTTGCGGGCTATGTTGTAGCAGCTGTCGCCGATACTCTCAATCTCCGATATCTCCCTGAGCATGGCCCTTATCCTGGCCTTGGTTTCGTCGCTGAGGTGGGCGTCGCTCACGCTGTCGAGATATTTGGCAATCTCTATCTCCATGTTGTCGCTGATGCCCTCATACTTCTCAATTCTGGTAAAGAGCTTCGTGAAGGCCGTGTCGTTGGTGGTGTTGAGCAGCTCGCGCACAAATCCGAACATGCGCTGTATGCGCTCAGCAAAGAGAATAATCTCCTTCTGTGCCTCGAGCACCGACAGCTCCGGCGTCTCCATGATGCTGTTGCCACCGATGTAGCGCAGGCGGAACTCCTCTTCCTCGTCGTTGGTGCGGGGCTTGATGAGCCAGCAGACAAACTTCTCAATCTGCGGTATGAACCATATAAGTATAAAGGTGTTGCAGATGTTGAACGACGTATGGAACGCTGCCAGCACTACAGAAAGCTTTATTGGGTTGAGGTCGTGCGACTGCGGGTCGTAGTTGACAAAGTTGCAGACAAGGTCGACAAACGGATAGAACACGCACAGCACCCACATCACGCCGAACACGTTGAACACCAGATGGGCCAGCGCAGCCCTGCGCGCCTGTGTGTTGGCTCCGAGGGCGGCCAGGTTGGCCGTGGCGGTAGTACCGATGTTCTCGCCCATCACGAGCGCTATACCCAGATATATGGGCAGCACGCCGCTCGAACAGAGCACCATGGTAATGGCCATCAGGGCGGCCGACGACTGCAGGATGCAGGTCAGCACGGTACCGATAAGAAGGAATACGATTATTGTTATGTAGCTGTTAGTGTCGAACGAACTGAAAAACTCTAACAGAGCCTGATTGTGGCCAAGGTCCATCTCCTTGCCCGTGTCGCTGAGAATTGCCAGCGAGAAGAACATGAAGGCTATGCCGAAGAGGAAGTCGCCTATGTAGCGGTGGCGCCGGGTGTAGATTAGCAGGATGCCGACAATAAAGGCAGGGAACACCACATCGGTGAAGTTGAACGAGAATCCGAGGCTCATGATCCATGCCGTAAGCGTAGTTCCAATGTTGGCTCCCATAATAATTGATATGGCCTGAGCCAATGTCAAGAGTCCGGCGTTGACAAACGATACTGTCATTACCGTCGTGGCCGACGACGACTGCACTGAGCAAGTTACGAACATACCGGTGAGCATTCCGGTAAACCTGTTTTTAGTCATCGTGCCGAGGATGTGGCGCAACTGTGAGCCTGCCATCTTCTGCAGAGCTTCGCTCATGCCTTTCATACCGTAGATAAGAAGGGCTAATGCTCCAATAATCTTAAAAAAAATCCAAATCGACATATTTTAATTTAATTTATCATGTCATGTTGCGATGTGATGCGAAAAACGGAGTATCTTTACGAGCGTAAATCGTTTAACCGCATGGATATGAAACAAACAATTCAAATACGTTGCAAAAATAATAAAAAAATTAAAAATTTTGCAATAGGAAGTACACTTTCTGATGTTTTTCGTGAATTTAATCTCGAAATGGATTACGGCCCCATAAGCGCAAAAGTAAACAACAAGGTGGAGGGGCTCAACTACAGGGTGTACCACAGCAAGGATGTTGAATTTCTTGACATAAGGTCGGCCTCAGGCTCGCGAGCCTACACGCGCACACTGTTCTTCGTGCTGTGCAAGGCCGCGCATGACGTGTGGCCGGGAGCCGAGGTGGTGATAGACATACCCGTGTCTAACGGCTACTACTGCAACATCAACATAGGACGACCGCTCACCGAGGCCGACGCCGACGCGCTGCGCTCGCGAATGCAGCAGATTATCGACGACGCGCTGCCCATACGCCGCCACGAATGCACCACGGAAGAGGCCATCGGCATGTTCTCCGAGATGGGCATGGACTCTAAGGTTAAGCTGCTAAAGAGCGTAGGCTCGCTCTACACCACATACTACGAAATAGACGGATACAAGGACTACTATTACGGCACGCTGCTCACCAACACGCGCCAGCTGTATCTCTTCGGCCTCGAGAAGTATTACGACGGCATGCTGCTGCGCATACCTCTGCGCGACGACCCGTCGCGTCTGGGCGACCTGATAAGGCAGGACAAGATGTTCGAGATATTCAAGGAGCACCACCGCTGGCAGAAAATTCTGGAAATGAGCACCGTGGGCGACTTTAACGACGCCGTAAAGAACGGCCACTCTACCGACCTTATCAACGTGTCGGAAGCCCTTCAGGAGAAGAAGATATCGCAGATTGCCGACATGATAGCAGCGCGCAAGGGCGTAAGAGTGGTGCTGATATCGGGCCCTTCATCGAGCGGCAAGACAACGTTCTGCAAGCGTCTGTCCATACAGTTGCTCACGTGCGGCATCAAGCCCGTACAGATTTCTTTGGACGACTATTTCGTCAACCGTGAGCTTACGCCTAAGGACGACAAGGGCGACTACGACTACGAGAGTCTCTACGCGCTTAACATCCCGCTGCTCAATGAGCAGCTCAACGCGCTCTTTGCGGGCGAGGAGGTTGAGCTGCCGCGCTATAACTTTCAGTCGGGACGCAGCGAGAAGAGCGGACGCAGGCTGAAACTGCTGCCCGACAACGTGCTCGTAGTGGAAGGCATCCACGCGCTCAACCCCGAGCTCACGGCCAAAATACCAGAGGAACAGAAATTCCGCGTGTATGCATCGGCACTGACAACCATACTGCTCGACACGCACAACTATATACCGACGACAGATAACCGACTGCTGCGCCGCATCATACGCGACTACAAATACCGCGGTGTGAGCGCCGCCGAGACCATACGCCGCTGGCCGAGCGTGCGTGCCGGCGAGAACAAGTGGATATTCCCCTATCAGGAGAACGCCGACGTTATGTTCAACTCTGCCCTGCTCTTCGAGCTTGCCGTCATAAAGAGCCAGGCCGAACCGCTGCTCGAGCTTGTGCCTGAGAACATGGAGGAGCACGCCGAGGCCTACCGCCTGCTGAAGTTCCTCAAGTATATCGCCCCGATACCCAACCGCCAGCTGCCTCCTACGTCACTGCTGCGCGAGTTCCTGGGCGGCAGTTCGTTCAAGTACTGATGCCGTTGCTTTTAGCATTATTTCAATAAAAAACAATATAGCCGGATGTCTTTATACATATATTTAATAAAGACGTCCGGCTATTTCTTTGCATACGTCATATGCAATACTACGAGCTGATGGCTGAAGACGCATTGCAGCCACGCCGACAGGCTGTTCTCTCCACACTAACAGTGCCGGCTCTGCCATGACGGTGCGGCAGGCTGCATGACCGGCAGTCGGTCATAAGCCAATCACCATCTGTCGACATCCTTGCCGACACAGCACGAGGCGGTCTGTCTTACCCATAATACTTTCTGCCGGAAACGTCATGCCCGCATCCAAACCGTCACGCCAATAACGCATCTGTCTTTAAAATCTTCCGTTTAATTCGCATTTATTACCGATTCAACAGGATAAAATAGGGCGTTTTTACTTCATATTGATACATATGAAGTGAAAACGGCAGGATATTTTAAAGAAAATAACAACATTTATTTAAATTTGCAAATGACAGACACTTTGTTATCCCAAAGTATCATACTATGTTTAATTTAAATTGTTATACTCATGAGAAAGACGTTACTTTTATTGGCTGTTGCACTTGCAACATTTGCTGAAAATGCATGGGCAGACAAAAGCTTTAAGACATTACCGGAGTTAACTTACGGAGTGGCGATTTCACCCAGCGGACAATATCTTGTAGGAGTGAATCCCTCATACATGGTTGACGGCTCTTATTCTGTCAGCTATCTGTATGACACCAACACAGGTGAGACACAGTGGCTTACCGAGTTTGATGAAAACGACTTCAGCAAGTCAGGAGAGTTTCAGGCCGTAAACGACGCCGGCGTGATTTGCGGCACATCAAAGGACCCGGATCTTCTCATAACTTACTCTGACATGTTTGGCACATCAACCAGACCTGCCAACTCAGCCGCGATATGGAAAGACGGCAAATGCACGCTTCTTTACTACGGCGACTTCGACACATCTAAGTTTGAAATCCTCGGCGACGGCTCACAGGCTACAGACATCTCGGCCGACTCAAAGACCGTCTGCGGATATATCAGCACAGGCAATGCCGCATCATTCTATCCATGTATGTGGAAAGAGGGCAACGACGGCAAATGGACTCTCGAGTGGCTCGCATTACCTGAAGATGCCAAAGGCGGAAGACCTTACTTCATCTCTGACGACGGCACTACTATTGTAGGAACCATTACAGACGCTACAAACAACCAGCAAGTGGCACTATGGAAAGACGGAACATACACCATCGTGACAGACGAGCAGATAGGATGGGAGTCTTCAAGCTACGGCGGACAGGTGAAGATATTGTCAGTGAGCGCTAACGGCAAGTTCATCGTAGCCAAGAATCCGTCCAACATGGTATATCTCTACAACATTGAAGCCAATGAAGGACGCAAGATTCCTGCCTTCGATACAACTGCCAACATAGAATATGCAGCCGTGGACAACGACGGCAACGTGGTGGCTGCCTATAACTATGGCTCTATATTCTTCGGCGGAGACGTATATACACGCCCGTTCTGGTACTCATACAAGGAGGACCGCAACCTCGACTTCCCTTACTATATGCAGCTGTTTGCCAGCGGAGTTACTCCCGACTTCACATTTGAGTATGGCGAGAAGACACAGGCTGTGCCCATGGCAATATCTGCCGACGGCAACGTAATAGTAGGAAACATCGACATCTATGCAGCCGTAGGACAGAAGGCTAAGTGCTGGATTCTGAAATCAGAAAGATACGACGTGTCTATCCCTGTAACCCCGTCAGGACTCTCTGCCAAGTCGGAGGCTTTAGGACAGGTTACGCTGACATGGGCAAAGGACGAGACTAAATATGAAGACCTGACCCTGAAGTCATACAACATCTACCGCGACGGCAAAAAGGTTGCCAATGTTACAGCCGACAAGCCGATGACTCTGACCGAGAACAACGTTCCGGCAGGACACCCGGGCTATGCCGTTGAAGCAGTGTTCGAGACAGCAGACGGCGGCGAGATGCTTTCGCCAAAGTCAAACATTCTGAAGGCTTCTGTGCCCGACACATACGACATGCCTCTGTTCGACGACTTCTCGTCAAACTCTCTTGAGACAAACTACTGGGAGTCTAAAGTTGAATACGGCGATCCTACTGACGCAATGTGGGGCATCATACAGGACTACGGACTGATGGGCAGCAGCATTTCTTACATGGTATTCTCACAGCAGCCTTATTCAGGAAGCCTCATATCACGCCCGCTCGACGCCACAAAGGCAGAATCAATAAGCCTGTCGTTCTTCATGCAGATGACACCGCTGAACTCTGCAGACCAAGATCTCGAGAAAGACTCTATCAGCGTTGACATCTCTACCGACTTCGGAAAGACATGGAAGGAGATAAAGGCATGGTCGCTGAAAGACATCTATGCACAATACAGCTACAACGTAATTAACCTTGACATCTCTGCCGGAACAACAGGCAAAATCTTCCAGCTGCGTCTGCGCAAGCACGGACAGGGCGTTGCTCAATACATGATGTACGTAGACAACCTGCGGATTGAGGCCGGAGGCTCTGGCTCAAAGGCTCCTGCCGGACTTACAGGCACACTGGGCAAAGACGGCAAGTCGCTCTCACTGATGTGGCAGAACCTCTCAGGCGCTTACCAGCTCAACTACATCAACGATCCTTCTTTCATCAACAAATACACCATAGGCAACGAAGGCAAGGAACTTATTGCCGCCAACAAGTTTGAACCTGAAGACCTGGCTGCATACAAGGGCAAATATCTCTCAGGCGTGCAGACAACCATCAACTACTACAGCACAGAAGAGGAAGTAAAGGGCATACACGCTTCAGTAGTAGTGTTTGAAGACGGCAAGATGGTACGCGAACAGGAAATAAAGGACATGACATACAACGAGGCTCTGACCGTTGCTCTCGACGAGCCGCTCCTCATCGACGGAACCAAGGAGCTGATGATAGGTGTTAAGATCTTCGACTACGACGAGCAGCAGATACCTATATGCTACATTATAAGCGACAAGTTTGTTGCAGGCAAGAGCGACCTCTACTCTGAAGACAACGGCGCAAGCTGGCTGAAAATATCTGACTTCTACAACGAGCAGGGCACACCTGAACAGGGCTACTGCTGCTGGGACATCACCGGATGCATCACTGACAATCCTGAACTCACACCAGTTGCAGAGGGCGATCTGTTTGCATACAACATCTACCGCGACGGCGAGCAGCTCAACGAAGGAGTAATCGACAGACTGCAGACCCGCTTCACAGATCCCGAACCTACTGAGGACGCATGCTACCAGGTAGTTGGCTTCTTCTACGACGGCACAAAGTCAGAGGCTTCTGAGCAGTTCTGCCTCGACGACGTAACAGGCATTGAGCACAACATAGCCGACAACGTGACGATAACACGCAATGAAGGTGACAACTGCCTGACCATCAACGGCAAGTTTGACAATGCCACTCTCGTTGACATCAGCGGCGTATGCGTGTCACGCTCTGAAGGCAACCGCCTGTCGCTGAACGGAGTTAAGGCCGGCATCTACATCATCAGCATCAATGTTGACGGCAGAGTTTACACACAAAAGATGATTGTAAAGTAAAATTCAGCAGCTAATCCTGCTGCATGATTATCACCCTAACCTATTTTCAGGCGGCTCTTTCCTCGCGAAAGGGCCGCCTTCTTTATCCCCTTGCCGGTAGTCATGCCGTGCCTATAATACACATCACGGCGGCACACGGCATCCCACTGCTCCCGTACATTGCCGCCACACAGTCGCCGGCAGCAGACAGCTCCTCACCGCGTGCCACTGCGGCAACGGCCAAATACACATTGAGCCGCATTGAAGCAAAACGCTTACACATTGATTTATGCTGACGCTCCCATACTGCGATATTTGAAAATTAAAATCGCCCGGCCACAAAAACGGGCAGTTTTCGCGTGCAGTCGCAACAGCCTAAGCATCAGAGTGTTATACTCATAAAGAGCATAATGTGCAACATTTTTTGTCCCAATTAGGACAAAAAAGCCATTATTTCAATAAAAAAACAGGCCCATTTACGGTGCAAAAACCGCCTGTTTCTCATCCAAAAGTGGCCGAGTAATTTTTCAAAAGCATACCTTTTGCATGATAATGTAAATATTGTTTACCGCCGCCATGCCTCCGCTGCCCTCAGAAATTCTATTTCGGCAGAAAATCCTGACAAAACTCTGATGACACATTGCCATGCCTGACTGCTGTAAAGACGACAAAAAGAAATGTCTCCACAACACGATGCACAATCCTTTGTGTGTGCCGTGTTGCAGAGACAACATTACCCAATAAAAACAATCTTAAAACCCAAAATCGGTCAGCAGACCGCATATTATGTTCGTCAGCCAAACTAATACCTTCGTCTGTCATTGTGCTTTCTGTCGGCATCTTGCCGTTTGCCTTATCCTTACACAGGCAGCCACGACGGCGTAAAAGATGACGGCTGTAAGCTCAATATAAGACATGGATGCGGCTGAAACATGAAGAAATCATTAAATAAAAAGCCCGCACCTGCCACACGGCAACAAGAACGATAGGAACAAATTGCCATAAGGCTTTCCGTAACGGAACGGCACGACTGCCAGAACCGCACGAAACTGCCGGCACGGGCCTTGGCGCTGTCAGTCTCAGCGCTTTATAAAACTTTTGATGTTGTCAGGTATTACGGGCATGGCGCCGCTCTGTGTGCACACATAGGCTGACACCTTTACCGCAAGGGCATGGGCATCCCTGACGTCCATGCCGCTCAAAATGGCGGCACAGAACGTGCCCGTGAACGAGTCGCCAGCGCCTACCGTGTCTGCCACCTCTACTATCGGGGTCTCCTGGAAGGACACGCTGCCGGGTGTGAACACGTAGCTGCCGTTGACGCCGCATGTCAGCACAAGCATGTCAAGGTTGTACTTACCAAGTATCAGCCAGCACTTGTTGCTCATGTCAAGCCCCGGATATCCGAACAGGCGGCCTATCACGACGAGCTCCTCGTCGTTTATCTTAAGCACGTTGCAGCGCTTAACCGACTCGCTTATCACTTCCTTCGTGTAGAAGTTCTGGCGAAGGTTGATGTCGAATATCTTCAGGACGCCCTTGTCTGAGGGCATCGCGTCGAGGAACTTGCCGATAGTCTCGCGCGAAACGACGTTGCGCTGGGCCAAAGAGCCCCAGCACACTGCACGGCAGTCGCGGGCAAGTGCCTCAAGCTCCGGGGTGAAGGGGATGTTGTCCCAGGCAACGTTCTCGCGGATGTCATACGTCGGGATGCCGTCGTCGTCGAGCGTAACCTGAACAGTGCCCGTAGGATAAGGAACGCGAGGCATCATGTATTTAAGACCTTTATCGTCAAGGGCGGCGAGGGTCTCGTCGCCTAGGCGGTCGTCGCCCACGGCGCTGACTGCCACGGAGTCGAAGCCGAACTGGCCGGCATGGTAGGCGAAGTTGGCAGGAGCTCCGCCCAGCTTCTTGCCGTCGGGAAGAACGTCCCAAAGGGCTTCGCCAAGACCTACTATTATATCTTTCATATCGTTATGCTTGTTTGTTTGAAATTTGTCAATGTTTTACCTTGTTTATATAATAAAGGAGATAGACCACGCCGACTGACATCACGCCTACGGCTCCAGCCTGGCCTGCAGCGTCGGAGGCAAAGCCCATCAGAAGGGGGAATACAGTGCCGCCGAAAAGGCCCATGATCATCAGGCCAGAAACCTCGTTCTGACGATCGGGGACTGAAAGAAGCGCCTGAGAGAACACTATCGAGAAGATGTTCGAGTTGCCGTAGCCTACAAGCGCTATCGCCGTGTAGAGAACGGCCTTCGACGTGCCGAAGAACATGCCGCACATGCTCAAAGCCATCATCACAACGCTTATGGCGAAGAACACGCGGTTGTTCATCACGCGGAGAAAGAACGAGCCCGTCAGGCAGCCGGCCGTACGGAAGATGAAGTAGAGGCTCGTGGCGAAGGCGGCGTCGTTAAGGCTCATACCCAGACGCTCTATAAGGAGCTTGGGCGCAGTGGTGTTGGTGCCGACGTCGATGCCAACATGGCACATGATGCCAAGGAAGGACAGAAGGACGATGGGCTTGCCGAGAAGGCGGAGGCAGTCGCCGAAGCCCGAAACTTTGCCTGCAGGGGCTTCTTCCTTAATGGGGGTTACCAGCAGAAGGAGCGTGGCAAGCACGCCTGCAACGAAGTAGACCAGGAACAGAACGCGCCAGCCCATGCCCAGAGAAGGAAGCACGCCAGTGGCGCCCCACATGGCTATGTAGGGAGCGAGGAAAGAGGCGATGGCCTTGATGAACTGACCGAACGTAAGGGTGCTGGCAAGGTTGTCGCCGCGGATTACGGTCGAGATCAGCGGGTTGAGCGATGTCTGCATCAGGGTGTTGCCTATGCCGAGCAATGAGAACGACAGAAGCATTATGGCGAAGCTCTCGCCGAAGAGCGGAAGAACGAGCGACACGGCAGTCACGGCAAGAGACAGCAATACCGTATTCTTGCGCCCGATGCGGTTCATGAGCATGCCAGTGGGCACTGAGAAGATTAGGAACCAGAAGAACACCAGCGAGGGGAACACGTTGGCGACGGAGTCGCTCAGCCCAAGGTCTGACTTCACGTAGTTGGAGGCGATGCCGACAAGGTCGACAAAACCCATGGCGAAGAAGCAGAACATCACTGGGATGAGATATATGGTCTTGGTTGGTTTCATAAGTTATTTGTTTAAAGGATATACAACGAGCGAGGCCGACTTCTTCTTGCCGTCGCACTTAACTGATATGCTATTGTATGGCTCTGACGGGAACACGAGGTTGGTCATAACCGAGCGTCCGCCGTTGGCAAAGGCCTCAACGCTGCAGTTGTCTACATAAAGGCGCAGCTCGTTGAGCTTAGATCCTACAACGGGGGCCACAGACACGGTAGGGAACTGGTCGCTGAACGAAACGTTTCCGCTCTTGCGGCGGTCGAAACTCAGTGTGCCTTTGGCTGCATCATACATCATGCTTACGTTCTCGCCCTTTGTGTTAGAGAGCACAAGCTCAACGTTGCCGGCATTGTCATTGCCCAGAGTGAGCACCACCTCATAGGTGCCGCGCGGCTTGCTGAACATCTTGCTTATGGTCTTCGAGCCTGAAATATTCTTCTTCACGGCAGCCTTTCCTCTCATTTTCTCGTTCTCTACAGAAGGCTTCGAGGCCAGATATTCTGTCGTTCCGTCTGTATAGAGATACAGGTCGCGCGCAATGGTGTTGGCACTTCTATACTGCTGTGTGGGCGCCTGGTTGGCATACTGCCAGTTGCTCATCCAGCCTATCATTATGCGGCGTCCGTCGGGAGCGTTGTCAAAAGTTACTCCGGCATAGTTGTCCTTGCCATAGTCGGCCCATTTTGTAACCTCGGGCTTTGTGTCACAGGCAAACTTATGGCCGTCGAATGTTCCGGTGAAATACTGTGTGGCGCTGCCGCCTGCAGGTCCGCCGGGGTTTATGTTGCACACAAGCACCCACTTGCTGTAGTTCTTGCCTTCAACAGGTAGTTCAAAGAGGTCGGGACACTCCCACACGCCCTCATGGCATCCGTAGCCCTTGCCGAAGCTGCTCTCATAGGTCCAGTCTTTCAGGTTGGCCGAAGAGTATATGCGCATCTCCTGCCCTGCTGCCAGAATCAGAATCCAGCGGCCGCTCTTTTCGTGACGGAACACGTGCGGATCGCGGAAGTCTGGTACGTCGGCAGTCAGAATTGGGTTGCCGTCATATTTGGTAAATGTCTTTCCGTTGTCAGTGCTGTAGGCCATGCTCTGCGTCTGGTTCTCGCCTGCCGTGGTGTAGAATGCCACTACGGCTCCGGCACCAAACCCGGCGGTATTGTCCTTGTCAACCACACAGCTGCCGCTGAAGATTGTGCCAAGGCCGTCGGGTTCAATGGCCAAGCCTTCGTCGGTCCAGTTTACGAGGTCACGGCTTGAGGAGTGTCCCCAGGTCATGTTCTCCCATTGTGAACCGTACGGATTGTATTGATAATAAAGATTGTATACGCCGTCTTTATAGAACATTCCGTTAGGGTCGTTCATCCAGCCGTATGCAGGCGTGTGATGATATGCGGGACGGAACTTCTCGCGGTTGGCAGTGTCAAAGGTGTCGGCATAAGAAATGTTTTTCCAGCAGGCATAATCCTTCATTGCCGTAGGCTTGCCGTCAACTCCGTTTACATGGAAGTCGAACAAAACCTTCTTGCCGCCAAGCTTCGAGATGTCCAGCGGAACGTAATAGTCTATATTGTCTGTGGCAAGCTTTACGTTCAATGTCTTTACAACATTATTGTCAACAATCACTTTGACATTAGTTATTTCTGATGACTCCTGCACAGGTAGCAGCACGTAGCGGCTATTGCCCTCAGCGCGCATAATACAATGCGACTTGCTCAGGAAAGACACATTACAATTCTGTGCAGCCACCTGAAAAGAGGCTGTTCCAAGAAGTAATGCTACAAGTATATTTCTTATTTTCATGATTATATTCTTTATATATCCTAAAAATTTTTCTCTATTCAAGACGGAACGGTTAATATTTTGCAGGTTCTGATCAGAGCTGTTATTTGTTCAAAATACGTTTCAGCACTTAACAAGGCACACTCTTCTGTTATGCTGTATCCTTTATGAATCTGCAATGTCGGCAGCATTCCTGAACGCTGCACCTACACGACCGCCGTCATTATAATTTTACCAATGTATACAATATTGGCAATATCCTTTTAAAAACAATCTTATTACCTTTAAAAGATACATCCGCACGAAATCTTATGCAAAATACATCGCACATCCGCCGGATGTATCTTCATCAACTTAAAATACCTATCATCTTCTATTCCATGAATGCAACCGGCAATTATCCTTTAATCATAATTCTGATTCTGGGTGTATAATCCAGGTATGTAGAACAACTGATTATAAGGTATCGGGAAGAACTCGTTCTTGCCTGCCGTAAAGTGAGCATCGCGGTAATACTGTCCGTAATGCTGTTCCCTGGCACTTGTAACATTGCCGTTTTCATCGTATGATACTGGCGCGCCTTCCATCACGTTGCCGTTGTGGTCGAAGAAGCTGTATGTAGAGTTCTGCTCGCTTGCGAAGTAAGCGTTAAGTGTCTGAGAAGCAACACCCCAACGGCGCAGGTCGAAGAAGCGTCCGTTCTCCATAGCCATCTCAAGACGGCGCTCCCAGCGCAGGCACTTGCGTGCGTTCTCCTTGTTGTCGAAATACGGAGAAACAGGATATTCTGCTATCTGGCACTGGTCGGCAGCATATTCAATGTGCTTGTTCACAGAGTTGGCAGCACGGCGTCTGATATCGTTGATGATGACGCGGGCCTCAGACAGACGGCCAAGTTCGATAAGTGCTTCAGCACGCATAAGCATGACATCTGTATAACGTATTACATAGTCGTTTGTTGCAAAAGCCTGCCATGAATCATTGAATGTTTCACCCTTAGAACGCTGCGGAACTTCCTTAAGCGATGTATAATAGCCATAGTCGGTAGCGTCGCGAGAGTTAGCCATAGTCTGCGTATATTCCTTCTCGTATTTGTATGGGAAAGATGGCATTCCTACAGTATGGAACAATCTCGGATCCCACTTCTGTGCAGTAGGCTGTCCGTTGATAGGATAGTCAACACTGTCGTTGTAATTGTCAAACATTGGCAGACCGTCCTTTGTCTTGAAGGCATTTACGAGGTTCTGAGAAGGCTTGTGGAAATCCCATCCGCAAGACCACATACCCCAGCAGCCGTTAAGCATTACCGACCAGTTGGCACGGCCGTAAGTAGTATGGTCATCCTCATAGTCAGAACACTGTACTGCAAACACAGACTCTTTACTGTTCTTATATTCGGGAAGGAAAATGTCGCCATAATCCTCGAGATAACCGTAATCAGAGTTGACAACTTCGTCGGTGTATATCACAACGCTGTCCATATAGTTTGTGTTGATGTGGTCAACACCTGTACCTGCTTCATATCCGTTACCCCATGCGAGGTTAAGATAGCATTTTGCAAGGTATGCAGCGGCTGCCACCTTGTTGGCACGGCCGTCCTGTCCCGGCTCTTTTACCGGCAAAACATCGTAAGCAACCTTAAAGTCGTTGATAATCTTGCCGAAGAGTTCTTCATAAGTGTACTGGTCATTTCTTACAGACTCCTGTGTTCCGTCATCTTCTACCCTCTCATCAATCCAAGGTATTTTACGGAATACGGTGAGCAGCTTATAGTAGAAATGTCCACGGAGGAATTTAACCTCAGCCACACGCTGGCGAGTAGTCTCGGCTCCGAGCTTGCTCTCGCCGTTACGTTCAAGTGACAGCAATGCACGGTTGCAGCGAGACACGGCACAATAAAGACGATACCACAGCTCGTCCATCTCACCCGGAGTGGTAGAAGTCAGTGTTGTCCATATATCCATGGCATGATATCCTGTATCATTAGGTCCACTTCCGCCCTTAAGACAGTCGTCAGACGTTATGTCTCCATAAGGAAAGAGATTAAACGGATATGAGAACCAGCAGTCGCCGAGCATGGCGTAAGCAGAGGTAACCATTCCTTCAGGATCAGAAAAGGCCTTATCCTCGTCTACCACAGCAGTAGGAGTATAGTCAAGAAAATCGTCACAGCTTGTCAGCGTAAGGCCCAGGACGCATGCTGCTAATATGCTATATATCTTTTTCATTTTGATAAATCGTTAAAATGTTAGAAACTTAATTGTAATCCGAATGAGAGTGATGTTGACAACGGATAGTTCCAGTCCGGGTTCTCCGGATCAGGACATGTAAGGCTTGAACTCTTTATTGTAAGCAGGTTCTGGCCTGAAAGATAAACGCGTGCACTTGTCATCTTAAGCTTTGAAATAAGACTTGAAGGGAATGTGTATCCCACCTGCAGCGTACGCAGTTTCAGATAAGATCCGTTCTCAACGAAATAGCTTGATGCGCGGCCTTCGTCGGCAGTATTGGTTGTTGACAGCCTCGGGATGGTTGAGCCGGTATTGTTGGTGTTCCATGCGTTGAGCAGTCGGTTACCCTTGTTAGATCCTGCGTCAGTAACAGCCCAGAAGTCTGTCTGGAATTTCTGGTTGTTATAAACATCCTTGTCGTAAACGCCCTGCCAGAACATGCTCAGGTCGAAACCTTTATATGTAAGGCCTATGTTGATGCCATAAGAGAACTTAGGAACGGGATTGTAGATCCAATCCTGGTCATCAGAGTTGATAACACCATTCTTGTCGAGGTCGGCGTATTTAAGTCCGCCTACACGCGCATTGGCCTGACCGGATGCATTAACTTCCTCTTGTGTCTGATAAAGTCCCTCAACAACGTATCCTACTATTGAACCATAAGGCTGTCCTGACTCTACGAGATTCTCCTTAGACGTATGAGCATAAGAGCCTGTTGCTGTTTCGGGCAGTGATGTAACCTTGTTGCGGAAGAAGTCGGCGTTGGCGTTGATGTCGAGTCCAAGTCCGCATGGCAGTGTCTTGCGGTATCCAAGCATAAACTCCATACCCCAGTTGCGCAGCGAAGGACCATTCATCCATGTTGCACCACCCTCGCCCTTTGTACCGATATATGCCGGATTGATAAGCATGTCGTCAACATCCTTGATATACCAATCGATAGAACCATAGAGCATGTTGTGGAACAGCGTAAAGTCTGTACCTATATTATATTGTGTGGCCGACTCCCACTTCAGGTTTGCATTAGGCAGCTGTGTGGCACGGTATCCAGAAGGGAATGTGCCCGAGCCCTGAAGGAAAAGGTCATAGGCTGTAGAGGTTATACGGTCTAATCCATAATCAGCGACATACAGTCCGAATTGTGCGTTGTTGTCTATAGCCTGGTTACCGGTCTTACCCCATGACAAACGTATTTTCCAGTCGTCTAACCAGTCTTTCTCAAGCAGTTTGGATACACGGAAGCCTAATGTGGCTGCGGGGAATGTACCCCAGCGGTTGCCCTTGCCGAAACGTGAAGAACCGTCGCGGCGCATCGTGAACGAAGCCAAGATAAGATCATCATAATTATAGTCAACCTTACCGAAGAAAGAAGCAAGCCTGTATCCTACCATTGCGCCGGCAACGCGGGCTGTGCCTGTTGCAGCGTTAGGCCACATATAGTCAGGATCTTCGAGTGCATAGCCTTCATTGTAGCCAGACCAGTCGATAGAGTTCTGCTTTGACAACTCGACACCCAGCAGAACAGAGAAATCATGCTTGTCGGCAAGCGTAAAGTTGTAAGTGGCTGTGTTAGACCATGTCCAGTTCATATCATTCTTGTTAGAGAGCGTTGTGCTTGCAACGTTGTTGTTGACGATATCTGAATGGAATGTATGATTCATCGACTGTATAAAAGATGTATAGAAGTCGATACCGAAACTTGAACGGAGCACAAGGCCTTCAATCGGCTTCAGCTCTACGTATGCATTACCGAACAGACGCCAGTAGTCAAGATGGTTATCACGGTTCTGATACATCTCGCGGAGCGGGTTCTGACGGTCGGACATGCTTCCTACAGGACCACCGAATGTTGTTCCGTCAGTCTCATATACCGGCACGATAGGGGCCATTTTCAAGGCATTCTCCATTGGCGCACAGTCAACTTGTCTCGACCATGTTATGGTGAAGTTTTCGCCTACTGTCAGATTCTTGTTAATGTTGTAAGAAGAATTCATTCTGGCAGAAATATTCTCAAACGAAGTATACTTCAATATACCCTCGTTCTTTTTGTATCCTAAAGAGAATAATGCCGAATATTTGTCTGTTGCGTTAGATATAGACAGGTCGTAGTTCTGAGAGAAGCCTGTACGCGAAATCTCGTCAAGCCAGTCTGTATCTGAATATTTCATTGTTTTTGCGCTGTTGATAAATCCGTCATAACGGCCGTTTACAGTATAATTCTCATACTGTTCTGTTGCCGGATTCCATACCGTTATAGGGGTTCCGTTGGCGGCGTTGAGATTAAGTCCGTAGTTGGCTGCATATGTAACAGGGTCTATTCCATCGTTCAGGGCTGCCTGAGCCATTGCAGTGGCATATTCGGCAGAGTTACACAGGTTCATCAATGACTGTGATGTGTAGAACGAAGCCGTAAGATTTGCAGAGAAGTCAACCTTCATCTTGCCGCCTTTCTTACCCTGCTTTGTCGTGATAATGATGACGCCGTTAGACGCGCGCGAACCATAGATAGAAGCTGAAGCCGCATCCTTAAGCACCTGCATGCTCTCAATGTCGTTAGTGTTAAGAGAGTTGAGAGACATTGTTGTTGGCACACCGTCGATTACGAAAAGCGGGTCTTGTGAAGAGTTGAACGAACCGATACCACGTATTCTTACTGTTCCTGTTCCTATTGGCGAACCGTTGCCTGTAACAGTCATACCCGGAACACGGCCCTGCAATGCACGCATCGGGTCGGCATCCGGACTTGTCTTCAGATCGTCTGTCGAAACTACAGACACAGATCCTGTAAGGTCGGCTTTACGCTGAGTGGTATAACCTGTTACAACAAGTTCGTCCATAATGTTTCCGGCTTCCTCGAGCTTTACAACCATGTTCTGACGCGCCGGAAGCGTCACTGTGTTGTAACCTACATAAGAAATTCTGATCTTGGCGCCTTCCTTCACCTTTAATTTAAAGTTTCCGTCTATGTCGGTTACAGCACCGTTTGTCGTACCTTCTTCAAGCACACTGGCTCCAATAACCGTCTCACCTTGATCGTCTTTCACCGTACCGCTGACTTCCATCGTTGTCTGAGCCGTGGCATACAAGCCGAAACTCATTAAGACGAAGAACAGCACAATACGCTTTACGCTTGATAGCATTAGTTTAATGTTCTTCATATTTTTACTGCGTTTTTATGGTTTAATAAATTGTTTATCGTGACTTTTGTCGTTAGCAAAATTATTTAGATTATGAAATTTCTGTTAACAATTTTATACCAATGAATTAAAAATTTCGTTCATGTAACAAAATTTACACACTTTGTACGATTTCTGTGGTCTGTTTTGCCCGTTTCATGGCCAATAAAGCCTAAAAGGGCTACACACTTATTAACATTTTCTTTATATTCCTTGATGCGGCAACAGAGATATGCCGTGGCTGGACACGGCGGCAGGGCAGGAATGAGCAGACAGGACGAACAATAATGCAGACGAATCCCGAAGATAAATATGAGGTTAAGAAGTCTTGTTTTGTCTGGTTGGCACCGGGAATGAAAAGGGGCGCAACATAGCATTATGCCACATTGCACCCCGACATTTAGTTTCTTATATAAGGATTATTGCAGTGCTATTATCTCACCGTAATCTTTGTAGAACGGCCGTCAACTGTAACGACATACAATCCTTTGGCAACAGCAACCCTTACATCAGCCACACGGCCGGCATAAAGCTGCGCACCGCCTGCATTGAAGATTCTTACATCGCTTTCGGCCGGAGCATTGACAACTATCTCGTCATCTGAGGCATATACCCTGACACCGTCGGTCAATGTAGAACCGATACCGCTAGTCTGCTTTTCACCAACCGTCATATTGTCTATCAATATGTCGTGAGTGATGGCGGAAATGCCCTTGAAACTTAGACGTACATTCTTCTCACCCTTAAACTTATCGAGCGACACGGTCTGCTTTGTCCAACCTGCAGCATCGTAGCCGGATACATGTAATGCACTTGTAAGGGCCTCATACTCGCCATTGTCCTTCGAAGCCTCAACCACGATAGCATCATCAGTCTGGTCACCATCAATCTGATACATATAGAACGTCAGCTCAGGATTTACCAACTTGCTCAAGTCTATCTTCTCACTAGTGAACCTTATGACATCGCCTTCGGCAAGGCTTGTAGAGAGGAATGCGGCAAAACCGCCATCACCATCCTGAGCCTCAACAGAGGGATATGAAGGACAACTTGCGCCTGTACCCCACGCAGCGTCGTAGCCCACAACCTTCTCGTTCATCCACAGATGCGTGGGCTCACCTCCGGCAAACGACTCCTTAAACGGTGTCAGCGAAGACTCGCCTATGAACATAAGGTTCGAACTTGTTATTCTGCCGTAACCAACTTCATTATAGGGCTGTATGATATAGTAAACAGGCTGCTGACCATAACTTGTGTCAATTCCTTTATCGACAAATGTCGTACCTGAGAAATCGTCATCGAGAACCTCACTGCCATTACGCTCTATATAATATTTTACATCGCCGTATTCAGAATCTGCCTTATCCCATGAGATTGTAACAGAGTGGTCATCGTTCTCTACCAGGGTAAGACCCTCGATCTGCGAAGGTACAGAATATCCAACCTTAACACTTATAACGGCAGCATAACTCTTCAATCCGTCGAGATACGCATACACACGATATGTATATTCTCCCTTCTCAGGTATGTCTGCATCTACATACTGGGCTGCAAGCGTAGCACCAGTGGCCTGAGTGGTATATAGAGGCTCATCTATACCGTCACGGTAGAGTTCCATTTTGTCTACATGACTGATGAAGTCACCTGCCAGATTAGTGTTAGGTGTATACCATACTAATTTAACCTGTAATGATCCGTCCTGAGCCGGAGTGGCTGCAAAGTTGTATGGTGCAACAGGAGTTGCCGACGGACGTCCATTCTTTACGTCTACATCATCAACATATACCTCTGAACCTTTCTGATAGTTGTCAAAACAGATACCTATCACATAGGCGTCGCTCTTGTCTGGAACAACAAAACCTTTTATTTCCTGATACTCAGTATCCGTGATGTCCCACATCTGACCTATCGTTCCTAAAGGAGTATGGGTCTCGTCATTGCGGCACAATATCATCTGCAGCTTACCGGGCTTTGAGGCGTCAGCCACCTTGGCCTTAAACGAAATTTCAATCTCGTTGTCCGTCGTGAAACGCAGAGCCGGCAGATAAAGTATCTCAGGTATGTTAGGATCGCTGTCAACTGCAGCAGTGCATATAGCCGAGCCATTGCCGAGTTTCCAGCCTGCGCCGGCTTCGCCACTGCCCGATGCAGTATATCCGTCGAACGAATCATCTGCATCAAAGTTATTGCTGTAAGGCAGCTCAAGAGCCTCGTTCGATCCGTAGAAATATTCATAGGTCAGCACTGACTCGGTGTCATACTCCCCAAGATAGTCGCGCCACACCAAAGTTGTCTTTTTCGTTATATTGTCCTTGGCATCATACTCATACTGATATTTATATCTGTACATCAGCGACCATTTGCCTTCGGTGTCGCCGTTCTCAGAATCATCCGCATCCTCGTCTGTATCAGAAGGGTCACCCCAAGGATCACCGTCTCCACCCCATGGGTCATAGTCGTCGCCGCTTGAATACATATATACCTCCTTCAAGGTCACGTTGCCCCTGTCATCGTATTCATACACCTCTTTTTCCGTAGGCGTCTTTACATAATCGTATTCTGCAAAACTGAACGAATAGCTGTTGCGTACCTTCTGCAATATGTTCATATTGTCGTCATAGGTATATTCGTTTATCTCGTATGGGGTGGTTTGCTCAGTTCCGTTAAGCTTCTTATAGCGGTTTTCGGTTGCCGTATTGCCATCGTATGTATACACACATCTCTTTGAATAATCCTCTTTCCAGTCAGATGTGCCCCAGTCATAGAACAGTTGTTCCGAAACGCGTCCTGTGGCATCATCATAAGTAGAAGTGGTCTTGGCTCCCTCGATAGGACGACCAACAAATGTCAGCGTGGAAGTGTTCCACATGTAATCGGCCACAAAATTACGGCGTTTCTGTGAATCATAACCATAATTAATCTTTTCATAATTTGACATAACTGACGGATCGCTCGGACTTGGTCTTGTTATAAACTCTTCTATAACCATACCATTGGCGTCATAAGTATAGTCAGTTCGAGAACTTACTTGTGTTCCATCGTATTCAATCACATGACTAAGAACATCATCAGCGTGAACACTAGTGAAACAACTCAGGAGAGATACTCCAACAAATAGTAGTTTCCTATTCATAGTTACACAATTTTTATTAGTTAAGTTTAGATTGCATGCAAATATACAAAACTATTAACATTTACCAAAGCTTTATCACGAATTATTAACAAATATCTTATAAAGAATGTATATTTGTGTATTTTCGGTATCTAATCTAATAATTTGCTGTCTTATTGATTTATTTTATATAAGTTTCACCATAAAATGAGGCCATAAATCGCTTTAAATGGGAAAATATACATTTTGTCTGATAAACAAGGATATTAAAATAAAAAATACATATTATAATTAAAGCCCCGCCACGTATGGCAAGGGCTTTAGAAGAATTATTTGTTGCTGATATTTATCTGACAAGCCAACTACACGCCGCGGCTCTCGTTGGGCAGATGGCCGAAATAGTCTTTAAAACACTTGGTGAAATAAGACGGCGACGAGAAGCCTACGTCGTAGGATATCTCCGACACGGTCTTCGATGTGGTGCGCAGCAGCTGCTCGGCGGCCTTCAGGCGCGTTATGCGTATTATCTCAACGGGCGACGAACCTGTGAGCTGCTTCACCTTACGGTAGAGCTGCACGCGACTAAGGCCGAGTTCGGCGGCAAGAGTCTCCACATTGAGCTCTGAGTCAGACAGATGCTCCTTCAGGCGATGCCTGAAGTCGGCCACAAAGCGTGTATCGGGATCGTCGGTAGCCTTGTCCTCCTCTGCCTCGGCACCCGAATAGATATTTTTCAGTTTCATGCGCTCATTGAGCAGATTGCGCACTCGCGACAGCAGCACATTGCTGCTGAAGGGCTTGGTTATGTAGGCGTCGGCGCCGCAGTCGTAGCCCTCGGCGCGCTGGTCGTCGAAGGTGCGGGCCGTGAGCAGTATGACGGGCACATGGCTCGTGGCCGTCTCCGCCTTAAGCCGGCGGCACATCTCAAGACCATCCATCACGGGCATCATCACGTCACAGATAACCAGGTCGGGCACATACTTGACGCACAAGGCGAGGCCCTCGCGGCCGTCGGACGCGCACTTGACATCATAGTGGGCCGAGAGCAGACTGACGATATAGTCTTTAACGTCGCTGTTGTCGTCTACCACCACTATCGACTTGCGCTCGCCGTCATCCTGTGCCGTCATCATCTCCACGCCGCCGCTCATAGGTATGTCTGCCGGAACGCTGTCGTCTGTCTCCAAAGCTGCTGCATCAGGCTGCTCCACTATGGTTTCTCCGGGCTGCGTCAGCGGCAGACTCACCGTAAACGTTGCCCCGCCGTCGGCGTTGGCCTCTGCCGTAACCTGTCCGTGATGAAGGTCTACAAAGGCCTTTACTATGGCAAGCCCGATGCCCGTGCCTCCGCGGTTTTCGGCTGATGCCTGGAAGAAGCGGTCGAACACATGGTTAATCTTGTCGCGCGGTATGCCTATGCCCGTATCGCTTACGGTCAGGCGCGCCATGCCGCCGTCGGCAGCAAGACTTATCCTCACCCTACCGCCCTTGCGGTTGTATTTTATGGCGTTGCTGATAAGATTATAGCATATACGCTCCATCTTATACAGGTCGGCCTCTATGTTTATGTCGTGGCCGCAGTCAACGCTCAGCTCCACGTCCCTGCTGTCGGCCAGCGGCGCAAAGTTGGCCACCCACTGCCCTACGCTGTCCGACAGGTTGAAGCGGCTCACGGTGAGCTGCATCTTGCCGTTCTGAATCTTGCGAAGGTCGAGAATCTCGCCAACAAGTCTGAGCATGACGTCGACATTCTTTCTTACCAGGCAGAGCATGGAGCGCTGCTGCGTGGTCAGGTTGTCGGCCTCGAGCATGCGCCTGACGGGGTCGGCAATGAGAGTGAGCGGTGTGCGGAACTCATGGCTTATGTTGGTGAAGAACACCAGCTTGGCGTTGGCAGCATCCTCGCGCATGCGCCGCTTTACGACGATGGTGCGGTAGAAGGCTACAAACGAAAGCACCAGCAGCACAAGGATGATGATGAACATCATGAGGTAGACCTTCTGATGGCTATACTGCGTGAGATACATGTTCACGCGGTCGTGCATCATGTTGAGCTTGTCGTTTAGCTTGTTCATCTCTTCGGCCTGCATCAGCAGCACCTCGGCATTGTCTTTGGTTACGAGGGCTGTCTTCATCAGGTTCTCGCGTTGGTAGGGATGCTTCTCAAGAATGCTCATGGCCAGCTGCATTACCATGTCGCCGCGCGTGGGATAGATATATGATGCGTCGAGCACGCCGTCGCGTACCAGCTCGATGCCTCCGCCCTTGCCCGGCAGGGCGTCAATGCCGATAAACTTTATGCGGCCTGCCAGTCCGCGTGCCTGGGCTGCCTGACGCGCGCCGAGGGCCATGCGGTCGTTGTGTGCAAACACGTAGTCGATGTTGCCGCCCACGCTGTCGAGCATGGCCTCCATGGCCTTGCGCCCGCTCTGCTGCATCCATGTGCCGCTGCTCACGGCCACCAGCTCTATGCCCGGATAGTGCTTCAGGGCATCGGCAAAGCCCTGATGGCGCTCTATGGCCGGCGACGAGCCTTTAAGGCCCGTAATCTCCAAGACACGCCCCTTGCCGCCAAGGCGCGAAGCGATATACTCGCCCATGGTGCGCCCCATCTTTACGTTGTCGGCGCCGATAAATGCCGTGTATTTGTCTGAACCGGTCTTGCGGTCGAAAAGTATTACGGGTATGCCTTTGTTGTATGCGTTCTCAATGGCCGGCGTAACGGTGTTCATCTGGTTTGGGGCGACAATAAGGATGTCGACGCCATCGTTTACAAAGCCGTTTATCTGCTCAGTCTGCCTTACGTTGTCGTCGTTGGCCGAGGCCACCCTCAACGTGACGTTGTCGTAAAGATAAGTGCCGGCAAGCATCTCGGTGTTGAGCTTTTCGCGCCAGATGTCCTCGCTGCACTGCGACATGGCTATAACATACTCCTTACGGTCGGAACAGGCCGTCATGAGCGTTAACATCAATAAAGACAAAACGTAAGCAATATTTTTCATAGTCTGACCTCTGTTGGTTAATGCCTCACATAAGAGGCTATCCTGCATTGGATAAAAAAACTTTTTTGAAAGAAAGAGCAGCGGCACGCATGCCGTAGGAAAGGGGCGGCCAACATGCCGCTGCTCTTTATATATTATATAAGATGTGTAAACAGAAGCATCATACGGATGCCCTGCTGAAGCTGCGGGCCGGCATAACGCAGCCAAAGAATTTGGCAGGCACGACAGACATACACATCACAGGTTTCAGTAACATGACATCAACATTATTTGTCGAGTTTCCATACGCAGCCGTCCTTGGTATCTTTCACCTCGAATCCGGCAGCAGCCAGCTCGTCGCGTATGCGGTCGCTTGTGGCCCAGTCTTTCTCGGCCTTTGCCTTTGCCCTGAGGCTCAGCACCATGTCTACCACCTTGCCGTAGGCTTCCTCGCGTGCGTCAGACGAGTTGCCCTTCTCTTCCTTCAGTCCGAGCAGGTCTATCGCAAAGAGGCGCATCGTGTCGGCAAGCTCCTTCAGGCAGTCGGCGCAGATAGTGGCCTTGTGGTCGAGCAGCTTGTTGACCACTCCGCAGGCCTCAAACAGATAGCTGATAACCTGAGGTGTGGCAAGGTCGTCGTTCATGGCGTCGTAGCACTTCTGGCGCAGGTTCTTCACAAACTCCTCGGTCTGCGCGTCGCACTTGTCTGACACGGGCACGCGGTCTAAGTCGGCGATGCCTGACATCAGTCGGGCCAGTCCCTTCTCGCTTGCCAGCAGGGCTTCGTTAGAGAAGTCTACCGTGCCGCGGTAGTGGGCAGAGAGGATGAAGAAGCGTATCGTCATGGGCGAATAAGCCTTGTCGAGGCTCGGATGGTTGCCCGTGAAGAACTGCTCGAGCGTGATGAAGTTGCCGAGGCTCTTGCCCATCTTCTGTCCGTTGATGGTTATCATGTTGTTGTGCATCCAGTATTTCACCATCTGGTCGCCCTGGCTTGCCACAGCCTGCGCAATCTCGCACTCATGATGCGGGAACACGAGGTCCATGCCTCCGCCGTGTATGTCGAAGTGGTCGCCGAGATACTTGCGTCCCATGGCCGTACACTCGCAGTGCCATCCGGGGAAACCGTCGCTCCAGGGGCTCGGCCAGCGCATGATGTGCTCGGGCTGCGCCTTCTTCCACAGGGCGAAGTCGGCCTGGTTGCGCTTCTCGCCCACACCGTCGAGCTGGCGGCTGGCGTTGATAACGTCGTCGAGGTTGCGTCCCGACAGTATGCCGTAGTGGTATTTCTCGTTATATTTTGCGATGTCGAAATAGATGCTGCCGTTGCTCTCATAGGCAAAGCCGTTGTCTATAATCTGCTTCACCAGCTCCTCCTGCTCTATGATGTGTCCAGTGGCGTGAGGCTCAATGCTTGGCGGCAGCACGTTGAGCGCCTTCATGGCGTCATGATAGCGGTTGGTGTAGTGCTGTGCTATCTCCATAGGCTCGAGCTGCTCCAGACGTGCTTTCTTTGCTATCTTGTCATCGCCATCGTCGGCATCGTGCTCCAGATGGCCCACATCGGTGATGTTTCTGACGTAGCGCACCTTATAGCCCTGATGCTTAAGGTAGCGGAACAGGATGTCGAAGGTTATTGCCGGACGTGCATGGCCAAGATGCGGATCGCCATACACTGTAGGGCCGCACACATACATGCCCACATTGGGGCTGTGGATAGGCACAAAGAGCTCCTTACGGCGGCTCAGAGTGTTATATATAAAAAACTTTTGTTCCATATTTTATTGTTTAAAATTAAACATGTCATTAACAGAATGATAACGCAACCCGACAACAAAACCACCAAGATACGTTTGAGCGTTATGCCGAGATGCTGATTATATTATGCAAAGATAACGCAAATCGAGAGCAGAATCGCCAAACCACGTTTGAGTGTTATGCCGAGATGCAGCTTATATTATGCAAAGATAACGCAAATCATTGGTTTAACAAAATCAATGCAATGTTTTTTGAAAATATGTCAAAAGTGAACATCAGAAGCCACGCCTCTCATTTATATGCCACGGATAAAAATATTCGCTGAATAAGATTTCACATTCCGGCTATTTATACTTGAGTCATATTAAAACCCCAATATGTTATTAAAATTCGGTCGGGATTTTTGTTTTATCTTGAGCAGATTTTCGTTATTTTTTTCACAGACACTCTTATGACTGGCTACGCCGAAGTTAAAAGAGTTCAAGCAGTTAGAATCAAATGCCAACGTAGTGCTTGCGACAAGAAGCAACAAGACTTTTGGAGCCTCCAAGTAGTGCAATGTAGGGACGCACCCCAGGTGTCCACCTATCATCAAACATTCCATTTTATCGTAAACCATTGTAATACAATGATTATCGGGAAACGCTGTTTAATTAGCCTGCGCTGAACTTGGTATGCGCTTAGCGCCTTGCGCCAATAGAAATAAAAGACGGGCTGAAAACTGGAATGCACAAAATTGATAAAGCTACGTGCAATCTAATGACTGATTTGGGGGTAACAGACAGACTGCGATAACACCTGCCTTAACAGCCGCAAAAAATCATAAGGAGAAAACACGATTATGCTTAAAGAACATTCAAGAAGAAAGGCTTAAAAAGAAAAACTGTAATCAAAATCAGACGTACATGTTTCAAATCATTAACCTATCGTTTACGCATCGTAACTCGGCCACTTTTCACCCAAAAGTGGCATGTTTTTGAAGCCCAAACCGGCCTTTTGATTTTCACGTTATAGCGAGTGGCTTGTTAAGAAGATGCAGAGAGGCATCAGCAGGCATGTATCACAGCCTGCCGCCACATGGCGACAGAGAAGCTGCGCACCATAAGGGATGACAAAAGGACGTGCCGCCCAAATTCCCATGAAAGGAACCGGACGGCACGGAAAATATCAACTTAGCCCTTAAACGAAGTTAAAGGCAGAAAGCAGGAACATCAAAACTAGCATTTCGGGTGGATGTCGAGCTTAACAGGGCGAACCATGTTCTTGGCATCAAGGATGGTGTCGAGATCTTCCTGAGTAAGTATTCCTTCCTCAAGCACAAGCTCAACAACGCCGCGGCCTGTCTCCATGGCCTTCTTGGCAATCTCTGTAGAATGCTCGTAACCGATGTAGGGGTTGAGGGCTGTAACGATGCCGATGCTGCGGTTAACCTCGCGGCGGCAGTTCTCCTCATTGCTTGTAATGCCGTCAACACAGAGCGTGCGCAGTGTGTCGCATGCATTGGCCATAAGGTCTACTGACTCGAAGCAGCACTGAGCCATGACAGGCTCCATGGCGTTAAGCTCCATCTGGGCAGCCTCGCCGGCCATGGTGACACAAAGCTCGTTGCCGATAATCTTGAACGCAACCTGGCTTACAACCTCAGGAATAACGGGATTTACCTTTCCGGGCATTATTGACGAACCGGGCTGACGTGCCGGGAGATTGATTTCTCCTAAACCGCAGCGCGGACCGCTGGCCAGCAGGCGAAGGTCGTTGCTTATCTTGCTCATCTTAACGGCGATGCGCTTCAGCTCTGACATATAGCCTATCATGCAAGATGTGTCTGAGGTTACGCCCACGAGGTCTTTTGCGAGAGTGATGTCCCATCCGGTAATCTCTGCCAAAGCCTTAACACACTTCTCTGCGTAGCCCGGCTCAGAGCAGATGCCAGTACCTATGGCAGTTGCGCCCATGTTGACCTCAAGGAAGTCGGCTGCAGCCTGGTCGAGATGCAGCAGCTCTGCCTCGAGTATGCTTGCAAAGCCTGAGAAGGTCTGTCCGAGAGTCATCGGCACAGCGTCCTCGAGCTGTGTGCGTCCCATCTTTACGATGTGTGCAAACTCTTCCGACTTCTTGCGGAATGCCGCGATAAGCTCTTTGATATGTGGAACAAGGGCAAGATGGCTGGCATACATGCCCATGTGGATAGCCGTAGGATATGCGTCGTTGGTAGACTGTGAGCGGTTCACGTGGTCGTGAGAAGAGCAGTGCTCATAGTCGCCCGGCTTGAAGCCCATGTGTTTCAGCGCAATGTTGGCGATAACCTCGTTGGCGTTCATATTGGTGCTGGTGCCTGCTCCGCCCTGAATCATGTCCACGGGGAACTGGTCGTGATACTTACCGGCCAGTATGTCCTGACAAGCAGCCTTAATACCCTCATACTGGGCATCGGTAAGCAGCCCGAGCTGATGGTTTGCCTCAGCAGCAGCCCACTTTGTGTATGCCAGACCGTTGATGAACAGAGGATACTGGCTGAGTTTGAACTTACTGATTGAGAAATTCTCAACGCCGCGCAATGTCTGTATGCCATACAATGCGTCTGCCGGAATCTCACGTGCGCCGAGGAGGTCGTGCTCCATACGGATATTCTTTTCTGAATTCATAGTTTTAAGGTTTATATTTCAATTATGTGTTTTTACTATATTATTAAGGTGTTTCGGCATTATGTTCTGCCTCCTTCCTTTCAGTGTCAAAGATAGTGCTAACTTTTCATTGTGCCAAACATTATCAGGTTTTTAACACATCAAACGCACGTATTAGCGTAAAACAGACTAAAAAGCAGTACATATATCTTACAAATAGTCAACAAACGGCAAATTTGGCATCGTCATCTACTCACCGGCACTCATCTGTCCCATCTCCGTTCTTTCCGGTATGTCCTCACAACTGGCATAAAAAAATGATGGGAGCATCCTCACGGACACTCCCATTCTCTCCTGCAACTTGACCTGTCGGTCAAAATATAAAAAACTTACCTAACTCTTATTTTCGTCACCTGCGAGCCGCTCTCTGTCTCTGTGCGCACGACAACCATGCCGCTGTCGACACCATTGAGAGTGCAGGTGAAGTTGCCGTTGGGCGTTACTTTCTTCAGAAGTGCGCCGCCTGCCGACCATACGCTCACTGAACGCAGAGCCGTGTCTGACGTAACGACAACCTGGCGCGGAACGATAGAGCTTACGCTGACGTTGCCGTCGGCGCCCGTTTCGGTTATGCCCGTTGTGCCCGAGCCGTGACCTATCAGGAAGTAGCGGCCGTATGACGGACCGTTAACCGTGAGCTGATAGCCTTCGTAGAGCGGTGTCTCGCTCTGCAGCTCGGCGTCGTAGATAGCGGCATCCTTAACGGCTGCCACGCCGCTGAACGTAAGAGTTACCACTGAGCCGTCGGCTGCCGTAACGCCTAACGGTATGCGCTGTGCATCCTTCAGCTGGTTGACGCTCACTGCCGTGTTGCCGGCTACGGTGTAAACCTTAGGAGCGTTGTCGGCATTGCCTGTCAGTCCGCTAATCATCTGTGCGTCCTCCATGCCGAAGCCGTTGCTTGCCGAAGCAGTATAGCGCACAGCCGCGCTGCTTGAGCCTTCAGCGTCTTCTGCCGTTATCTTGAGAGAAGCGGTCTGTGAGCCTTCACCTGTTGAAGTTGTTTTAAACTTCTGCATGGCAGCGGTGAATTTAACTTCGACACCTTCGGTAGAAGGAGTTTTAGCCTCAACATAGAATACTGAATATGGTGCAATAAGAGATGTCGGAGCAGACCATCCGTTTTCAGTAAAAGCAACCGCATTGTCTTCTGACATATCGCCAATCCAATATTTCTGTGCCAGCACGTCGCTATTGGCAGCAACAAACGCCTGGACATCGAGCGAAGCCATAAACGGATTACCTACCATCAGATACTTGCCGTCAGCAGACGGAGTAAGCGTAACTGTAACTTTATCAGAATGAACATACGTATACGGATCACTGCGATCAACCATGTTGCTGACAAGCAGCTTGCCTGCATTATCACGATTCAATGTTCCTGTACTTACATCATAGCTTGCATCAGCCTTCGGGAAACGGAACAGCAATGATGTTGCATCTTTAAGTACACCCTTGATAGAGAATCCGCCACCTGCAACATAAGGCATGCTTGCGTCGTTGTATGCAGAGCTCCATTCTGTAGTAAATGATACAGGAGTATTCGTACCTTGCAAGTTTTCAACGATATTTGCTCCTGTACTCCAGCTTCGCTGGTAAACGGCAGGATTCAGGCGGCTATAGCCTCCATCAGTGAAGTTGATATCCTTGAAATACTCTGTCTCTTGCTTTCCTGTTGTAGGAGCATACCAGTCGCCGGCAACAACGCCCTGCAGCGGTGTGCTTACGGCTGTCCACTGTCCCGGAGTAACCTCCACGTCTGTCCATGCCTTGTTATAGAGCAGCTGCTCGGCATGCAGCATCTGTGCGCCCAGTTCAAAGTGGATGTCACGGCAGATGTTCACACGGTAACGCTGTGTGGTAAGTGTGTTATTGCTGTCATAAGCCATCAGGTCATACTGGATGTTCTCTGTCGGCAGTTCCATATAATCCGGACGGCTCGAATTTACCCATCCATTACCGCCATCTCCATATCCTGCCATATAAAGCTCAGCTTTGCTTCCTGCAGGCATGATGACATTAGAGAACAGCATCGGCACGAAACCATTTTCAGTGGTATTAGCCTCGTTAGTCAGATAGCTGTCACCATCAGCCTTCTTCAACGCAGATTTATCAGCACGCTTCCAGTTGGCATCATTATTCCAGTTGCTTGTAGCACCGGTTCCTCTCCATACCAGATTCTCGGGCACCACCTTCATGTCAACCGTAAATCTTCCGAAACAAGCATTTGTAGTATTATCACCATGCTCTTCAAAATGTACAGCAAAGGTATAAGTATATCCTTCTTTAGGTTGGAAACGGAAACCATTTGCCTGCGTAGTCTGCGTATCAAAATATATTTCCATGTAGTCCTCAAAAGAAGACTGATCATCATATTCTTCTGCATACAATGACTTTAATGTACCTATCGGCAACGAAAATTCACTAAAATCTGCAGGAAAATAGGTATCATTCTTATATTCAGGATCATCAGTATCCACAAGATATATTTTGCTGTAAGCATCTGGAGATATAGAAGTAATCATACCAATATAACTTGCACCCTCAGACACCACATGAGCACCACGTAAATTAACTTTTATCGGCTTCTTGACAGAAGTAGATTCAATTTGGCTCAAGCCTATACGCAATCCAGGATTAAAATCATCTGCGGGATATTTTACGGCATTAAAACCTGCACGCAGCTGTGGCGCGTCACCTGAAGCATTAAGTTCCAATGGTATATAAGACCAACAAACTTTTGACCACATATCATCACTGATACTTCCATCAGGAGACTGAAGTGTCGGTATCGGCTGGATCACCAATTGTAATCCCGACTTCAAAAGAGTTATATCCAGATTCTCTTTATGCAGGACTAGCCGTGCATGTATACCTTCATCAACGATCTTGTCCGTAACATAATAATTGATTATATTTATCATATTCTGCGACAGATTAACCGTTTGTCCGTCAATTGTCTCATGGTCACCTGCCGTCACATCCGTAAGATCTTCTTTGTCTGGATAAATGTCGCGGAATGTAGTAAGTGCGCTTAATAATGTCACATTACCATAATCTGGATTTTCAGCCAAGAATTCATCTTCCGTACCAAAGAACCAGTCGAAATAAACACCTTTATCTATTATAATATAAGATTCTGTTCCGTCGTCTTCTGATACAGGCACACGCATCTGGGCTGAGAAATTGAATATCTGTCCGGCACAGAAATCTGTTGTCGGGTCAACAACCTCACCATTAACGCGAAGCAATGTCTGCGCTGTAACATGGAAAGGTGTATTTATACCACACGGATCATTTATATCTTCAGCAAAATCCGCAGCTGTAGCCTGGTTACCGTCATTTACCTGAATTAGCATCAAGTAAGAACGGTTCGGAGTCAATGCCGAGTAGAAATCTACAGCCAATGATTTTGTTCCGGCTTCATCAGTTGTACGGTAAAAATAATACTTACCCGTTCCATCACCATTATCTCTTGCCAAACGTGGATGTGGCAATAAATCATAATCTGTATTCGAGTCAAAATCTAATTTGAAATAAAGTGTATTATATTTTTGATTATAATACTCTCCGCCCAAATCCGGATTATTATTACCTACCTCAACAACAGAATATTCTATTGCGCCTTCATAATCTCCACTATGTTGTGTTAAATAATCCTCATACTTTGCCTTGTCGATAAAACAAAAATCTATAGCATCAGTTTGATCAGTTCCTTCTTTTTCACCTAAACGTGAAAGCAGACGATCCCAATCAAGCTTAATACTCATCATAGTTCGTTCACTCGTACAAGTAGCTTCCAATTGTTTAACCTCAGCGCTTGGTGTTGCCAAATATACACGGATATCGTCAATATACATATCACCACCTTGTGTTGATTCACTGTTGTTATCAACCTGAAGAACATAAGAGTCATAAAGTGCATCATTCTCTACAATGAAAGAGAAATACATCTGTAACCATTCGTTTGTTCCTGTTCCCGTTCCGGGCATACCTCCTGTCAGATAGTCTGTACGGCGTATCTGACTTGAGGCATGACGATATATCGGCACATACACATCCTGACCTGTAGCTTCATCCTTTTTTACACCCATCACAGAGAAGAGCATGCCGGCATCAGGAGTTGTAGAACTATATCCTGCACTCTTAACCCATGCCGTTACGAACATTTCCGAACCGGAACACAATTTCTGTTCAAATGGCAATCGGGCAATAACTCCGGCACGGTCAGAAGCATCAATAAACATATGATAAGTACTGTTTGGAAGAAGTTTTCCTGCATGATTGAGCGTACCACTAGTCCAATATTTATCTTCTATAAATCCATTCATGATTGAATAATATCCCCACTCAGGGAAATATCCGCTTTGCCCTTTGAAATCAGTACCGTCAGCACCATCATAGAACGAATAGCTGCTTGAAGTCCAATCCAATGGGAATTGATAGAAATCAGGCTGACCATAAAGTTCAGAGACGCTTGGATCGTAATCGAAATCTAGCTTGGTAAGCAACTGATAATTCTCACTCAAATATTTATCCGTACGGAACTGATAATACTTCAAGTTATTGTCCTGGATAGTGCCGTTTTCAATTTGCTCTAATTGTGTCTGTGTCAGCAATCTGGTATCACGCACAAAAGTCAAATTATATTTTGCAATATTATATGTTGTACCGGAAACTGTTTTTGTAACATAAATAGTTGCAGTACTGTTATTTGCATTAACATACTCTGTACCATCCGAATAATTAGGATTTGGATAATTAAACTGAATTATACGTGACGTTCCGCTCAAAGATGTTGTCGCTAACGTTATTCCAGACCCGTTATCAACCAGTTTTACATCTAATACATCATTATCGTCATCTATCGCCGCATCAGGAATTGCATACGACCGGGCGTCCTTTGACAATGCCACAAGTTCTTTCGTATTATTTGAAATACGTGTAAACGGGAATGAAATGTCATATTCCTCCAAATATTTTCCTGTTGTAGTACCTCCTTGATAAGCCGTATTTTTCAGACGTCCCATACCATTTTGCCATGTCACGGTGGCACCCTCTCCTGTATCGCGGCCATCCACCGCCATGATATAGTAGATTATGCGGTGAGTAAGCGTGGGCTCATATGTCAGTCCGTCAGACTGGTTTGACGGATAAAATGAAGATGAGCCGGAAGCGTCGCTATAACTCTTAGTAAAGTCTGTATATCCTGACACATCACACCCCACAAGATAATAATTATTGTCAAAAGTCTGAGCTGCCGTTTCGCCAAACCATGCTTTAAACTCTTCATCTGTCGGGACATAAAATTTCATATCCATAACATCAGATGTAGTAAGCGGCTTGCCCACATAACCATTAGCAAAACGGCATGGCGTAGTACCTGCAGGTGTCAAAAGATCCCATACCTCGTCACTACCTGTATTTTGTGTGCGGAAAGTTCCATCAGTACGATAGCTGTACCAACGCTGATAAGATACAACACTAGAGTTTGACAATCTGTCAGGCACAGCCAATGTTACAGATGTTCCTTTATGAACATAGATTGTATCCATATATACATGGCTGGCCTGTATATCGCCCTTCGGGCCGGAATACCATGCAGTTTCATCATTAAACGTATCCATATTCTTTGCGGCTTCAGATATGTTTGAACGCAAGTCAAACCATTTAGCAGCTTTATGATGAATGGTCACGTTTGAATAATCTAGAACATCTGAATACAACGTTATTTCATTCATAGCAAGTTCATAATCTGAACGTCCAGGAACTAATTGTAAACGCAAATAGCGCGTGTTAATCGCATTTTTCAAGCAATAATCATGCTGCTGTACTGTTCTATCACCAGCAAAACTTTCAACGAGATTCCATGTATAACCATTTGTTGACGAATAAACGTGTAACTCATCTTCTCTTTCCTGAGTATTTCCTCCACTAAGAAAATGAAACGCACGTATTGTTCTATATGCATTAAAATCTATATCAACATTTATCGTCCCGGCTCTACTTGAAGCCCACCAACTATTATCATTACCGTCAAATGCATTGTTTATCCCATTTCCATCACTTGCATTATACCCTCCTGACGTCTTGGCTGTAATATCAGCACCATATGTACTGACTTTAGAATTTTCGTCTATCATCAGATACTTATTTCCTTCCACCTGCGCCACTACATTCTGTGCAAGGAATGTTGCGCAGAAAAGAATGAGAAGTTTATATAAATTATGTATTTGTTTCATATCTTATGTCCTCCTTTTTATTTTATGAACATATTAAGCATTTCATGACGCAGATAGTCGAGACCGAACTCCGGTGTACGAGTCTTGCTCTTAAACGGGAAGTTAGTAATGTCGTCGGTAAATACCTTTACTGTATATGTGCGGTTGTATGTTGCGCCATTATCCTGCCACGTAACCAAAAGGCTAAGATCAAAAGTCTTGCCGGCAGATGCCGTAACATGGCCCTTAACCGTGGTAACTCCTGTTGTCGCGCCGTCAAAGGCAATGCCGCTGACACCGTCAGGCATGTTCCATGTGCAAGAAAGATCTGTAACACCGGCTGTTGATCCATTTATGCCATTTACGGTAAACTCAAACTGGCATCCTTCGGGCACTACTATTTGATATGTATTATCAAAGCCTGTAATCTGAACTTCCACGGGCAGGCTGCCTATCGGGCTTACCCAGCATTGCGCTGCGAGGTCGAGGCCATAGTCGTTGAGCTGCAGCGTAAGCGGGAAGATGCTGTTGCGCGGAAGCTCGTCTCTTGCGGTGGTTGCCTCGTATGTAATTCCGTTCATCTCGTCAGTAGTAACGCTGACATTAAACGGATGACCATCCGGTGAAGAGTTTACATAAAAGTCAGGAATCGTAAGTTTACCATCATTATCCAAAGACCAACCGCCTTCAGGAACAGTTATTGTCTTTGTCGTTGAGTATGCCTCACCTTCCAAAGGTTTCTCTGAGAAGAGAGTTATCTTGTCGGCATATCCGCCAAACGACAGGGCTGTAACCTTTGTGTTGGCCTTACCTGATATGCTCATCCTTATCTTGCTGACCAGGCGGTCGAGACCGATAGAGATGCTCTTGGTGGCAGCCGTAACCACAACCGTCTGCTTTGCACTCATGGGGATAAACTTGCCCTCAGCAAAGTTAAGCTTTGCAGCTGGATCTTCAAGCACGATATTATCTATATCTACATTCAAGTCGCTAAGATTATCACCGTCTCCCAACCCTGTAAGACTGCCCCATAAATTATCATAATAAGTATCAATGTTGGCAAAGGCATAAACTGTGTAAGTGCCTTCGGGAAGCGTGAAGGGGTCTGACACCCACGACTTCAGATTGCCCTGCTGCGCTGCGGTGTTACCGGCAAATTCATCATCGGTGTTGGGCAACAGTTTTTTGGTAACAACATTGTTGCCGTCTACAATTAGCACGCAGAGGTTGTGCATATACTCACCATTGGTGCCAACTTCGTCTGCCCTTGTGTTCAGGTCGCCTTCCTCACGTGCCGTAATGCTCAGCTGCAGCGTAGCGGTGCCGTCGCCACCCTGGTCGATGTCGTCGTCGAACGAGCATGAGGCAAGAGGCACGGCGCACAGCCATGGCAGCAGCCATAACATAGCCTTATATATATGTTGTTTCATTTTGTTCATAACGTCAGTGTTTTTCGTTAAAGTCATTTTATCACATAGGCAGAGTCTCCGGGTTGAGCAGCAACCAGTCGTTTACGTAAACATCAAGAATGATGTTCTCGTCCTCGCCGGGCACGTAGTTTCCGAGCGAATAGATGCTGTTGACCGTGAGTTTAT
>ENA-UOJG01000263-UOJG01000263.1-human-gut-metagenome-genome-assembly--contig:-C47-NODE-263-length-79369-cov-77.319540_pt1 | contig 79369 bp, 56 predicted proteins | sample MGYA00242340_ERZ723887 | MGnify/ENA metagenome assembly ERZ723887 | reverse complement strand
AATGCAATGCGGGAGAGTAGGAGGCCGCCTTTTTTTTCAGAGTTGAGTCCCTGACATCATAACTGACGTCAGGGACTCTTTTTTTGTTTGGCCCCACGGGAGGATGAGATTAATGAAACTTATGGGACTAATAGGACTAATGCGACGGATGGGAATGGTAAGTAATGGGAATCATTATTTTAACCCCAATCGCTTTCTATGTTCAAATCCAAATATTTTAACTATCATTTTTATAATTATGCAGATATCCGATATTTAGAAATGAAAGGTTTTCTGTAGGGATATCCAATGCATGAAGTGCTGCACTTGCAGGCCATGGCAATAGGATATGCGTGAGTGCAGGTGAAATGGTGAGTCCAATGAGGTTTTATTAATGTTTCTGCCTTAGGCGGCAGATGGCTTGGTGGAATGAAATAGAAATGAGAATTGTTCAAAGATAGTTAGTTCTTGCGCTGTTTGGCACTTATACCGCATATATCTAGACAACATTTGATAATTCCTTATACGAGCAAATTAATTAGGCGGAAGGACGTTTGAGGTTGCCTTGGCTGTGCATAAAGGAATGTATGAGTGATAAAACAACTGAAGTTAGACGAACAGCTCAATATAAAGATATAATTATCGAGGATGCTTATTGGCAGATTTTCATAAATGATTCCGCCCGCCTGACCTTATGCAGAAATGCTTTATTAGTCAGGCGGGCAGAAACGTATTTCTTTTTCTGTATTATATCTCTTGGCTTATGCGCCGAAGATTATATTTTGATATATTGCTTATTGTGGTTAGATTTATGCCTTTCCTTGGGCCTTAATCATATTTTGTTTACGGCGGATTTACTTTATTGTTTTCTCTCCGTTCTGTTATTCTGCCCGAATATCCTCAATACGATAGTTTTGTTTCTTTCTGAGGCATTTTAAACGCATTACAATGGGATTATGCCCGGCAGGGGGATATGCATACCGGCAATGTCTATTTTATGCTCTCTGGCGTAATTCAGAATGCGCTTGCGTGTCCTTATTGCCTTTTCTTTATCCATGTCGTATGACGCGCAATATTCGGGATGGCTTAGCTGGAGTGCCATTCCGTGAATTATGTCGCCTGCAACCAATACTTCATTGTCTACATTGTAGATGGTATGGCCGGGAGTATGACCGCTGCCATCAAGCGCAATGACGTTGCCGGGAAGAGTGTCGCCAAACTCGAAAAGGTGCAAATGCTTTTCGTATGCCTTCATTGTCTTCACGACCTGAGCCTTTGCTTCATCCGGCATTTTCATCCAACTTTCATATTCTTCACGCGAAGCATAGACTTCTGCATTGGTGAACACAGGCTTATCGCCTTTCATCATGCCGCCGATATGATCGCCGTGAAAGTGTGTGAGATAGATGAACTTGATGTCTTCAGGCTTATTGTTCAGGGCCGTAAGCAACTGGCTGTCCGACTTTCCGAGTCCGGTGTCGAACAGTATTGTTGCTCCTTCTGTCTTGACCAATATGGCATTAACAGACGACTTGATGCCGTTGCGTATGCCAAGGCTGTCTATAAGGCTTTCTGGTATGTCGCCAAAAAGACTCAGCGGCATTGTGCGCTCTGCCTTGTTGTCCCTGATACAGGTAACCGTAACTTCGTTTACCTTGACGGTTTCAGATATATTTGCTTGGTCTGCCATTTTAGGTTGACTGATAACGATATTTTCTTCTACGTTGCCACCATTTGCCGCATGCGGCACAATGGCTGCCAGCAGCATGACACATAAAGCTAATGGCTTGTTCATCGCTCCGCAGTCTTTATGTTGTCACTTAACGATATTAAAGCCCTTGGCCAGTCCGCCTTCGCTTGTCTCCTTGTAAAGAGAAGGAATGTCGTGGCCGGTGTGCTTCATCACGTCTACTACTTTGTCGAACGAAACGCGGTGGATGCCGTCTGAGAATGCTGCATACAGGTTAGAGTCGAGGGCTCTTGCTGCAGCGTAGGCATTGCGCTCGATGCACGGAATCTGCACAAGTCCGCACACTGGGTCGCACGTCATGCCGAGGTGATGCTCAAGACCCATCTCTGCTGCATACTCAATCTGCGACGGGCTGCCGCCGAACAGCTGGCATGCTGCTCCTGATGCCATGGCGCAAGCAACGCCTACCTCTCCCTGGCAACCTACGTCGGCTCCTGAGATTGAGGCATTCTTCTTTACGATGTTGCCGATAAGTCCGGCTGTGGCAAGGGCATGAAGTATGCGGGTGTCATTGAAGTTGTGGCCTCTCGAAAGATGATACAACACGGCTGGGAGCACACCGCTGGCGCCGCAGGTGGGAGCTGTTACGATGGTGCCGCCCGAAGCGTTCTCCTCGCTTACAGCCAGCGCGTAGGCATAGACCAGACCTCTCGACTGCAGCGACTGCTTGTAGCCTGAAGCCTTGACATAATAAGTGGGAGCCTTGCGGGTGAGATTGAGTGGACCGGGCAAACGTCCTTCGTGGTTAAGACCACGCTCTACTGCCTGCTGCATCATATGCCATACCTCGAGAAGATAGTCCCAGAAGCCTGAATCCTCACACTGGTCGACATATTCCCAATAGTTGCGTCCCGTCTCGTAACACCAGTTCATGATGTCGCTCATGGTGTTCATGTCGTACACCTCGGGCGTATTGAACATGTCGTCGCGGCCCTTGCCTTCAGACAGGGCGCCTCCGCCGATGCTGTAGACGGTCCACTCGTCTGCCACTTTATCTTCATCGGCATAAGCAACAAATTTCATTCCGTTGGGATGATAGGGCAGAAACACCGACGGCTGCCAGTCGATTTCTACCGGAGCCGCTGCCGACAGCACTTCTATGATGGCCGTGTCTGTCATGTGGCCTTTGCCTGTGGCTGCCAGACTGCCGTATAGAGTAACCTTAAACTGCTTGGCTGAAGGGTTCTTCTCCAAAAAAATCTTAGCTGCTTTCTGCGGCCCCATTGTATGACTGCTCGACGGGCCTTTACCTATCCTGTATAATTCCCTTAATGATTTCATATCTTTGTTTTCTTAATGTCTTTGCAAATATAATAAGAAAACACGTTAACGGCAAAGCCCTGCGGCGTTTTTATGCAACGGTCTTGACATGAATCATGACAGAGGTTAGGGCCAACCGCTATTCATGCGGTACGAAAATGTGCCCCTACACGGCGCTTTATGCAGGTGAAAACCCGAAAACGCTGACATGCAGGGGCGCTGTATCTAATCCAAAATCTGTCATTCGGCCGCACATGGCTTTATCTGTTTTGTGCATTCATGCTTTCAGTCAGCCTTTCTGTTTCTATTGAGCGGATTTTCGTCAGACTCTTCTTTACTAGCCCCTTTGTGCCTGCAAAATGACTGACGAAAATCCGCTCGATATAAGGCAAAAATACGGACGGAATACTAATAACGTTTCGTGCTAAACTATTTGTCCGGCATCCGTGCCGCCTTAGCTTGCCATGAACGGCATAAACGGAATGGCGTGGCTGCGAGGGCGGCTAAAGGGTGTAAGGATACCTTGCCGGACATTATCTTATACCATTGTCGTTGTCGCTGTTGCTCAGCCTGCGCTGGTCGGCCTTATACTTGCGTCCGTGGCTGAAGTTGTACGACAGAGTGAAATAAATCATGTTGCCGTTGTCCTTTATCTGCGTAACTCCCGTGTTCTTATAATAGCGGCTTGTGGTGCTGCTCTCGTATATGTTGCCCTGCGCATAGCCTACGAGGATGCCGCCGACGCCCACCTGAAGGTTCTTGTATTTGTAGCTTACGTTAAGGTTGAAGTTGCGTTCGCCTCCCGTCATGCTCTCGCCGAAGAAACTTTTCGGAGCATTGTATATGTCGGCCGACGCGCTCCAGTTGCCCAGCATCAGATAAGCCGAAGCCCTCCAGCGCCATGCGTTGAAGTTGTGCGAGTAGCTAAGTCCGCGGCTTTCGTATCTGTTATAGCTGCCATACAGCGCTATGTTGAGCACGTTCTTTATCGGGCGCAGTATCAGGTTGGCCGCAACGGTTTTCTGTGTGAAGCTCTCCTGGTTTTCAGGTCTTGCTGTTATGACGTATGTTCCGTCTTCCTGCATCACCGGGCTGTAGGTGTTCATGATGATGTCGGGCGCATAATACCAACTGCCGGTAAGGCGGAAGTCGAAGAAGGGCATCGACCAGCTTACCATAAGACTGTTGTTGTAAGAGTTGTATGGCGTCAGATTTCTGTTGCCGTCGTAGGCCACAGCCTCGTTCATATACTGCTTTACCTCCGTGAGCTGCGACAGCGACGGCATGTTCTGTCCCATGCTTCCGCTGTATCTGATGAATACATTCTTTATTGCACTTGTTGAGAGGCTAAGCTGCGGCCTTGCCGTCCATTTGTTGAATCCTGTCTCGCCCTGATGTATCGATGTGTAGCTGGCACCTATGCCCGCCTGATAGTTTATAACGCTGAGGTTGCCCTGCAGCTGCGCAAACATATACAGGTTGTCCGAGTTGAGGTGTGCGTCGGTCTCATTGGTGCCCGAGTAGTCGTTTTCGGTCCTGCTCACAGAGTATCTCGCCCCAGCCGTGAAGGCTGTCTTCTTCATGGTCTTGGTATACATAGCCTCGCCTATCAGCGAGTATTTGCGTCCGTCGGCAATGTAGCTGTAGTCGCTCAGCGGCTCTGACTTGACCGACTGCTCAGGCGACTCGTTGAAGAGATAGTTGCTCATCAGGTATTTGTAGTCGGTGCCGATATACGTGCCCACAAGGTTGGCCATGATGTTCTGGTTGTGCGGCAGGTTGACCGAGTAGTAGATGTCGAGCGACGGCGTGCGGTCTTTGTTCACCACCTTGTTGTAGAGATACCTGTCGGGCTGCCCCGTCTCCTGCACCAGCTGGCGCATGTCTCTGTTGGGACTGTTGTAGTTGTTGTAGAATAAGCGCACGTCGAGCACATACTTGCCGGGGTCGGCCAGGCTGTAGCCCAGCTGCAGATTGTTCATCGTGTACATGAAATCAGAGTTGTAGCCTATATAGTTTACGCTCTTCTGCGTTCCGTCGGGCAGATAGTAAGTGCTGTTGTTGCTGATGCTGCGCTCGTCGTAGCCGCGGTAGCTGAATCCGTAGTTAATGCTGAACTCCGACTTCTTGTAGTTATATTTAAAGTAAGCGCTGCTGTTGTTGAATCCCGTGGCAAAGGCCTGCATCGTGCTTGCCCCGCCCACGTAGCCCGCGCTGCGCCGCTTCACCACATAGTTGATCACGGCCTTCAGTCCGCTGTCAGAGTATCTTATTCCTGGGTTGTCGATATATTCTACGCGCACCACCTCGTCGGGTCTGAGCGCCATGATGTCCTGCGTGCTGGCCACGATGTCGTTGATGCGCACCTGCACCGAGCCGCCCTCCATGCTCGACACGGTCTGCATCACGGGGTCTACCCTTATGCCGTCGAGCGTCATGAGGTTTAGCAGTTCAAATCCGTTCGACGACGCCTTCACCATCTCCTTCGTAGGTATTATCAGCTGCCGGTCAACCTTCTTTATCACTCTCATGCCCTTCACCGTTATTTCGCCCAGTGTCAGCGTTGTGTCCACCTCGAGTGAGTCGGTCTGAGCTGCGGCTGTTCCGGCCGTGCATGCCATAAGGGACAGTATTAATATTATGTTTCTCATGTTATTACGATTTTGTGGGGTTGCTTGATGTGTTGTCTGCTACGGTAAACATGTGTTGCCGCTGCCGCTTTAGCGCGGCGTCAGCTTTTGGCTGCAAGCTGAGTTTGTGTTGCCTTGCTTTCAGTCAGAGCCTTTCGCTGTTGTCATGTGTCAGCCGCCTTCATGTGGGCGTATGCCAGTGTTGCCGTCGTTCATAGTCTGCCGTTTTTTAGTTAAACCTAAATAAAATATGTCTGTATCTTTATGCCGGTAAAATACTTACATACCGCAAATATATGCAATTATTCTGAATTTGGCAAGTATTATTATTATTATTATTATTATCTGCAAAATGTCGTATTTTCAATGCAATAGGTGTCATACAGATACTTAATATCTTCAGCCTGCGTAAAAATGAAATGCTGTACGGATGCAAACAGAAAGGCCGTCACCATGCCCGGAGAGGCACTTTTACTGGCTATGAAAACAGCGTAAGCGATGCAACCGGCACGCTCTGACGGCCGTTTGGGATGACGGAAGATACTGCCGCTGTAACGCCTTGATATTCAATATGTTGCAAAAGACCACCTTTTAGCGTGCAAAAGACGGCCTTTTAGAGGCTGAAAGCATACCTTTTAGGAGCCGAAAGGTGGCCTTTTGGCTGGGCCGCGCACGGCCTGATGGGCGGCAGGGGCAGCCTGCGCCATGTCAGTGGCGTTACGTCGCGCAGCCGGCGGCCTTGCAGATGCTTTCAGTGACTTATGGTGAGGTCAGACGGCTGCAAAGTGATGTATTATCACAGAATGTCGCATTTTTTTGAATAAAAATGCTTTTTTCGAATAAAAATATATATATTTGCATATTACAACACGGCAACGGCGCAATATGAAAAACAACTTTGCTGTTGGGTGGCTTATGCTTTGTCAGTGTATGGCACCGGTGTCTCCGGGCATTATTGCCGGCGGCAGGTTAGCGCCAATGCATGCTGTATATTATATAATGTGTCCGACTTTGGCAAAGGCGATAACATGATGACTACAGATAAGACGACATACAGTGCGGCAAGTTCATGCGGCAAGCTGCGGCGCATGCTTGTGTGGCTGAGCCGCATGCGCCATAGCCGCGGCTTTGGCGTGCAGTCGCCGTGGGCCTACCGCATGGTGCGCTATGTCATCAACGAGCATTATCCCTATTACGCCTACGACGACCTGGCGCTGAGCTATCCCGGCCTGGGCGTGGTGGAGCGCAAGATGTGCGAGCTGTGCCTCAGGCTTGCCAACAGCGTGCAGCCCTCGCTCGTTGTCAACTTCGACGATGCCGGCGGCGCTTACGGCGCATATTTCGGTGCCGGATGCCGCAAGGCGCGCATCGAGAGCGTCAGTTCGGCCTTGTCGCCCGTGCGCCTTTCCGACATGATTGGCGGCTGCGGCGGCAGCTTCGTGGCAAGGCTCGTTCCCTGCAGCGGGCTTGCCGACCAGCTGGCCTCCATATGCAGTGCGGCCCGTGCCGGTTCGGCGGTGATGGTTCACGGCATACATTCCGACAGCAATGCGCGCTGCGTATGGCGGCGCATAGTGAGCGATGAGCCCGGCGTGGTTACGTTCGACCTGTATTACTGCGGACTTGTGTTTTTCGACGAGAAACGTTATAAACAAAATTACATAATTAACTTTTAAATCCATTATGGCTATGAAGATGACGAAGGTATATACAAAGACCGGCGATAAAGGCACCACAAGCTTGGTGGGAGGTGTCAGAGTAGAGAAAACAAACGCACGCATTGAGGCCTACGGCACAGTCGACGAGCTCAGCGCCCATCTCGGCATGCTGGCTTCTTTCTTGAAGGATGGCGAGGACAAGGAATTTATCTACAGAATACAGCGCAACCTCTTCACCGTATGCTCGTATCTGGCCACCGACAAGACACAGACAGCCCTTGCGCCGTCGTACACGCTTAATCCGGAAGAAGTTACAGCCGTCGAGGAGGAGATTGACATCATCACGGCCAACATACCTCCGCAGACAACGTTCATCCTGCCCGGAGGATCACACGGAGCAGCCCTTGCCCACGTGTGCCGCACGGTGTGCCGCAGGGCAGAGCGCCGCATATTCAAGCTCAACGAGATGACCGAGCTCGACCCCGAGGTGCTGCAGTATGTGAACCGTTTGTCGGATTATCTTTTCGTATTGGCGAGAAAATTAAACTTTATTTACGGAGTGAGAGAAAAAATCTGGAAGAAACCTTGCAAATAAGAAAAAATATAGTACTTTTGTGGGTGATTAAAAACGTAAATTTTAAAGGTTATGTATTGGACACTTGAATTAGCTTCAAAACTCGAAGATGCACCGTGGCCCGCAACAAAAGACGAGTTAATCGACTATGCAGTCCGCTCGGGTGCTCCTCTGGAAGTGCTGGAAAATCTGCAGGAAATAGAAGACGAGGGCGATGTTTACGAGAGCATCGAGGATATATGGCCAGACTATCCTACCAAGGAGGATTTCTTGTTTAATGAAGACGAATATTGATTTAATTTGATAAAAAAGGGCAGCTCAGAGAAAAAGAGCCGCCCTTTTGCATACAATAAAATTGCATGACTTGCGTTATATTGTCGTGCGAATACGTCTTTTAACCATATTAACAGTGATGATGCTGGCCTCGGCAAGGGTCAGCGCGCAGTATGACGCGTCTTTCAGTCACTACTGGGACCTTGAGCCTTACTATAACCCGGGCTCGGTGGGCAAGGCCTCAAAGCTAAACATTGCGGCGGTGTATGCCCTCAGCTTTGCAGGATTCGAGAACAATCCGCGCTCAATGTACGTGGGCGCCGACATGCCGCTGTATTTCCTTAAGAACTATCACGGCGTGGGCCTCTCGCTCTTCAACGACCAGATAGGTCTGTTCACACACCAGCGCCTGGCGCTGCAGTATGCCTACAAGCACAAGCTCTTCGGCGGAATGATAAGTGCGGGCGTACAGCTGGGGCTGCTCAGCGAGGGCTTCGACGGCTCGAAGCTCGACATTGAAGACTCGAGCGACCCGGCCTTCACCACATCAGACGTCAACGGAAGCGCCTTCGACGTGGGCTTCGGACTTTATTACACGCACGGCCCCTGGTATGTGGGCGTGTCGGCCCAGCACCTCACCGCTCCGCTGGTTGAACTGGGCGAAACAAACGAATTGCAGATAGATCCTACATTTTATTTGACCGGCGGATACAATATTAAACTAAGAAATCCGTTTCTTACAATACATCCGTCTGTGCTGCTGCGCACCGACGGGGTGGCCTGGAGAGGCGACGTGTCGGGCCGGCTGGTCTATACAAACGACAAGAAAATGCTCTACGGGGGCGTGTCTTACAGCCCCACAAACTCGGTTACGGTGCTGGTGGGCGGCAGCTTCCACGGCATCAACATAGGCTACAGCTATGAGGTGTACACCTCGGCCATCAACATGGGCAACGGCAGCCACGAGCTTTTCATCGGATATCAGACTACACTCAACCTTTATAAAAAAGGAAAGAATAAACATAAAAGCGTGAGAATATTATAAGATATGAAAAAGATAAATACAATAATTGCCCTTGGCGTGATAGTGCTCACCACGCTCTCTGCATGCTTCGGCGGACGCTCCGCATCGGTAGGACGCGGAGGCGAGGTGGTAGGAGTAGGCGGGCGTGCCTTCACCGAGCCTACGCCTTACGGAATGACACTTATAAAGCGAGGCTTCCTCAAGATGGGTATGGAGAAAGAAGACAGCCTGTGGGGAAAGCAGACTCCGGTAAAGGAAATATCGGTTGACGGTTTCTGGATGGACGAAACCGAGGTTACAAACTCTGAGTACAAGCAGTTTGTGTTCTGGGTGCGCGACTCTATCCTCCGCACTCGTCTTGCCGACCCGTCTTATGGCGGCGACGAGAGCTACATGATAACCGAAGACAAGAACGGCGACCCCGTAACCCCGCACCTCAACTGGAAGAAACCGTTGCCGCGCAAGCCTAACGAGGACGAGCTGAGAGCCATCGAGAGTCTCTACGTTACAAATCCTGTTACCGGAGAGAAGATGCTCGACGCCAGCCAGATGAACTACCGTTATGAGGTCTACGACTATACAGCCGCTGCGCTGCGCCGCAACAGACTTAATCCTGCTGAGCGCAACCTCAACACCGACATACCGGTTAATCCCGACGAAGTGGTGATGATTTCAAAGGACACTGCTTACATCGACGACGAAGGACGCATCGTAAGACAGACCATCGACCGCCCTCTCAGTGGCCCGTGGGACTTCCTCAACACATACATCGTCAACGTATATCCTGACACAACATGCTGGGTCAACGACTTTGTCAACTCTGACAACGAGACCTATATGCGCCTTTATTTCAGCAGTCCTACATATAACGACTATCCCGTTGTGGGCGTAACATGGGAGCAGGCCAACGCGTTCTGTGCATGGCGCACCGACTATCTGCTCAAGGGTCTTGGCGGAGAGGCACGCTACATACAGCGCTATCGCCTGCCCACAGAGGCCGAGTGGGAGTATGCCGCACGCGGTAAGGAAGGCACAGAGTTCCCCTGGGAGACTGTCGACGTTAAGAACGACAAGGGCTGTTTCTTTGCCAACTTCAAGCCCGACCGCGGCAACTATACCGAAGACGGCAACCTTATAACCAGCCGTGTGGGCATCTTCTCGTCTAATTCAAACGGACTGTTCGACATGGCGGGCAACGTGGCGGAGTGGACCAGCACCACATATACCGAGGCAGGTATCGACGCCATGAACGACCTTAACCCCGAGCTGCGCTACAATGCGGCCAAGGAAGACCCCTACAAGCTCAAGAAGAAGAGCGTGCGCGGAGGTTCTTGGAAAGACCCCGAGTCGTACATCCGTTCGGCATGGCGTACATGGGAGTATCAGAATCAGCCCCGTTGCTACATCGGTTTCCGCTGTGTCAGAAGTCTGGCAAGCACAACAAGTTCAAAACAGAAAAAGAAGTAAGACATGACAGAATACAGCAAATATAATATCATCTACCGCCTGCAGAGGTGGCTCGACAGCGTACCGGGACAAACGTTCCTGAACTACGCTTACAGTTGGGGTGCGTCTATCGTTATCCTTGGTACATTGTTCAAGCTCACTCACCTTCCCGGAGCCAACATCATGTTGTATTTCGGTATGGGCACTGAGGTTATAGTGTTCTTCATTTCGGCCTTCGACCGTCCTTTCGACAAGACAGCCATAGGCAAGGAAATACCCACTCATATTGCTGAGGAAGAGTATGGCGACGAAGAACTTGACATGGCTGATGCCGACGGATTTGACTCTCCGGCGGCTGCTCCGCGTGTTGCCGGTGGTGGCGTTCAGGGCGGAAATGTGGTTTATATCAATGGTGGCGGTGCTCAGCCGCAGCCTGTTTCGGCAGCTGTTGCTTCTTCTGACGACAGCGTTCAGCCGTCAGCCGGAGGCCAGTCGTCTGCCGACGGCGAGTTCGTTGCAGGCCAGCCATATGCTGCTGCAGCAGGAACTGCTCCGCAGGGAATGCCCGCTCAGCAGCCTTCTACAGGCTGGATAACAGCCCAGCAGCAGGTATCGCCTGAGATGGAAGAAGCCACAAGCAACTATGTTGAAGAACTCAAGAAACTTACAGACATGCTGGCCAAGGTGTCGGAGCAGAGCGCACGTCTTACACGCGACTCAGAGGAGATGGAAAATCTCAACCGCACTCTCACCGGTATCTGCAAGGTTTACGAGATGCAGCTTAAGGGCGCAAGCTCTCAGATTGGCACTATCGACCAGATAAACGAGCAGTCGCGCAAGATGGCTTCACAGATAGAACAGCTTAACAAGATTTATGCCCGCATGATAGAGGCCATGACCGTAAACATGCGCGCAGCAACAAACAACGGAAACAACGCAGAAGTATAAAAACGCAAGGCAATGGCAATAAAGAAAAGACCGGTATCTCCACGCCAGAAGATGATAAACCTTATGTATGTCGTCCTCATGGCCATGCTTGCGCTTAACGTCTCGACCGAAGTGCTCGAGGGCTTCTCTATTGTGGAGGAGAGCCTTCACCGCACCACCTCAAACGCTTCGTCAGAGAACGAATCGCTTTATGGCGACTTCGAGACTCAGATGAAATCAAACCCTCAGAAAGTGAAGGCATGGTTTGAGAAGGCCACTGCCGTCAAGCAGATGAGCGACTCGCTGTTCAACTTTGCACAGCAGCTGAAGGAGGCTATTGTGAAAGAGGCTGACGGAGAAAAAGGCGACGTGCTTAATATAAAGAACAAAGAAAACCTCGAAGCTGCCAACCAGATAATGCTTTCGCCTGCTTCGGGCAAGGGCGAACAGCTCTTCAACGCCATCAATTCATTCCGTGAGCGCATCCTGAAGATGGTTACCGACGAGCGTCAGAAAGCAATCATAGCCAGCAATCTTACCACGACATTGCCCAAAAACGCACGGACGATGGGTAAAAACTGGCAGGAATACATGTTCGAGGATATGCCTGTGGCAGCGGCTGTTACGCTTCTGACCAAGCTGCAGAGCGATGTCCGCTATGCTGAAGGCGAGGTGTTGCACACTCTTGTGGCCAATATCGACATGAAAGACATACGCGTCAACAAGCTAAGTGCTTTCGTGATACCCAATGCCCAGACGATAGTGCGCGGCGACAAGTTCTCGGCTCAGATCGTGATGGCAGCAGTAGACACGACGCAGCAGCCACAGATATACATCGGCGGAAGGCAGATGAACCTGCGCAACAATACCTATGAGATTGTAACCGGACGCACCGGCGACTTTAATCTCACTGGTTATATCACAATGCGCAACGGCAGCGGCGATGTGATTCGCCGTGATTTCTCACAGAAGTACACCGTGGTTGACCCCAGCGCAACGGTTTCTGCCGACCTCATGAATGTGCTTTATGCAGGCTACAGTAATCCTATCAGCATAAGTATTCCGGGCGTTCCGCTCAACAAAGTATCGGCATCGATGAGCGGCGGCACGCTTCAGCCAGTGGGTCCGGGCAAGTATATAGCTCGTCCGACAGCCGTAGGAAAGGATGTAACGATAAACGTAATGTCGCTGCAGACAGGCAGCGCCAAGCCTGTAGGCCAGTTTACGTTCCATGTGCGCAAGCTTCCTGATCCTACACCATACATCGCTATTGGCGACAACCGTTTCCGTACGGGCGGCTTGGCCAAGGCTTCGCTCATGTCGGTAGGAGGCATCAAGGCCGCCATTGACGACGGATTGCTCGACATTCCGTTCAAGGTGCTGAGCTTTGAGACCGTGTTCTACGACAACATGGGTAACGCTGTGCCAATGGTTTCTAATGGCGATTCGTTCACGCAACGCCAGCGGGAGACCTTCCGCGGACTGTCGCGCAACAAGCGGTTCTATATCACCCGCATCACAGCCGTAGGTCCCGACGGAATTAAGCGCACGCTGCCGTCGACAATGGAAGTTATTGTGAAATAATTCTCTTGCCCGAGGCCGGACAGCAGACCCGGGCTGAGATAAAAATAAAAACATAAGTATGACAAGATTCATGTTCTTTAAGAAGATAGCAAATGGCCACAAGACGGTGGCTGGCGGACCCACCTTGCGTGTGTGCGCAGTGCTGCTTTTGCTGGCAGCATGCATGGCAGAGGCGTCTGCACAGCCGGCGGCGCGCCGCAGACAACAGCAGCAGAAAAACGAGTCGAACGCACAGACGCTTACCACCCGTGCCCGCATCTCTTATCCGACGGCTGCCCGCATGTCTGAGGATGTGGTGTGGCGCCGCGACATTTACCGTGAGATTAATCTCGAGGAGGACGCCAATGCCGGCCTTTATTATCCGGTAGAGCCTGTAGGTTCGCAGATGAACCTGTTCACATACATCTTCAAGCTGATGATGCGTGGCGACATAAAGGCGTATGAGTACCGTCTGGACGGCAACGAGGTGTTTACCGATTCTGCCCGTGTAAAGCCCCTGGCCTTTCTCGACAACTATCACATATACTACGAACGCAACGGAGGCCGAGTGCGTCTTGACAACAGCGACATTCCGTCGCGCGAGGTTAAGTCGTTCTATGTAAAGGAGAGCGCATATTACGACCAGGCTTCTGCCACCTTCCATACAAAGGTCTTGGCGCTGTGTCCTATCATGTCGCGTGAGGACGACTTCGGCGACGGAGCGCAGAAGTATCCGCTTTTCTGGGTGAAATACGACGACCTGGCTCCTTATCTGAGCAAGCAGATAATAATGACGAGCAACCTCAACAATGCCGCCACGATGAGCATGGACGACTATTTTACGCGCAACATGTATAAGGGCAAGATATACAAGACCACGAACATGCTTGGCAAGACACTCAGCCAGTATTGCCACACTGACTCTGCCATGATCAAGGAGCAGAAGCGCATTGAGGGCGAGCTTGCCGCATTTGAGAAAAACATCTGGGGCGACCAGGCACGCAAGGACTCGCTCGACAGCATAGCAAAGGCCGAAGTGAAGGTGAAGGGCAAGAAGGTGAAGAAGAACCGCCGCTCGTCTACAACGGTGAAGAAGAGCCGTTCGTCGAGCAAGAGCTCTTCAGGCTCATCATCGGCAGCACGCGTTACGGTGCGCAGACAGAGACACTGATATAATACAAGATAACGACTGCCCCACGACGGGGCAGCCAAATTTATAAACACTTAAAATGAAAGCTTATGAAAAAGTTATTTACACTGATTGTTCTTGTAGCGGCAACCTATTTCGCCGTGCCGGCAAACGCACAGCTGAAGTTTGGTATCAAGGGTGGTCTTAACATCACAGACATGTCGCTCAGTAATGATGTATTCGAGACATCAAACCGCACCGGATTCTTCATCGGTCCGACTATCAAGTTCACACTCCCCATCGTAGGCCTTGGCATCGATGCTTCTGCGCTCTACGACCAGCGTGAAGGCGAGGTCAATGTTGAGGCAGACGACAACACTCTGGTGTCAACAAGACTGAAGCAGAAGTCAATCAATATTCCTATCAACCTCCGTTACGATATCGGTCTGGGAAGCCTTGCTGCCGTTTATCTCGCAGCCGGACCTCAGTTTGGATTCAACGTCGGCGACAAGAACCAGAGCCTGTATAAGGACGTGGCAGAATGGAGACTCAACACCTCTAACTTCAGTGTCAACGTTGGTGCCGGTGTAATGCTGTTAGGCCATCTGCAGGTTGGTGCCAACTATAACATCGTTTGCGGCAAGACAGGCGAGATAACCGTTCTCGACGGTGCTGAGAGCGTGCTGCGCGGCCGTTCAAACACATGGCAGATTTCTGCTGCCTACTATTTCTGATCCGGGCAAATTCTTTAAAAGCATAGAATAATTCCGTTGGAGACATTTCTGCGTCGGCATGAAATGTCTCCTTTTTTTGTTCCTCTTTATTCCGCCATTTATGGTTTTTGTGCAAACAAGCACTTTCATCTTTTGTGCATTTGGGCATAATTCTGTATTTTTGCACAACAGATGACTTACGCAGATATCATACTTCCGCTGCCGCTTGACAGCCTGTTCACCTACTCCGTGCCCGACAGTCTTGCCGGACGCGTGGGGCAGGGCATAAGGGTGCTCGTGCCGTTTGGCAAGAGCAAGACATACGTGGGGCTGGTGGTTAGGACACACAACAACAAGCCCGACTTCAATGTTAAGGACATATCTACCGTGATGGACGACGCTCCCGTGGTCAATGCCGTGCAGCTTGAGTTGTGGCGATGGATGGCCGACTACTATCTGTCGTCTGTTGGCGACGTGATGAACGCTGCCCTGCCGTCGGGACTCAAGAGCGAGGACGGATACACGGCAAAGACCGAGACCTATGTGTCGCTTGCGCCCGAATATCACAGCGAGCGCGCCATACGTGTGGCTCTCGACGTGCTGAAGCGTGCTTCGGCCCAGCTTAAGGTGTTTGAGACATTCCTCACGCTCTCTCACTGGGACACCATAAGCGGCGACACATGTGCCGAACCCGTGGCCGAGGTGAGCCGCGACGAGCTTATGAACGAGACACACAGCACTTCGGCAGTGTTCAGAAATCTTGTCGTAAGAAAATTCCTGAACACCTACGAGCGCGAGATAGGCCGGCTGAACAATGCCGGAGAGCCGCATCCAGAGCTGATAAAGCCGCTCAACGAGGCTCAGCAGACGGCCTACAACAATATAGTTTTCAGCTTTCTGAAAAAAAACGTGGTGCTGCTTCACGGCGTAACGTCGAGCGGCAAGACCGAAATCTACATACATCTCATCCGCCAGGCCATCGAGCGCCGGCAGCAGGTGCTCTATCTGCTGCCCGAGATAGCGCTCACCGTGCAGATACGCCAGCGCCTTCAGCGCGTGTTCGGCAACCGCCTCGGCATATACCATTCAAAGTATTCCGACGCCGAGCGCGTGGAGATATGGAAGAAGCAGCTGTCTGCCGCTCCCTACGACGTGATACTCGGTGCGCGCTCAGCCGTGCTTCTGCCGTTCACCAATCTCGGCCTTGTCATCATCGACGAGGAACACGAGACGTCGTTCAAGCAGCAAGACCCCGCCCCGCGCTATCATGCCCGCAGCGTGGCCATAATGCTTGCGCGCAAGTTTGGCGCAAAGGTGCTGCTCGGCTCTGCCACGCCTTCGCTCGAGAGCTGGAACAACGCCCATACGGGCAAGTTTGGCCTGGTGAGCCTTATGCAGCGTTATAACGACATACGCCTGCCCGAGATAGAGGTGGTGGACATTAAAGACCTGCAGCGCCGCAAGATGATGAGCGGTCCGTTCTCGCCCCGCCTTATGGCAGCCGTGCGCAAGGCCTTGGACAACGGCGAGCAGGCCATACTGTTTCAGAACCGCCGCGGCTTCGCGCCGATGATAGAGTGCCGCGAGTGCGGATGGGTGCCACACTGCGACAAGTGCGACGTGTCGCTCACATACCATAAGAGCCTCGGACAGCTTACGTGCCACTATTGCGGCACGACATACACCGTGCCCGAGGTGTGCCCCTGCTGCGGAAGCCGCAACCTGCGTGGGCGAGGATATGGCACGGAGAAGGTGGAAGACTACGTGATGGAGCTGTTTCCCGACGCCCGCGTGGCACGCATGGACCTCGACACCACCCGCACGCGCAACGCCTATGAGAGGCTGATAAGCGACTTCTCGGCGCATAAGACCGACATTCTGATAGGCACGCAGATGGTGAGCAAGGGCCTCGACTTCGACAAGGTGAGCGTGGTAGGCATATTGAATGCCGACAGCATGCTCAACTATCCCGACTTCCGTGCCTACGAGCATGCCTTCATGATGATGGCGCAGGTGGCCGGACGCGCCGGGCGCAAGGGCAAGCAGGGCCTCGTGATACTGCAGACCAAGAGCCCGCAGCTGCCTGTCATAACGCAGGTGGTGCGCAACGACTGCGAAGGACTGTTTGCCGACCAACTCGAGGAGCGCCAGGCGTTCTGCTATCCGCCGTTCTGCCATCTGATATATGTCTTCCTGAAGCATCGCGACGACGCCGTGGTGGCCTCCGCATCCATGCGTCTCGGCGACATACTGCGCGGCTGGTTCGGCAGCCGTGTGCTCGGTCCCGACAAGCCTTCGGTGTCGAAGGTTAAGACGCTCAACATACGCAAGATTATGCTGAAGCTCGAAAACGGCATAGACCTTGCCAAGGTGCGCCTCTATCTGCGCAAGGCACAGGCCATGATGGGGCAGGACGCCAAGTATCGTTCTGTTCAGATTTACTTCGATGTCGACCCCCTTTAATCCCAATCAGGACATCAGACCGCACATTGTGTTGTCTGTTTTGTGTATTCCGGCTCTCTGCCGTCTTTCCGTTTTCTGTTGTCGTTTTTCCGTCCGCTTTTCTTGACATGGCGTACTATGCCTGCGAAATAACAGACGGAAATACGCTCTGAATAAAGCAAAACAACAGGCAGAATAATGATGCCGGTTTAGGTTTAACCACGTCATTCTTAACCGGCTGCAGAGCCTGCTGTTGCCGCTGAAAAAATGGTTGATTATATATGTATTTCCAATATGTGGTCTTTTGCCTTCCAAAAGGCCACATATTGCAACGTAAAAGGCCACCTTTTAGACGATAAAAGGCGGCCTTTTGCAAAAGTAAGATTATGATGCTCGTAACGCACTGATAATCAGCTGCATTACATTGCGTAGGAATTAAAAGTCGATGTCAAGTCCGATACCGAACACACGGTTAGTGCGTGTGAACGTGTCGGCGCCGTAAAGCATGCTCTTTCCTGTCGACGGGTCAGGCGTGGTCAGCAGTGCCGTGGTCTTGTCTACGGCCACCTGTGCAGCCTCCGGGCCCAGCAGCTCGTTGGCCACGTTGCCGATAACCTTTCCGGCCAGTCCGGAGATGTTGTAGTAGTCGTTGGTCTCGCGCTTGTAGTCCTTGTAGAATGTCTGGAAGTAAGCCAGGTTGAGCTTCATCTTCTCGGTCAACTTAATGCCCACGCCCAGGCCCACAGAGCAAGAGCTTACGTTGAAGCTGATGTCCTCCATGTAGCTGTCTGTGAAGTCATACTCCGTAAACTGCGCTCCGGCGCTCACCTGCACTCTCTTGTTGATGTCATATTCTGCACCGAAGAGATACTCGTTGGTGTTGCCTCCGAGCTTGTCCTGGTGGTTGTCAAACTGCTTTGCGTCAGTGTCAAAGTAGTGGTGCCATCCGGCAGAGATGCGCAGCTGCTGCAGCGGCGACCACTGTGCGCCCAGCGTCAGCAGAGCCGGCGAGTCTTCAGCCACCTCAATTCCGTCGGTATAGCGGTTGAGTTGCTCCAGGTTCTTGGCGCTCTCGCTGTTGGCAGAGCGGTTCTTCAGGCGCATGCGCGTCTTGAATTCATACTTTGCTGCAAAGTTAAAGTCGCCCGTCTTATAGTCAACACCGATTATCGGCGCGATGCCCCATCCGGTCTGGTCGCAGTTAAGCGTTACGTCCTCTGTGGCAGAGCCGAGCGCACCCAGCATCACGGCCTTCACCTTATAGTCCTTTGCCAGCTGTGCATATTTGGCTGCGTTGGCCATGTCGCCTGCCTGCTGATACATGTTGGCCATCTCTGTGTATGTGCCCACAGCCACGGCAGCCTGTGCCGAAAGGTTCTTGAACGTCTCGGGTGCGCTTACCATCTCGCCGTTTATGTTGGCCTTGATGTTCTTCACGTAGCCGTAATAGTTAGAGTTGCCGTATAGCACACGTGCTCCCAGATACACCGACCAGTTGTCGTTCAGCTTGCGTGCCGCTCCGAGCGTAAAGCCGTAATAGTATTGGCGTCCGCGCATGTATGTGTCCATGTCATACTGCGACACCGTGGGCAAGCCCAGCGAGCCCAGTCCGAGTTCGTTTGTCAGCACGTCGAGGTTCTGCGACAGCAGCGGCAGCAGGGCTATGTTGCCCTCAAACGACGACAGACCGTCGTCGAACACACACTTGCCACCACCGCCCGTGATGGCGAAGTTAAACTGGAAGCTCCAGTTGTTCTTGTTGTATGCCGCCTGTATCGACGGTATGATTGGGGCGTTGGCCTCGCCCTTGAAAGTCTTGGTGGTGTTGCCGAAGTTCTTGGCTCCATAGGCAAACGGAGCGAACGTTGAGGTTATCTCACGCGTCTGGTGAGCGTTCTGGATGTTGAGCGACAGATGGAATCCGTTGTTCATAAACGCCACTCCGGCAGGGTTGCTGTACACGCCGGCAATGCCAATCACGGCATCCTGAGCCGGATTTCGCAGGAAAGCAATGTTCTGATTGGTGTTAGTAAGAATACCGCCTGCGCTGGCTGTTGCGGCTGCTGACAGTGCAAGAGCTGCGCAGATTAATTTTGTTTTATTCATCTTTAATAACCTTAAATAAATTGGCTGCAAAGGTATCATTCTTGTTCTTTATTTCCTAAAATGCGGTCTTTTGTTTAATTTTTATTAACAAGATAGCGGCATGTTAATGCACAAATATATAGATGTGTGCAAGTTTTTGTGTCATACACGTGCATAAATAAAAGGTCGCCTGCGCTGCATCTACAACAGCGTTGGCGACCTTTTTCAGCTGTGCCGTCGGCCCTTATTGCTTTGCGGGCTGCGTGTTTTCGGTCTTGTTGTTTTTCTTTGCCAGTTCCGGATAGCTTGTGCGCGTGTGGTATATCGACTTCAGTCGCTCCGTCAGCACCTGTTTTGCCACGGCTATGTCGTGGAAGGTTATCGGGCAGTAGACAAAGTATCCCTCGCTCACCTGCTGGTCTATGAGCCTGTTCACCAGGTTGGATATGCTTTCCTCGGTGTATTCAGGCAGCGATCTCGATGCCGCCTCCACCGTGTCGGCCATCATCAGTATGGCCTGTTCGCGCGTGAACGGGTCGGGGCCGGGATATGTGAAGAGCGAGTCGTCCACGGGTTCATCGGGGTGTTCGTTCTTGTACGATATGTAGAAATACTTTGTCTTGCCGCTTCCGTGGTGAGTGTTTATAAAGTCCTTGATTATGCTCGGCAGGTTAAACTTCTCAGCCATCTTCAGTCCTTCGGTTACGTGGCTTATCACGATCTGTGCCGCCTCTATGCGCGGCATCTTGTCGAGCGGGTTGGTGCCCACCTGGTTTTCGGTGAAGAAGGCCGGGTTCTTCATCTTTCCTATGTCGTGATACATGGCTCCTGTTCTCACGAGCTGAGCTTTAGCTCCGATCTTGTTGGCTATCTCGGCGGCAAGGTTGCTCACCATGACAGAGTGCTGGAATGTGCCCGGAGCCACCTCGCTGAGCTGGCGCAGCAGGTCCTTGCTGGTGTTTGACAGCTCAATGAGCGTAACGTTTGAGATGAACCCGAACGCCTTTTCGATGATGAGCATCATCGGGTAGGCAAAGAGCAGCAGCACGCCGTTCACGATAAAGTATTTATACATGCTGTGGTCCATCGACGTGATGTTGTTGTCCTGCATCAGCTGCAGCGCGAAGTACATGGCGCTGCTGCCTATCGTCACGAGCACGGCCGTCTTGAACAGCTGCGCCCTCTGCGACAGTTCGCGCAGCGAATAGATGGCCACGAGGCCCGCCACAAGCTGCACGATGATGAACTCATACTGATATTTCACGGCGGCGGCACATATCAGAATCATCGTTACGTGCGATATGAAGGCCGTTCGCGAGTCCATGAACACGCGTATGAATATCGGTGCTATGGTGAACGGCAGCACGTAGACGTTCAGTATGCTGTGGCTCATCATCACCGACACGAGTATCGGGAACAGCGTTATCATCGTGTAGAGCATGGTGATGCTGCGCGGCTTTTCAAAGTAGTCCTTGCGGAACAGGCCGAGATACGTGGTGAACAGCATTATGAGCGTGGCCACGAAGAGTATCTGTCCGGCTATTGTCGACGGTATGGCACTCACCGTTGCGCTGCGCCTCTGCGTCTCCTTTTCAAACGAGTTGAGCACCCTGTACGTGTGGTCGTCCACAATTTCGCCGCGGTCTATTATCTTCTGTCCGCTGAGTACCATTCCGCTTGCCAGCGGTATCGTGCTGAGCAGGTCGGCCTTCTCGGTCTCGCTGCGCTCCTCGTCATAGTTGAGGTTAGGCTGTATATATTCGTTCAGGTTGCATTTCTGCAGTATCTGCCTCTGTTCGGCCAGCTTCTGGTCGGTGAACAGCTGTTCATAGGCCGTCATCGTCGAGTAGATGCACATTATTTCGGCGTTGGTGGCCTTCTTGCCGCTCACAATCCTTATGGTGCTTGTGGTGTCCTTGCTTATCTCTGAGTATTCGGGCGTGTCCATTATTCCTGCCTGATACAGGCGGTGAAGCCTGTCGGCAATGGTCGTAACATAGTTGTAGGGCAGTCCGGGTATGCCCTCCTTGTATTTGCTCAGAAACTTGCCGATCTGCTCCTTCTCTACAGCCGTGTTATAGTTGTAGTAAGGCTCAAAGGCCTTTATTATGCTGTCTTGCTCTCCCTTAATGGCCTCGTCGGTCTTATAGATAGGAAAGTCGAACTTGGCTATCAGCGAACTGTACATCCACGGCTTGCCTATGTCGTATCTGAACTGCGGTCCGCTGTTGCGCGGAAGGAAGCCCACGATGATGATCACGGCCGTAACCACCAGCGACACTCGTGTCAGGATGTTTCTGAAATAATGTTTGTCAGTTTTGTTGAATTTGCCCATTTCTATTCGTATTAAATGCTTTACACTGCGAAAATAATAAAAAAATACGCCACTTTGCTAAAAAAGTTGTAATTTTGCACAAAATTTATCTTATCTTCATTAATAAATGGCAGAAAGAAAAGTAAGGGTGCGCTTTGCACCAAGTCCTACCGGGGCGTTGCATATAGGCGGCGTACGTACCGCATTGTATAATTATCTTTTCGCCCGTCAGCATGGCGGCGATTTCGTTTTCAGAATAGAAGATACAGACTCAAACCGTTTTGTTCCGGGCGCAGAGGAGTATATCATAGAGTCGTTCAGATGGCTTGGCATCAAGTTTGACGAGGGTGTCAGCTTCGGCGGCGAACATGGTCCTTACCGTCAGAGCGAGCGTCGTGCGATATACAGAAAATATGTCGACCAGCTGCTCGATGCCGGCAAGGCATACATTGCCTTCGACACGCCCGAGGAGCTTGAGGTAAAACGCCAGGAGATAAAGAACTTCCAGTATGATGCCCATACGCGAATGATGATGCGCAACTCGCTCACATTGCCGGCCGAAGAGGTTGAAAGACTGATAGCCGACGGCAACCAGTATGTAGTGCGCTTCAAGATTGAGCCGGGCGAGGACGTTCACGTTAACGACATGATACGCGGCGACGTTGTTATAAAGAGCGATATTCTTGACGACAAGGTTCTTTATAAGAGCGCCGACGAACTTCCTACATATCACCTTGCAAACATTGTTGACGACCACCTGATGGAGATCAGCCACGTTATCCGTGGCGAGGAGTGGCTTCCGAGCGCACCGCTGCACGTGCTTCTTTACAGAGCCTTCGGCTGGGAAGACACTATGCCGCGCTTTGCGCATCTGCCTCTGCTGCTCAAACCGGACGGAAAGGGCAAGCTGAGCAAGCGCGACGGCGACCGCCTGGGCTTCCCCGTGTTCCCGCTTGAGTGGCACGATCCTAAGACAGGCGAGGTGTCTAACGGCTTCCGCGAGCAGGGATATTTCCCCGAGGCAGTCATCAACTTCCTTGCACTGCTGGGCTGGAATCCGGGCACAGAGCAGGAGATGTTCACTCTCGACGAGCTTGTTGAGCAGTTCGACATAACGAAGTGCAGCAAGGCCGGAGCGCGTTTCGACTATCAGAAGGGCATCTGGTTCAATCACGAATACATCCTGCGCAAGAGCAATGAGGAAATTTCTAAGCTGTTTGCGCCTATCGTTGCAGGCAACGGCATCGACGAGTCAATGGAGCGCATAACCAAGGTCGTTTCTATGATGAAAGACCGTGTAAGCTTCGTCAAGGAGCTTTGGCCGCTCTGCTCGTTCTTCTTCATTCCTCCTACTGAGTATGACGAGAAGACCGTGCGTAAGCGCTGGAAGGAAAATTCGGCTCAGGTTATGGGCGAGCTTGCCGAGGTGCTTGAGGGCATTGACGACTTCTCGCTCGAGAATCAGGAGCACATCGTCATGGCTTGGGTTGAGAGCAAGGGCTACAAGCTGGGCGACGTGATGAATGCTTTCCGTCTTACTCTTGTGGGCGAAGGCAAGGGTCCGGGCATGTTCGACATTTCTGCTTTCCTCGGCAAGGAAGAGACGCTGCGCCGTCTGCGCCGTGCAATCGAGGTGCTTAAATAGACCTAACAAACAAGCATAAGCCGTGTACGAAATTGTTATCAGCCTTTACACGCTGGGCGTGGCCGTGATGAGCCTGTTCAACGATAAGGTAAAGAAGATGTGGCGGGGCGAGCGCGAGGCCTTCAGAGTGCTAAGGAACAGCGTTGACCCCGGCTCACGCTATGTGTGGTTCCATGCGGCGTCGCTCGGAGAGTTTGAGCAGGGCCGCCCCATCATGGAGCGCCTGCGCCGCGAGCATCCCGAGCTTAAGATTCTTCTTACATTCTTTTCGCCCTCAGGATATGAGGTCAGAAAGAACTATGAGGGAGCCGACATAATATGCTACCTGCCGCTCGACACATATTTCAATGCGCGCAGATTCCTTAATCTGGTGCATCCCGAAGTGGCTTTCTTCATCAAGTATGAGTTCTGGTGGAACTATCTGCACATACTGAAGCGCCGCAATGTGCCTGTCTACAGCGTGAGCAGCATATTCAGGCCCAATCAGGTGTTCTTCCGCTGGTATGGCCGCACCTACAGCAATGTGCTTAAGTGCTTCACACGTTTCTTCGTTCAGAACGAGGTCAGCAGACAGCTGTTAGCCAAACTCGGCATCACTGAGGTTGAGATTACGGGCGACACGCGTTTCGACCGTGTGCTGCAGATAAAGAGCCAGGCCAAGAGTCTGCCTATAGTTGAGGCTTTCAGACAAGACTATAAAGTGTTTGTGGCCGGAAGCAGCTGGCCTCCCGATGAGGACATCTTCATCAAATATTTCAACGGCCGCGACGACTGGAAACTGATTATTGCCCCGCACGTTATCGGCGAGGACCATCTTCAGCAGATATTGTCTAAGCTGAAGGGCAAGGCCGTGAGGTATACCGAGGCCACTACTGAGAGCGTTGCCGATGCAAAGATTCTCATTATCGACTGTTTCGGTCTGCTCTCCAGCATTTATGGCTACGGCCATGTGTCGTATGTTGGCGGCGGTTTCGGTGTCGGCATACACAATGTGCTCGAGGCGGCGGTATGGAACATACCGGTGATATTCGGTCCTAACAACGAGCGTTTCCAGGAAGCGCAAGACTTGCTTGCATCGGGCGGCGGCCGTCAGATTGACGGCTATCAGCAGTTTGAGAGCCTGATGAACAGCTATATAGCCGACGACAGCCTCCGCAAGGCAGACGGCGACAAGGCTGCGCAATATGTAAGCAGCAAGGCCGGAGCAACGGGAAAGATACTCTCGGCAGTTAAATTTTGATTTTTTTGTTGGCTAATGAATATAAGGACACAGCGCGCCTGCCGTTCACACGGCGACGCGCTGTTGTCTTTTTGTGTTTTTCTTTGTATGTGATGTAAGGTCTTTTATATTTTCAGCCGCAGTCTTTCTGCTGCTTTGACCTGCACATTCTCCCGAGATATATGATGAAGTCAGGCATGCAGTATCCGTTTTTCATCTTATAGGCCTTCTGTCAAACGAGTACATGTTTCTTCTGTATTCGCTTGGCGACATGCCTGTCTGCGACTTTACAAACTTTCCGAAGAATGATATGTTAGGAAAGTTCATCGTGTCCGAAATTTCCTTTATTGTCATGTTTGAGTATCTCAGCCTCTTTATTATCGCGTCAATGGTAAACTGATGAATCCAGCTCAGCGCAGTTCTTCCGCTGACCTTTTTCGACAACGATGAAAGATATTTGGGCGTTATGCACAGCTTTTCGGCATACGCACTCACCGATCGCTCCATGCCTCCGTTTTCGGCCAGCAGCTCCATGAAGCGCCTGAACAGCAGGTCGCCTTGCCTTATCACCCCGTTGTATATAGTATTGTCTGTGCATGATGCTATAAGTTCGGCCAGTTCATAGAACGCAAACTGAAAGAGCGAGCGCATTATTTCCCTGTGATACAGCCCGTCCATGCTTTCCAGCTTAAACTGCAACAGACTGTAGAACCTGTTCATCAGTATCTGTTTTTCGCTGTTGAGGCTTATCACGGGGTGATGAGATGCGTATAATACGATGTTCCAAAAGTTTTTGCTGAGGTCAAGACTTCTGAAAAGAGCCTTGCTCGAGAGTCCGAGAATCTTCAGGTCGATGTCGTCTGATGTATTTATGTCGGTTACGAGCGAGTTAGGCAAGCATATCATTATATTGCCTTTTTCAAGTCTGTGGTAAGAGTCGTTGATGCAGCACTCAACTCTTCCTCTGGCACAATATATAACTATCAGCAACTCAAGCTTACAGGGGTTGTTTGTGGGTATGCTCTTCAGACTCTCCATTACCACGATGTCTCCGTCGTAATAGTCGGTCTGGGCTTCGTTGATTATTGATTCGAGGTCTACTTTAAGTTCGTTATCTGTCATAAGTTGCGTCAAAATTTATTCTTCGGGCGCAAAGATAGCCATTAACTGAAACAGTGCAACTATCTAAAAGTAGATAATAGTGTCCCTAAATTCTTCGTAGTGTTCATATTCTCCACTTTTGGATTTTTTGTTTAGGAAATAAGAACACAAGAGTGAAAGCCTTTATCCGTAATTTTGCAAAAAATTTTTTGAATAAATACAAAGGAAATGAACAAAGCAAGTTTTTTAGCAATCCTTGCGTTGTCGGTGGTGCTTCTTGCATCATGCTCCGGCAAGGAGAAGGCGAGAGAGGTGATGCCGGTTAAGGTGAAGACAGAGAAGGCAGAGCCGGTACCCGTAAGTGGAAGTCAGGAATTTTCGGGCACGGTAGAGGCCTCAGACGATGCCGCTCTAAGTTTTGCTTCGGGCGGAACCGTAACAAAGGTATATGTGTCTGTGGGCGATATGGTAAAGAAAGGTGCCCTCATAGCCGAGGTTGATCCTGTCAGCGTGCGCAATGCCTACAATGCAGCCAAGGCCGTGAGAGAGCAGGCTGAGGATGCCTTCAGGCGCATGAAGCAGCTGCACGACGAAGGAAGCCTCACCGAGATGCAGTGGATAGAAGTGCAGAGCAAGCTGCGCCAGGCTGTGTCAACCGAGAACATTGCCCGCAAGAGTCTGACCGACTGCCGTCTTTATGCCCCATATAGCGGATACGTGGCCGAGAAACTTGTCGAGGCAGGACAGAACGCCGCCCCCGGCATGCCCGTGATAAAGCTGGTAAGTATTAATAAGGTGAAGATAAAGATTGCCGTGCCCGAAGACGAGATGTCTGGCATAAAGGTTGGTCAGAGTGCCCTCGTGCGCGTGCCGGCACTGCAGAACATGAGCTGCAGCGGCCGCGTGGCCGAGAAGGGTGTGGCTGCCGACCCGCTGTCGCGCTCTTACGGGGTGAAGATAGAAGTGTCAAACTCTGGCCATAAACTGCTGCCGGGCATGGTGTGCGAGGCCTACGTGGGCGACAATCTTTCAGCCACGGCCGTGGCCCTGCCTGCCAATGTGATACTGATAGACACCGACAACCGAACCTTTGTGTGGACAGCCGTAGGTGGAAAGGCTCACAAAACTTATGTGGAGGTGGGCGAGAGCGTAGGCAGCCGCGTGGTGATTAACAGCGGAATAAGCGCCGGCGACAAGGTTATTGTCGGCGGACAGCAGAAGGTCAGCGAGGGAACTAAAATAGCAGAACTATGACAAAGAAGAAAAGAAACATCGTAGAGTGGGCCATGCACTATCGCCAGATAGTGATAATGGTGGCATGCTGTCTCGTGGCCTTCGGCGTCTACGGTCTGGCTGACATGAACAAGAACGAGTTTCCCGACTTCACGGTGCGCCAGGGTGTGGTTGTAGCCGTCTATCCGGGCGTGTCGGCACAGGACGTTGAGGAACAGCTCACAAAGCCGCTCGAAAACTACATATTCTCATATAAGGAAGTAAAGAAAGAGAAGACCAAGTCGTACAGCCGCAACGGCATGGCCATAATACAGATAGAGCTTAACGACGATGTGTCGGGCACCGATAAGGACAACTTCTGGAGCAAGTTCAAGCACGGCATCAACACGTTCAAGGCTCAGCTGCCTTCAGGTGTGCTTGCGCTCATGGTTCAGGACGACTTCGGCGACACGTCGGCCCTGCTCATAACCATGGAGAGCAAGGACAAGACCTACCGCGAGCTCAACGACTATATGGACGACCTGAAAGACAGGCTGCGCCGCATTGAGAGCATCGGCCGCATGAACGTTACCGGAATGCAGAAAGAGCAGATATCAATATATCTCGACAGCGACAAGATGTCTCACTACGGCATAGGCTCCAACACCATTGCCGCCAGCCTCTTTGCCAAGGGCTTCGTGACCACTGCCGGCACGCAGAAGGGCAACGGCTACGACAGTCCGATACAAGTGGAGCGCTCGCTCAACGTGGTGGGCGACGTTGAGCAGCTCGTTGTCTACTCCGATCCGTCGGGCAACGTGGTACGTCTGAAGGACGTTGCCAGGGTAAGGCGCGAGTATCCCCAGCCGTCGTCGTATGTAACCAACAACGGACAGAAGTGTCTTGTGCTGAGCGTGGAGATGAAGAAGGGCCGCAGCATCACGGCCATGGGAGCTGACATCGAAAAGGTTATGGACGAGTTTAAGTCGACATTGCCGTCAGACGTAACAATCTTCACCATAACGGACCAGACCAAAGTGGTAAACGACAGCGTCGTAAACTTTCTCCGTGAACTTCTCATTGCCATAGCAGCCGTCGTAATAGTGATAATGCTGTTCTTGCCGATGCGCGTCGCTCTTGTGGCGGCGTCCACCATCCCTATCTCTATTTTCATCTCATTAGGTTTGTTCTATGCGTTCGGCATAGAGCTCAACACGGTTACGCTGGCTGCTCTTATTGTTACGCTTGGCATGATTGTCGACAACTCCATCGTGATAATCGACAGCTACATGGAGATGCTTGCCGAGGGCAAGTCGCGCTGGACTGCATCTATCAGCAGTGCCACCCATTTCTTCAAGTCTATATTTTCGGCCACGCTTGCCATAAGCATCACGTTCTTCCCGTTCCTGCTTACTATGAACGGTATGTATCACGACTTTCTGCTTTATTTCCCGTGGTCCATCACCATCGTGCTGCTCATATCGCTTCTGGTGGCAGAGCTTATAGTGCCGTTCCTTCAGTTCTACTTCATACGCAAGCCTGTTGGCACAGGGGGCAAGAAGAAGTTCTCGTTCCTCGACCTCGTTCAGCGCTATTACGACTGGCTCATAGGTCGCTGCTTTGCCCATCCTTACATCACCGTTTCTGTCGGCGTGGCAAGCATTGTGCTGGGCATGGTCATGGTGTCGCTGCTGCCGCAGAAGATGATGCCCACGGCTGAGCGCAACCAGTTTGCCGTTGAGATTTACCTTCCCGACGGCACGTCGCTCAAGCGCACAGCTGCCGTTGCCGACAGTCTGGAGCATATCCTGCGCAAAGACAGCCGCGTGGTGTCGGTGGCATCGTTCAAGGGCACTTCGTCGCCGCGTTTCCATACGGCCTATGCACCGCAGTTTGGCGGGCCTAACTATGCACAGTTTATCGTCAACACGAAGAGCAACCACGACACCGAGGAACTGCTGAAAGACTACCGCATGAAGTATGCCTATTATTTCCCCGACGCTTATGTGAGGTTTAAGCAGCTCACTTACTCGCAGGATGCCAATCCTGTTGAATTAAGGCTTACGGGCGACGACTGGCAGCAGCTTAAGTCGGTTGCCGACTCCGTAACGCGCCTGTGGCGCAACAATCCTTACCTTATGCTTGTGCGCAACGACGTCAATGAGCCTCTGCTCACCACCGACGTAGTGCTCGACGAGACCAAGGCAGGCCGCATGGGCGTGACCAACGCCATGGTTGAGGCCACGCTCGCCACGCGCTATAACAGCAGCGGCATAAGTCTCGGCACGATATGGGACGGCGACTACAACTACGGCGTATGCCTTAAAGGCACCAATGCCGACTCGTCTGCTATCCGTGACGTTGCCGACGAGCTTATACCCGTCAGCGGCGGACTCTCCGTTGTGCCCTTGCGCCAGATAGCCGATGTTAAGCCTGTGTGGGCTGACGGACAGATTGCCCACCGCAACGGCCTTCGCACCATCACCGTGATGGCAGATGTCGTGGACGGCAAGAACGTAATGGAGCTGACCACCGAACTGCAGAAGAACTTCGACGCGTCGCGCCTTCCTTCAGGCGTTACGGCCGAGTGGGGCGGCGAGTTTGCCGAGTCGCAGGAGTCAATGCCTCAGATTCTGTCGGCTCTTGTCGTGGCTGTGGTCATCATCTTCTTCATTCTTGTATGGCACTTCCATCGCATCAACACCGCCGTCCTGCTGCTCGTGTCGCTTGCCATGACAATTTTTGGTACGAGCCTGGGCGTGCTTATCTCGGGCGTAACGTTCGGCATGACCTGCTTCCTCGGCATAATCAGCCTGATGGGTATATTGGTGCGCAACGCCATAATAATGTACGACTACGCTGAGGAGCTGCGCGAAAAGGAGAAACTGACTGCCCACGAGGCCATCTTCCTTTCGGCCAAGCGCCGTATGCGCCCCATCTTCCTCACCTCGGCGGCTGCCTCAATGGGTGTCATCCCGATGATTCTCGGCGGCAGCGGTCTGTGGATGCCCATGGGTGCGGTTATATGCTACGGCACGCTGGTTACGATGCTGCTTATACTCACCGTGCTGCCTGTGGCCTACTGGCTGCTGATGAGCGGATCGACAAAGCGCCGTGAGGCAGGACTGAAACTTGAAAATGAATGATAAAAGTAAAAATAAGTAAACGTTATGAACAATGATATAAAACTAATCGGGCGCGCCCTCTGCGGTCTGCTTGCCGTTCTTAGTCCGGCAGCTGTGCAGGCTCAGACGGGCCTCACGCCCGAGATGTGCCGCAGCATGGCCGTGAGCCATAATGCCAAGATGGTCAACGCCAAGAATGCAGTGGCTGAGGCAGAGCAGACAAAGAAAGAGGCCTTCACCAACTATTTTCCCATTGTCAGTGCCACCGGCATGGGCTTCAATGCCGACAAGGGCATGGCCAAGATGCAGCTTCAGCCCGACATGGCCATGGAGATGTGCAAAAACGGACTCATGGGGGGCGTTACGGCAGTTCAGCCCCTGTTTGCCGGCGGACAGATTGTCAACGGCAACAAGCTTGCCGGACTGGGCGTTGACGTGAGCAAGCTGCAGCTCGAAAAGTCGGAAAACGACGTGGAACTTACAGCCGAACAGTATTTCTGGCAGCTCGTGGCTCTCAACGAGAAACTCAACACGCTGCACGTGGCCGACACTATGCTTACGCGCATTTATCGTGATGTGAACAACTCGGTCAACGCCGGCGTGGCGCTGAAGAACGACCTGCTGCAGGTGCAGCTCGAGAAGAACGACAACATGAGCAACCGCGTAAGCCTTGAGGGCAACATCGCGGTGGCAAGAATGCTGCTCGCACAATATCTCGGACTCGAGGACAGCAGCTTTGTCCTCGTGTCAGACATCAGGGTGGGAGAGATGCCCGAGTCGCCCGCCTCGCTGAAGAGCGACCACCGGTCGGCACTGCAGCTTACGCCCGAATACCGCCTGCTCGAAAAGAACGTTGAGGCTACGAGGCTGAAGCAGAAGCTCGACGTGGGCAAGAACATGCCTACGGTGAGCGTAGGCGCCGGATATATGTATCATGACCTGCTCGACTGCAGCCGCTCGTTTGGCGTGGTGTTTGCCACGGTCAACGTGCCGCTGTCGGCATGGTGGGGCGGAAGCCACGCCATAAAGCGCCGTAAGATGGAGGTTGCCGACGCGCAGACCGAGCTTACGGACAAGTCGCAGCTGCTCGTCATCGGCATGCAGAAGGCATGGAACGACCTCAACACGGCATACACCCAGCTGGGCATAGCCTGCAAGTCGATAGAGCAGGCTGCCGAAAACCTGAGGCTCAACAACAGCTACTATCGCGCCGGAACCGCCACCATGACCGATCTGCTGAAGGCTCAGACGCAATACACGCAGAGCCGCGACCGCTTCGTTGAAACTTATTGCAATTATAAGATACTGACTCTTCAATATCTTCAGTTAACAGGTAGATAGTATTGTTTTGACTTGCGCCCGGAGAGAAATCTTCGGGCGTGTTTTTTTGTCTGTCTGTTGTGCATGTTTTACCGAAAATATTACCATTATCCCGTTTTTCGTGTTGCTGCCGTGCCGTAAGTGCGGCGAAAGATGTAACTTTGCAGCCATACTTAAAACAATGAAAACAATGTGGTTTGTTCTTTTCTTCGTGCTGCCGTTCGTCGGCCTTGCCTATGTTCTGTGGCATGTGTGGTGTCTCCTGCCGTTGTCGGCGGGCTGGCGCTGGACCGTGGTGGGCGTTGGTCTGGCGGCTTTTATCACCCTGTTTCTTAACTTTTCGCGTGCCATCGACGGCCTTCCCCTCAATCTGGCTTCGGCATGTTACGAGGTGGGCAACTCTTCCATATTCATCCTTCTTTATCTCGTCATCGCCTTTCTGCTGCTCGACCTCGGGCGGCTTCTGCACATAGTGCCGCGCTCATGGCTCTATTCCAACTGCATAGTGTCCACGGTGCTGTTTGCCGTCGTAGCGCTTGTGTTCATTGCCGGCAACATTCACTATAACAACAAGGTGCGCCATACCATACAACTCACCACCGACAAGCATCTCGGCCGCCCTGTTAAGGTGGTCATGATGAGCGACCTTCATCTCGGTTATCACAACCGCCGCAAGGAGCTGGCGCGCTGGGTGGACATGATTAACGCCGAGCATGCCGACCTGATACTTATTGCCGGCGACATGATAGACATAAGCATGCGTCCGCTCATCGAGGAGAACATGGCGTCAGAGCTGCGCCGTCTCAACGCTCCTGTGTATGCCTGTCTTGGCAATCATGAGTATTACAGCGGCGAGCCGCAGGCGCAGAAGTTCTTTGCCGACGCCGGCATAACGCTGCTGCGCGACAGCATGGCATGTGCGGGGCAGCTGTGCATCATAGGCCGTGACGACCGCACCAACCCGCGCCGCCGCAGCGTGGCGGAGCTTATGCGCCGTGCCGACAAGAGCAGATACACCATTCTGCTCGACCATCAGCCCTATCATCTCGACCGCTCCGAGCGTGCCGGCGTTGACTTCCAGCTTAGCGGCCACACCCATCGCGGACAGCTATGGCCCATATCGTGGATAACCGACCGCATCTACGAGTGCTCTTACGGTCCGTGGCAGCGCGGCAACACGCAATATTATGTAAGTTCGGGCCTTGGCATCTGGGGCGGCAAGTTCCGCATAGGCACCTGTTCAGAGTATGTTGTGGCCACGATAACGGGGCGCAAATAGCCGTCGTCAGAAAAAGCCCCTGAAAATCGTAACATTTTACATGATTTTCCCTTTCAGATTAGATATTTAAATTCTAAAATAAGCCTATTTATTAAGAAATATTTACCGATTTACTTTCGAATTGTTAGTGGCCGAGTTACGCATCGTAACTCGGCCACTTTTTATGCAAAAGTGGCCCACTTTTCAAGCCTAACTCATAGCCTTTTTTCGTGGATTCTGGTGGAGTAGGAGAGACGGACCATGATATTAAGAGTAAAGGGACGGTTTTTGTGTTATTGAAGGGGAGGTTACAAGGTAAAATGGTCGGTACATTAGTCTTGTTAGTATATGGCTGTCAATACTTATATGGCATGTCTTTAATAATGAATATTATGGTCTTTTTATAAAAAATATTGGATAAGTCTTTTTTATGATTTATAATATAATTAACTTTGCGAAAAAGTAAAATTATTGTCGTATGCATAAGTCTATGCCGGATTATGTAAAAGCAATGAGTTATAATAAAAGGAAATAGGCCATTGTATTATTATTGTGATTACGTCAGTTTCGTGAATGTATTGTTTACATTTTCGATATGTATAATTTACTGAACTCTTTTTATAGATGATAGAATATTGCCGAAAGGTTGTCGGCATATAAGTTATTACAATTATAAACGATAAAATTCTTTTGTGTTAAATTAATAAGTACTATTATGAAACAACTATTTCTAACCATTATGCTGACACTCCTTGTTGGCGTATGTCCAGCTCAGACTGAGCACATGAAGTTTAAGGGTATTCCGATGGAAGGAACTCTTCAGTCTTTTACAAATAAGTTGAAAGCCAAAGGCTATGAACCTGTGACTATTAAAGATGGTATATCGTTATTGTTAGGAGAGTTTGGCGGATATAAAAACTGTACAATATGCGCTATAGCTGATAAAAGCGGAATGATTTGTAAAGTTTCGGTATTTTTTCCAGATATGGATAAATGGGGAGACTTAGAAGGTTGCTATTTAAATTATAAATCTATGCTTTCTGAAAAATATGGTGAACCGACAACCTGTGTGGAGGAATTTCAAGATGAATATGCTGATGATGATTTTCGAAAATTGCATGCGGTAAAAATGGACAGATGTAAATATTATAGCGTTTTCTCTGGAAATAATGGTGAAATACAATTAGAAATTACACATCAGGATTTTAATTGTAATGTTATGATTAGTTATTTTGATAAGGCTAATCAAGACAAGCTGAGACAGCAAATTATGGACGATCTTTAATCATATATTATTCTAATGAAAAGTAATGATAAGCAATTTACTGGAGCTGTTGGTGAGAGTCTTGTAATTACAGAACTTCTTAAAAGAGGATGGACGGCAGTTAATGCTAATACCGTCATAAGAAACAATAAGTCGATAGATATAATCTGTATCAAATGTGATGACAACACATGGCATCATCAGTCAGCCCTTATACAGGTTAAGGCAAGATATGGAAGAGATTTCCCCTCAGGCTTTTCTCTTAGGGATAGCATTGATTTGGAAGAACTTAATAAAAAAGTAAAGGGACCTTATGTCTTTGTCTATTTTGACGAAGAAAATAATCCCGACTATTATATCTTATCCCGCAGTCAGTTTATCAAACTTCTCTATGAAATTCATGACAGATATTGCAATAAAATACAACGTAAAAAAAATTTGAATATGTCGTTGCCGGCAGAAATTAATTTAAATCAATTGCAAGGTAAAGATGGGCGTAATAATAATGGAATAGAAAGATTTAAAAATCCATTTCCTGGTAATATATTCCATAATGCATGGAATAATATTTGGGAAGATTAAGGCTATGATAGACATAATATAAAAACTTAGCGAATCATAGATTAGTTATTCGGTACATCCGTCTTGTTGGTGAATATTTGTAAATGCGGAAGCTAAAAATTAGTTTGTATTATCTAACTTCGAAATTTGTTGTATATTTGCTTTTTAGATAAATCATGCATTACAATATTTTAAATGGTATCTATGGAAAAGATTATTAATGGGGTGAAATACTATATCCCAAGCAATTTAAATTTAGAACAAAGGGCTATTTATGTACACATAATAGACTGGAAACGCAAAAACATAACGACGGAGAGAGGTTTGTATAGAGGACATGAATACGATGCCCTTTTCCCGGAAAATTCAGAGGTTCCTCAAATGATGTACAAGCCAATTATCCCATACTTACAGGAAATGCAAATGGGATATTTTGCTTTTAAGTCTCATAAGTTTGCCTGGCATGCCGTAAGTTCTCAAACGGCTTGTATAAATCTTTTCATGCCAATACTCCTTTCAGAGGAAGCTGATAATATATTGCCGCTTATTCCCGGATGTCCTTCCGGCTTTAAGAAGATAGCAAGAGACAGATTGCATCATGGATTCTGTTTTGAATATTGGGGACAGGATATTCAGTCAGGTAAAGGTGTCCTTAACGACCACTCCAACGGAGCAGGAACAGATGCAGATGTGGCTATTGCCTATTATGACAAAGAAGATAATTTGTGCCTGTGGCTTATCGAGCATAAACTTAGCGAGAAGGAGTTTACTACATGTGGCGCATATAAAAGTAAAGCAAATGAACATAAAGATAATTGCACTCAATGTATTCTCGCAAGCATATTAAATGAGCCTGAAAAATGCCATTATCACATGATAGGCTATAAATATTGTGAGATTCTGAAGAAACATCGGGATAAATATCAAGGTTCGGTAGATATCAAAGGTTGTCCGTTTAAGGACGGACTTAATCAGCTTTGGCGTAATCAGATGCTTGCTTTCGCCTTGCAGGACACAGGAACATATAAAACAGTTACTTTCTCAGTATGCCATCATGCCAATAATACGCATCTGAACAACTCGATAAATACATATAAGGCATTAATCAACGGAGACAAGATGTTCAATGCTTTCACCAACTATGATGTGCTGAATGCCGTAAGTACGCAAGATTCTAAGTTGCAGGAATGGATGCAATGGTATAAAGATGTGTATTGCTTTTAACACGAAACTCTGTGCATTATGGTGCCGTAGCTTTGTATCAGGAGTTTATTGACGAACTGAAATAGCGCGAAAATACAAAAGGTAATAAATAAATTGGTAAACAATTAATATTTATGATGTTCGTTTTTTCAAAACATCAGCGGATCACAGATCCTGATATTTAATTCCGGCAGATTACAAATCTGCCGGCACATTAGTCTTGTTGGTATTTATGTTTCTAATGAAGCAACTAAGCTAATGTCCTGTCAGATTTATAATCTGACAGTGATGAATATAAGGATCTGCGATCCGCAGCTTGTCAACAAAAAAGTTTTAGTCTTGTTGTTTTGTTCGATATGCCTTTCGGCTGTATCTTCTTACAGCTTACTCATAAACTTCTCGCGGTCAACGATGAAGCGCAGGTGAGTGCCTTCGCCTATCACGGCGTCGCCCTGCATGGCCTTGACGGTGAAATACAGTTTGCGTCCGTCTACCTTTGTCAGCGTGGCTTCAGCCTTGACCTCAACTCCTAATGGCGTAGGCTTCAGGTGTGATGAGTCTATGTGTCCGCCTACGGTGGTGCTGCCTTCGGGCAGTTCAGGGGCAACTGCCAACATTGCGGCGTTCTCCATCAGCGCCATCATGGCCGGCGTAGCCAACACGGGCATGTCGCCCGAACCCATGGCCTTGGCGGTGAGAGCTTCGGTCACCGTCAGGCTGCTTGTGTGTGTAAGTCCTGTTTCCAGCATAATATTTATAGATGATTTTATTTTCAATGTTCAAAAATACATAATCTTTACTTTACGTGCAAGCTATTAAGTGCCGATTTTTTGTTTTGCAATATAAAATAAACTAACTTTGCATCGTGAACATAAAAAAGATAATAACATTATGGCATTAATAAAATCAATAAAAGGTCTGACACCCAAATGGGGCAAGGACTGCTATTTCAGCGAGAACGCCACTGTTGTTGGCGAGGTTAACATGGGCGACGAATGCTCAATATGGTTTAACGCCGTTGTGCGCGGCGATGTGGCTCCCGTAACCATAGGCAACCGTGTAAACGTGCAGGACGGTGCCTGCGTGCATGTTACCAACACCACCGGTCCGGTTGTCATTGAAGACGACGTGAGCATAGGCCACAACGCCACCGTGCATGCCTGCACGATACGCCGCGGAGCGCTGATAGGCATGGGCGCAACGGTGCTCGACAATGCTGAAGTGGGCGAGGGCGCAATAGTAGCTGCCGGCGCACTGGTGCTGCAGGGCACAAAGATTGGTCAGCACGAGATATGGGGCGGAGTGCCTGCCAAGTTTATCAAGAAGACACGTCCCGACCAGGCAGAGAGCTTTGCCAAGCATTATGTTGAATACTCTAAGTGGTATCTTGAGGAAGAATAATTAAGTTGTGGCCGACGGCAGACAGCCGTGTGCCGGACGATACTTTTTCGACATAGAGTCAGCGCGGCATGCCGGTAAGGTCATTATTGCTATAACGCACAAAAAAAGTGACGCCCCGCAGGAATCATTCCTGCGGGGCGTCGTTGTCTTATAGGGGTCTTTAAATCTAGGAATTAATAGTCTGTGTTCTGAGGATCAAAGTTTGTCCATCCGTCGAGCCATGTGTCGCCTGCAGCGAAAGCTCCGATGTAAGAAACCTGGTCGAAACCGCTCAGCAGCGAGTTTGTGAATGCTGCAGCGCTGAGCAGCGGGCTGCCTGATGTCGGGATATATCCTGTTGTGTCGAACCAGCCTGTAGCAGCCTCATAGAACTTGTTGCCGCTCTGAGCCTTGAAGAATGTGCTTGAGAATGAAGGCTGAGATTCGTCAACCTGTTTTGTCTCGTAGTTGTAGAGACCGTCTACATAAATCTTGTTGAAGTCAGTACCAACGGCGTTGACATTAGCCAGCCAGATGTTCTCGAGCTTCAGGTTGCCTGCTGTTGCTGCGCCCTGTGTGTCGCCCTTCTCGTTGTCGATGATGATACCGATAGGCCAGCCTATTGCAACAGAGTTGAAGCAGTTGAGGTGAGTGTCGCGGCGTATGTGCATTGCAGCCTGGAACTTGCCGAGGCTTGAGCCGTTGTTGGGATAGTAGTTGCCGCCGTTGATGTAAGAAGCGTCGTTTACGAACGAAGCGTCTGTAGCCATCGGGCCTACGAGTGTCATGTTAGAGAATACGGCAGATGTGTGAGGCTCGCTGTTAGAACCGTCGGCGTTGTTGTCGCTCTCGAAGCTGTTGCTCTGTGATACGTCGGCAATCTTAGAGTCGCGTACAGACAGACCGAACTGAACTTTTCCGCTGAATCCGTTGTCTGTGTCGAAGTCGTCGTCCCAGCCTTTGTATGCTACAAGATATTTGCAGTTTACTGTTCCGCCGAACCACTCATAAGAGTCGTCGTTGGTATATGACACCTGTACGTGGTCGATCTTTGTGCCGCTTCCTACAGAACCGAGTGTAAGACCGTTGATTTCCTGGTCGGTCTGGAAAGGATAGCCTGCAAACTCGATGCGCACGTAGCTCAGCACGCCAGAGTTGTCGGCGTCGTCGTTGCCTCCGTGCTTGGTGCGCGGACCACCTTCAATCTGCATTTCGCTCTTGTTGTTCTTAGCCTTACCGCAGAGGATGATGCCACCCCAGTCGCCCGGACGGCGGTTGCCTTTAGCCTCTTCTGATGTAAACACGATAGGTTCTGTTGCTGTTCCCTGTGCGATGAGCTTACCGCCGCGCTCAGCTATGAGTGAAGCCTTTGTCTGCTTGTCGCCCTTGATTACGGTTCCCGGCTCTATTGTAAGCTCGGCTCCGTCGGCTATGTAAACCCATCCTTTCAGGATATATGTGCCTTTCTTGATAGTCTGCTTTCCTGTGAAAACAAACTCCTGGTCACCGTTTCCGATTTGTGTACCGTTGTCGTTTACGTTGGCGTCGCCGTCTGCCGTGAACAGCAGGTGGTCGCAGGCCTTGATACCGCCGTTGGTGGTCCAGTTGACACCGCTCTGTGTAGTGCCTGAATTGTCGTCGTCGCTGCAAGAGCTCATTGTGAGCGCCATTGCCATGATGCCTAAGCATCCGTAAAGTTTAAACTTGTCCATTTTCATCTTTTTGTTAAACATCTTATAGTGAATAATTTTTTTATTTTTTCTTTTATGGGAGTAATATGACTGATGGGAGTAATGTGGGCGGATGTTCCGCCTTGTCCCTTTATCAGAACTTATACACGGCGCTCACTCCTATGTTGCGGCCGGGCTTGTATACTCTTGTTATCTGCTCTACCTCGCGGCTTGTTCCGTTTGAGTAGTGAACGTCGGCAAATTGCTTGTAGTAGACTTTCTGTGCCAGCAGGTCGCGTATGCTGAGCTTCACTTCCCAGTGCTTGCCGAATTTCTTCGATGCCGAGAGGTCTATCACGTCGCGGGGCATCTCGTAGCTGTCGGGCACTCTCAGAGTCTCGTTGCCGCTTGTTGTTCCTTCGCTGCGTCCTACTCCGATTATTCGTTTGCCTATGCGGTTGTAGAGCAGTGCTATGTCGAGCTGCATCTTGTCGTTCTTGTAGAATATTCCGGTGTTCACGAGGTAAGGCGACTGACCCTGCATGGGGCGGTTCTCCTCCTTTGAACCTTCTTCAAACTTCACGCGGCTCTTAATCAGCGCTCCGTTGAACGACCAGCTGAAGCCGGGCAGGCCTATGAACGAGAGGTCCTTGCGTATGTCGAGCTCTATACCGTAGTTGTTGGCGCGCTTAGCGTTCATGTAAGAATACACAAGACTTGTTCCGCCCGTAACGGTGTAGGTCCACTCGATAGGTGAGTCGAAGTATTTGTAGAATGCCGCTATTGAGATAAGCTCGCCCTTAGAGGGATAGAACTCGTAGCGGAAGTCGACGTTCTGTATGTAGCATGGCTTCAGGTCGGTGTTACCCTGCACGTCTGATGCCAGGTCGAAGTCGTAGAACACTGAGGGCGACACCTCGCGGAACTCAGGACGGTTGACCGTCTTGCCGTATGACAGGCGCAGCTGGTGCTTGTCGTTAATCTTGTAGGTGGTGTTCACCGAGGGGAACAGGTCGCTGTACTCATAGTTGTGGCTGAAGGGGCTCTCGGCGTTGTCGCGTGTGTTTGTTATCAGCTCCATGTGGTCATATTCGTAGCGCAGTCCGGCGTAGATGTTCAGCTTGCCGAGCGGAATGTTGGCTGCGAAATATCCGGCTCCGAGATAGTTGTTGCCCTTATAGTTGTTGCGCATGTGCTGTTCCTCGAGCAGATACAGGCGGTCGGCACCGAAGTAGCTCTCGTCGCTGAGCATCTCCGACAGGTCGTTCTGGCGGAATCCGTCGGGCAGCGTGTTGCTGGCAGCGTTCCAGTTGTAGATAAAGTCACGGGTGGTGTACTTACGTGTGCGGTATTCGCCGTAGGCTCCAAACTTGAGCGACGGTGTGAACGATCCGAACTTGAATTCGTGCTTGTCGTTCACTGCTGCCGAAACGATGTGCTCGTCGAGCTTTGTCCATTCGCGCGATATGTCGTTGGGGCTTGTCAGCTGCATCACTCCCGGCTCCAGTGCGTCGTTGATGAGATAGCGGCGGCGGTCGGGCACGTTGCGGTTGGCGTAAGAGTAGCTTGCGCTCCAGTCGAGCTCATCCAGCGCAAAGGTGTGCTTTCCGGTTATCTGTCCGTTGTATGTGGTGCGGCTGCGGTAGTAATATTCAGCCGAGTTCTCGTTGTCCGACTGTGCGCTCAGTCCCTCGCGCCATGTGTAGCGGTCGTTGCCAATCTGGTTGAAGATGTTCTTCAGCTGATACTTGCTGTTGCCGTCGGCAGAAAGAAGAGTGAAGTTGAGCATGGCTCCCAGTCGCACGTTGTGGTTATACTGGTCGTCTACAGAGTAGCGCAGATAGTTCGACTGGTCTTTGTCGGCATCATACACGCCGTAGAGGTTGTTCTGCATGTCTTCATACTTGCGGTATTCGTTGCTGTAGTTGAAGGCAGCAATCATTCCGAGCTGGCGGTCGCCCAGTTTCCAGCGGCGTCCCAGCGAGCCCGACAGCTTTAGGTCGCCCAGCGGACTCATCGTCCTTACGCGCCAGTCGTTGTTAAGACCGTTGTTCAGCAGGTCGACACCGTTGCCGGCAATGCTGTTCATCGTGGCGTTTATGCCGCCGTTGAGTCCGCGCATGCCGCTGTCGAAACCGAGGAAGTCGGTGCCCGAACCCTTGGCATACTTGAAGTCGGAGAATGAAGAATTGTCGTTCCAGTTGCCGCCGACAGACAGCTCGGCTGTGTTTTCCGCCGGAATGTCCTTTGTCGTTATGGTGATGAATCCGCCTGTGTAGTCAGCCGGATATTCGGGCGACGGCGTCTTCACAATCTGCATGTTGTCTATCTGTGAACTTGGAATAAGGTCGAACGAGAAAGCCCTTGAGTCGGCTTCCGAGCTAGGCACGGCTCCGCCGTTGATCCAAACGTTGTTGTAGCGCTGAGAGAGTCCGCGCACCATGACAAACTTGTCGTCGATGAGGCTCACGCCCGGCACTCGGCGTATCACCTCTCCTGCGTTAGTGTCCTGTGTCTTTGTTATTTCCTGTGCCGATACGTTGCTCACTATGACGGGACTGCTCTTGGTCATCTGTATTACAGCGATTTCCGTATTCTTCCTAGCCACGCCGGTAACCGTAACCTCCTTCAGCGTCTGTTCGTCGGGTGTGAGCTTTATCTCTAACACCTGTGGCTGAGCTTCAGCCCGAACCCCGTCAATTTTTTTAGTCTTGTAAGAGATGTATTTTATGGTTAAAGTATAATTTGCGTTTTCGTCGAGTCCGCTGAACGTGAACAGGCCGTCGATGTCTGTTGCAGCCGCTTTGGCCGTTCCTTCAATCTGTACGGTTGCTCCGATGAGCGCCTCGCCTGTCGTACTGTCTGTAACTTTTCCCTTAATGTCTGCCGCGTATGCTCTGAATGCTGTCAGGATGAATATCAGCGCCACGGCTAATCTTAACCTTTTAATCATACTTTGAAATGCTTTCTATCGTTTACGGCTGCAAAGTTATATGCGGCATGTTGCAATAAGGTTAACGCCATGTTATGAAAGACTGACAAACGTGTTGCAATGGCGTAACGTTTATTTTCATTGTGTGACAGCTTCTACGCGGGCATAAATCATTGACGCAGGAATGAAATAAAAACGCCCTGCCGCCGTTCTTATAATATATATGATAACACTACTGCTGGCGGTCGCACTGACGGCCGCGCCATACGACAGCACCTCGGTTGCCGCAGACGACACCATAGCGGCTAAAGACAGACTTAAGGCCGAGGCTTACCGGGCTAAGCGCGAGATAGACAAGATACTCGACATGCGCGACAGCCGGGCGCGGAGCCGTGTTGACACAAACTATATTGAGCGCACGCCGCAGCGGCTGCGTTTCAGGCTCACGCTCAACGCCTCGGGCTCTGACATACGCACGCGGGGCGTCAATGCCGACGGCAACTTCAATACGGAGATGAAGGCGCAGAACAAATACACCGTAAGTCTCAGCGCCGCTTACCGAGGACTGTCGCTCAGCGTGGCCATGAACCCGGCACATCTTGCGGGCGAGAAGAAAGACTATGAGCTGAACATGAACGCTTACGGCAACAAGTTGGGCGCCGACGTGATATTCCATTCGGCAAAGACTTTCGAGGGCAATGTCCACACTCAGCGCGGCGACATCAGCATACCGGCCGGACTGATAAGCCAGAACATGCTGACGCTCAACGCCTATTATGCCTTCAACGGCCGCCGCTTCTCTTATCCTGCCGTGTTCAGCCAGTCGTGGATGCAGAAGCGCAGCTGCGGAAGCCTCATGCTCGGCGCCTCGTTCATGGGCGGAGTGCTCAAGGCGCGCCACGACGACGTTATAGGCAACCCTGAGTCGAGGCTAAGCATACTCTGCGTCGGCTTAGGCGCGGGCTACGGCTACAACCTTGTGCTGCGTCACGGCTGGCTCATACATCTGTCGGCGCTGCCCGAACTTGTGGTCTACAGCCGAAGCAGGCTGACAACAGGCGGCAGCCGCACCAGGATGCCCTACAGGTTTCCGAACATAATAGCCGTGGGGCGCATTGCCGTGATCAGGCATTTCGGCCGCTATTTCGCCGGGTTTACCTCTGTCGTAAACACCTCGCAGCTTGGCGACCGCGACGAGCTGCTGCTGAACATCACCAAGTGGCGCGCACGCATCTTTATAGGCATAAAGATCTGAGGCGTGCCGGCAGGATGTGAATAACTCTATACAGACGCTTTCGGCTTTTAGAACGCGTCGGCTGATGAATCTCGTATATTTTTTTGAACAGAAACTCGTCACTCGTCACATTTGTGTGTAAGACGTTGATAGTCAGTTCTTTATAGTGTGACGAGTTGAAAAGCCAACTCGTCACATAAGCGTCGCAAACCTGATGCGTGATGAGTTGACACGGCAACTCGTCACACTGCAATGCGTTGATTGTCAGAAGGTTAAACCATTATGTGACGAGTGATGAGTTTTTAGGAAAAATATTTTTTCGTACAGATTTGTTATATTTACTGATTTAGGTTGACCGGCTCCCCGCCTGCTCCTGACAGAGGTTGACTCAGCCCATGCAGGCAAAAGCTATCCTTTTGTGTCGTAAAAGACCACATTCTGCAGTCTGAAAGCATACCTTTCGCAAGGCAAAAGACCGCATATTGCCAGGCAAGGTTTTCGTCAGATTTTTCCTGACATAGCCCGTTGTGCCTGCGAAAAATCTGACTAAAATCCGCTAAGCAAAAATACAGACCAAATCCTTATGCCCGATTTGGGATAAAAACACCGGAGGGACATGCGTCATGGCGCATGCCCCTCCGTCAAACTGAATCATAAAAAACATGTATTAAGCCGTATGCGGCCGATGCCGCATTGGGGGTTAATCTTCACCCCAGATGCTCTTGTGCTCAGGCGCGAGCATAGGGTTGTCGCTGACTTCGTCGTTCCATCCGAGATCTGTATCTGATGTCGGGGGAATATTAGAGGCCTGCATCAGGTTGCCTTCAAACTTTACTTCTACTATTTTACATTCCGGTTTTATATACTTTTCCATAATATGTTTCTCCTTTATCTGTCTTATTTAATGTTGTTGTTTATTTCACTGCTACTTTCTTACCGCCTACGATGTATATGCCTTTGGGCAGCTTGTCGAGGCTCTTGCCTGCGTAAATGCCGGTTACGGTGTAAATCTTCTGGCTGTCGTCGTTGCCGTTCATAACGCCGTCTATGCCAGTTGTGCCGCCGTCGCCGTCGAGCGAGAAGCCTTCAGGAGCCTGCGATGCGTCTGTTATGTCGATGGCAAGGAATGCGCGGTTGGCTGTGTATTCGAATGCTGCGCCGTCGGCTGCGCCCCAGTAGAATCCGCATTTGCCGTCGTTGCCAAGTGCAAGCTTGTAGTATTTAACGTTGGTTCCCTCAACAAATGTCATTCCGTCTGCATCAACGTTGTCTGCGCCATAGAGCATGTTGCCTGCAGGAGCCGTTTCTTCAGATGTCGTGTAGTTCACGGTGTAGTCGCCTTTCTCGCCTTTAAGCACGATAGGAGTCTTAGCAGGAACAACAGTGCCCGGCTGATAGTTGTAGCTTACGGTGAGCTGGCTTGTCTCATTGTTGGCTTTAGTTACAATTCCGCCCTGCACATTCTCCGGCATTACAAACGCCTTGTCGGTGTAGTATGTGGCGAATCCGGCGTCGGTTATTGAGAATGAACCGGTGGTAGGCTCTGACACTTTTTCCCATACAAAGGTTATGTCTTTGATGTATAATGCTCCGTCGTTGCTTCTTATTCCAACATAAGGATAGTTGCCTTCGACGGTCAGTGTTGTTTCACCTTTTGCTAAGCTGCCGATAAGTTCACCTTGGTTTGTATTACCACTTGTTTCATAAAGTTCTGCTGCACTTGTATATGGATTTGTATTTCCGTAGACATCAATTTGTCTGGCGTTTGCAGTTGAATTATCCCATGTTATAATTATCTGAGATATTCTTCCACCTGATGTTGTAGCAACAATTCCAGAATTACTTTTATCTGATCTTAATTGTATAGAGCCATTTTTATTGGCAGAATTACCTGCATAAACAGCACCAGAAGTCTTTGTTACGCCGGAGAAATCTTTATAAGAATTAGCTTCTCCTTTCAAGTCGGCGGCTGTGATAACATCGCTATAAACCTGCTGGTTCGGGTCAACGATATTTACCGTGCATGTTGCAGTTGCGCCGGTGTATTTGTCGCTTTCTGCCATTGTAGCAGTAACTGTTACGCTTCCGGCTGTAGTGCCAGCCAAGAATTCGCCTGATGTTTCGTCTATATACCAGTCGCCGTTTGTAGTAGAATAGGTTATCTGTGCATCCGGATTGTTTGATACGGCTTTCAGAGTAATTATCTCATCAAAGTTCACTGTATATGATGGCTGTTCAAATTCGAGTGTTGCTGTGGTCTTGTTTACCGTAAGTTCATACGAAGACTTAACCTCAGGGTCAGATGCCAGTGTGGCGGTTATAGTGGTAGTTCCTGCGCCTACGATGGTTATCTGTCCGTCAGTCTCACCGATAGTGGCAACGCCCTTGTTTGAGCTGTCATAGTTTACTGCTCCCTCGTATGTGTTAGTCAGGGTTGGCAGAGCGCTTATGTCGCCGTTGTTGATATCTATTTCAGCCGATGTAGCAGTCCATGAGAATGTTTTAGCATTTTCGTCTTTTGTTATGTCGTCCTGTGAAAAGACGTTCAACTGCTTTGTGTCGAAGTAAATTCCGAGAACTCCAATTATGTCGATTGTTTCTCCCAATGTCATTGAGATAGACTCGTCGGCTGCTCTTACGGCTAATGTTGTTCCGTTTTGTGAAATCTCGCCGTTTCTGTTGCTGAAAGCAGAAGTTACTTCAGCTGCGGTTACCTTAACAAGGCGTGATTCGTATTTGTCGTAGTTGTTTGTAAGTTCTTCAAGGGTAACTTCTGTCGGAGCTACAGCTCCTCCGTCTGTTATAATTATGTCGCCTTCGATGCTTATCAGTTCGGCCCAGTTGTTATACATAAAGCCTTTTACAGTGGCAGTGCCGTTGATAACCTGGCCTTCTTTTAAGTCGTTGTTATACTTGAAATATTGTATACCGGTTTCGTTTTCTTCGATAAATGCATTGTTGCCGCTAACCTTTGTTACAACGGCATTGTTCAGGCTTACAATATATTCTTTAGCGTCCTTTTGGCTTGTTACGTTGTCTTCTCTTATCTTGGCGCGCAGTTCGGCAAGTCCGTTCAGCGCATTAATCTTTGTATATGTGGCTGATGCCTCACTGCTATTTTCCAATGCTCCGTTAGGATCAACAGTTATGGCGCGTATTGTTGTTGTAGCGTCTATAGTAAGTCCTTCGCTCGGAAATTCAGTTGAGTTGGCGTCGAGTGTAGCCTCCGGGTCTGTGGTATAAACAATCTTTCCGCCTTCAGTGGTTGTTGAGGCTGTAACGGTCAAAGTGTTTGCGAACGATGTGCCTGAAGCAGGACTGAATGTCGGGGCTGAGCATTGAGTTGTTGAAGATGCTTTTGTGAAAATCTTAACGTTGTCAATAAAAGCACGTTTTGAAGTAGTTGCAATCGTGATTGTTGAATTTGATGTTCCACCTGAGATTTCAACTGTTTTAGTCTCAAAAGCATCATTTATGGTTGCAGAATATTCAACTGTCTCTTTTTCCGTTCCGTCAAGTGAAATTTTAATGTCACCTTCAATTGTTGTCCAACCTTTAACATCAAAAGTAACATAGAATATGCCATTGTTGGCAGATAAATCTAAGTTCTTGGTCGTCATTGAACCTAGATCGCTTTTCGAACCTAATTTTACAGCCCCGCCTGCTTGATAAACCTTGACAAGTTTTGATTGAGGGAAGTTGTCATTTCCATTCCAACCGTTGTTTGAGCCACTAGTGGTGTTGTTATTTCCTGCTGTTATACTTGAAAAGTCTTCTTCAAGATAAACAGTCTCTTGTCCCCATACATTTACCGAGGCCAAGCACATAAGGGTCAGCAGCCAGAGTGCTAATCCTCTTCCTTGTGTGTGTAAAAGTTTTTTCATAAAATTAGTGTTATAAATTAGTCGATTTTTTAATAGTTAATATCTTGTATTATATCTTATGCAGGTGAGATTTTGTGTGCCTCAAGAGATAATTCAGAATCGTAATATATCCAAGATGCAAATATATGGATATAATTCCAATAAATATAAAAAATGTGAATAAATTATTGCTTTGAAACTAATTTATAATGAAAACGTAAAACTGTATATGTTACGTGCTTGTTTGTCGATTTGTTTTTGCGCCTTAATCTTATTCGTTATATGAGCTTTGCGGCATGTCGTGGCTTTATACTTTTGTCGGTAATAAAGCTAAAATGACGTTAAAGACTTTGTGTTTTGGCGTGCGGCAGGATGACATAAATGCATATTTTATTATTTTTGTGGAAACATTAAACACCGGCGCTGTACGGGCTGTATTCGCTGCGACACGCCAAATATAATACGAGGATATGATGAAACATACTGTTTTGCTGACATTCTTTATGGCGCTGACCGGCCTTTCGGCACACGCCGCCGGCTATGACGACAAGGCCATGCAGGTGAAGGAGATAAGGCTGAGTAACGGACTGACCGTGTGGATAAACGAAGACCACTCGCTGCCTAAGGTGTTCGGCGCCGTGGTGGTGAAGGCTGGAGCTGCCGACTGCCCAAATACGGGCATTGCACACTATTTTGAGCATATGATGTTCAAGGGCACAGACAAGATTGGTACGGTGGACTATGAGAAGGAACGGCCGTGGCTCGACTCGATATCAGCCAAATACGACCTGCTGGCGCAGACCGCCGACGAGACAACGCGCCGGCAGATACAGGCCGACATAAACCGGCTTGGGGCAAAGGCTGCCGAGTATGCCATACCCAACGAGTTCAGCAATCTTGTGTCGCGCTACGGAGGTTCGGGGCTTAACGCCGCAACGAGCCTCGACTATACTGTATATTACAACACGTTCCTGCCGCAGTATGTAGACCAGTGGGCGTCGCTCAACAGTGAGCGCCTTGTCAGTCCTGTGTTCCGCCTGTTTCAGAGCGAACTCGAAACCGTGTATGAAGAGAAAAACATGTATTCCGACAATGTGCTGATGAGCGCATACGAACGCGTGATGGAAAACTTCTTCGGCGGCACGCCTTATGCCTATCCGATAATAGGCAGCACCGAAAGCCTGAAGAATCCGCGGCTGAGCGAGATGCAAAGCTTCTACGACCGTTATTATGTGGCAGGAAACATGGCACTGATACTTGCCGGCGATGTGTGCGCCGACTCCATAATGCCGCTTCTTGAGCGCACTTTCGGGCGTATAAGGGCAGGCGAGGCTCCGGCGCGCAGCGAGTTTACGCCCGTGTCGCTCGCATCGCAGCCCGAAGTAAGGCTGCGCATACCTTATCCTATAGTTAAGGGCGAGCTTATGGCATTCCGCACTCCGCCGCACGGACATGCCGACGAGGCAGCGCTCGACATAGCCGTAAGACTGCTGACTAACAACTTTGGTTCGGGCAAGCTCGACTCTATAAGCAACAACGGCGGCGCGCTTATGGCCACGGCCATGACTGCCGCGCTGAAGGATGCAGGCATAACGTTTGTGGCAGGAGTGCCGAGTCTGCCGTTCGGCTCGCGCAAGAAACTTATGCGCAGGTGCATGGAGCAGGTGGACAAAGTGAAGAATGGCGACTTCGGCGACAGCGACCTGCAGGCGCTGAAGATGGAAGCCGGACGAGAGCTGAAACGCAAGCTGGAAGATGCCGACAAACGTGGATGGATGATGGTTGAGGCTTACGGCAACGGCGAAGAATCATGGGCGGAGTATCTTGCACGTGAGCAGGCTGTAGAGAATGTGAGCCGTGACGACGTGATGCGCGTGGCTCGCAAATATTTCAACAACGAATATATGGACTTCGTGAAGAAATACGGCAGCTATCCTTCCGACAAGGTGTCGCAGCCGGGATATAAGCCCATGCCTGCAAAGAACATAACGGCGCAATCGGCTTATGCCGCCATGCTCGACTCAATGGGGCACAAGGATGTTGAGCCGCGCATAATCGACTTCGACCGCGACGCCTCTCGCATAAGTCTCGGCCGCATGGCGGAGCTTTATGCCGTAAAGAATAACGTCAACGACGTGTTCACCCTGCAACTTATCTATCACAAGGGAAAGGTGGCCGACCCGCGTCTTGGGGTGCTCGAATCGTATATCGACGCGCTCGGCACCGACTCGCTTACAAGTCAGCAGCTGCGCCGTGCCCTGCAGAACGTCGGTTCTACGCTCGGTTTCAGTGCCGGCAACAATTCGTTCACCATATCCATGCAGGGCTTTGAGCGCAACCTTGAGCCTTCGTTGAGGCTGTTGGGCCATTTCCTCTCGTCGGTTAAGCCTGACAAGAAGCAGATGTCTGAACTGAAACGTGCGTGGCGTCTTAACGACATGGCGTTTGTGAAAGACAATTCGAGCATTGCAAAGGCTGCACTGTCGAAGATAGTCTACAGCGACAAGTCGGCTTATCTCAACCGTGTGTCTGTCGGTGATGTCAAAAAAATGAAGCCCGAAGAACTTGTCAGCCTGTTTGACTGTCTGCAGAACGTGCAGCTGTCTGTCGTTTATTGCGGCAGCCGCGACGCAGCATCGGTGGGGCAGGAGGTCAGCCGTCTGTTACCTGTTGACAAAGCCTCTGAACCATATACTGACACATACAAGCCTCTGATGCAGTATGACGCCCCGACAGTGTATATATTAGACAACCCAAAGGCACGCCAGACCGTAGTGGCCACATACACGCCGCTTGCCCCACTGCCAGACCAGGACGGGCGCACTTGTCTGCAGCTGTGGAGCCGCTATTTCGGAGGTGACATGTCGTCTGTGATGTTTCAGGATTTGCGCGAACTGCGTTCGTTTGCCTATTACGCTTACGGCACGGCAGAGTTGCCATCACCCGTGCTTCATGCTGACGCTCCCGTAGGCTTCACTACAATGATGGGCACTCAGGCCGACAAGACGATGGAGGCAGTGGCAACGCTCGACAGTCTGTTTGCCTGCATGCCCGTGCGCGACAAGAACATGAGCGATGCCCGCCGCTCGATGCTCAACGGCATAAACAACAGTTATCCTTCGTTTCGCAGCATAGGTCAGACCATAGCCCTATATCGTGCGCAAGGCTATAAGGCCGATCCTGACGCCGCCCTGGCGGAGTCGTTGAAGACCGTTACAGACGAGGATGTCTACGACTATTATAATAAAAATGTGAAAGGCCGTCCCTACATCCTGATTATTGTAGGCGACAAGTCGAAACTCGACATGCAGAAACTTTCAAAATACGGAAAAATAAAAGAATTGAAGTTGGAGGAAATATACAGAATGTAATTTTTTAATTCATAATTCACAATTCATAATTGGAACTGATGATTTAAACTCATTCCTAATTATAAAGTGTAATCATAATTATCCATTCTCAATTCTCAATTCTCAATTATACAAAAAAATCCCGGCTTTTGGCCGGGACTTTTTTTGTATAAATTAATTACAGGTTCGGGTTAATCTTGTTCCACTCAGAGATTTCAGGAACGATGTTCAGAGTAACCAGCTCGTCGCGCATCTTGCAGAGGTGCTCGTAGCTAGCGTCGAGTTTAGCGTTCTCCTCAGCAGTTCCCTGCGGCATCTCATAGTGAGCGCCGGTTGTGTCGAGAGTAGTCTTCATAGCCATCATGATGTGGTTGTATTTCTCGTTAGAAACATAAGTTCCAACAGGGAAACGGAAAGGCTCGCCACCCATCACGGCACGGATCATCTCAACAGAGAGATAAGCCGGGCTCTGGAATGAAGAACGTCCGCGGAGCTCGATAATCTTGGCACCACCCTTAGTAACGTCAACCTTCATCTGCTCCCACTCCTCGTTTGTGAACTCAGGTGTGCCGATGATTTCTGTCAGAGGTTTGCCGTCGATAGTTACGTGTGAGCCGAATACAGCCATCTGCTCTCCGTGACCGCCGTATGTAGCGCAACCTTCGATCTCGCTCTGCATAACGTTGAACTTCTTAGCCAGTGCGCTCTGCAGACGTGTAGAGTCAAGAGCTGCAAGAGTTGTAACCTGTGAAGGTTTCAGGCCAGAGTACAGCAGAGTTACAAGACCTGTAAGGTCAGCTGGGTTGAAGATGATAACAACGTGCTTAACGTCAGGGCAATATTCCTTGATGTTCTTGCCAAGTCCTTCAGCAATCTCGCAGTTGCCTTTCAGCAGGTCCTCGCGTGTCATGCCGGCCTTACGTGGAGCACCACCAGAAGAGATGATATACTTAGCGTTTGTGAAAGCTTCTTTTACATCAGTTGTAGCTGTTATCTTCACATCGCCGAAACCGCTCTGGCGCATTTCCTCAGCAACGCCTTCCGGTGAGAAAACGTCATAAAGGCAGATGTCGTTAGTCAGACCCATTGTGAGGGCTGTTTGAACCATGTTTGAACCAATCATTCCGGCTGCGCCGACGATTGTAAGTTTTTCGTTAGTTAAGAATTTCATAATAACTTGTGTTTTATTATTGTTAAGACATTCAATTGTCATTGTTTTTTTACCGTAATCGCAGGCATGGTGTGTCATACCTCTCTTTTTAATAGTCCGATATGCGGCTTTACTTTTGCAAATTTAGTAAAAAGAATGGATATAAAATATTTATTAGTATTTTAGTTTGTTATTAAATTTAAAAAGACATATCTTTGTAATGTCTATTTTGCAAAATCATATAAAATATTATGTGATTTCGTCTAAAATGGGCAAGCCTGCCCTTATATAGGGTACATACTGTGTCTCCAGGCGTCCTTAATCGTCAGGAGATGTCCGGCTGTGCCGGCTTGCAGACCATAAATCGTGACGGGAGTTTCGGCTTATCCTATTTTAATATATATGGTGGTTCCGGATGTCATGGCTTGCAGCTGCACAGATGTCAGTATGGCGTGTGTTGTATTCATATTGTATGTTTTGCTTTTCTTGTCAGTAATATTATGAAAAGATTTTGCTTTTTGCTGGTGTTGTTGCTTCATGTTGTCTGCATGCATGCCTTGTATCGGGAGTTTGAAGGCAGGACTCACTATGAGGACTCTCTGCTTGAAACTGCCAAGAGACTGTCGGACAAGCGTAATTATAAAGAGTCTTTTGAGGTGCTGACAAAGCTGCGTGAGATGGCAGAACGCAAGAACGATTACGAGATGGTGTTCCATTGTCATATCAACTGGGCGTTCAATCTTGCCGAGATGCTCAATTATGACGACGCTTTAGACTATCTGTCGAAGGCATATAAGATTTCGGTTGAGAAACTCAGCAAGCGCGAGGAGATGTCAACCCTGAACAACATGGCATATCTTTACCTGAAAAGCAACAAGTATTTGCAGGCAAACGAATATTTCAAGCGCAACTATAATTATGCAAAAGAGATAAAGGATACAACCTTTCTGCGGGGATCTGCGCTCAACGTGGCCATTTCGGCGATAGATATGGGCAATCTTGAGGAGTGTAGGGTATATATGAATATAACCGAGCAGCTGGTTAAGCCCAATACAGAGGAATGGATGTCCCTGCAAGCCCTGAAGACCGACTATTTGTTTGAGACGCATCAGTATAAGGCTCTCATATCTTTTGCAAAACGTGTCATAAAGATGAATCTGTATCCGGATATAAGGCAGGACATAAGAATAAATATGTGTAAGGCCTATATCGAGATGAGAGACTATGACAGTGCAGTGGCAATGGCTAATGAAGGCATCGCTAACGAGACAGACCTTGTCAGAAAGCAGCCTTTCTATGAAATTCTCAGTGAGGCATATCTCTGCATGAAACAATATAATCTTGCGTTTGCATACAAAGACTCGTTCATCGTAGCCAAAGACTCCATGCAGGTGCGTATCGACAGGGTGGCTTTCGAAAACAGCAGTATTCAGTTTGAACTGCTTAGGAAGGAGAAGGAGATAAGTGAATATCATGCCCGGGAAACCCGCACGCAGATTCTGATTGTCTTTATCGTGGTGCTGGTTGTCGTGCTGATATGGGCCTTGTCTAACCACATGGTTAAGGTGAAGCAGCGTCAGAAGATTGTGGAGCTTCAGCTCGAACAGGAGAAGAAAAATCAGGAACTGCTGGCGAAGAAACTTGAAGAGCAGGAGGCACAGAGCATGCTTGACCAGAAAGATTTTCAGCTTCAGCTTGAGAAGAAGAACCGCGAACTGATGTCTAAGGCTCTGTTCATGGCAAACAGAAACGAGGCCGTGCTGAATATTATAGACTCTTTGTCGAAGGATGTGAACATCGAAAAGAACTCACAGCTCGACTTGAATATCCGTGAACTCAAGTCGCATCTTTCTGAAAATAAAGAATGGAGTTATTTTACAACTTATTTTGAAGAATCTAACAAAGAATTTGTCCTTCGGCTTAAAGAAAAGCATCCTAATCTTACCGCAAATGAGATAAGATTTATTTCTTTGGTATATATCGGCCTGAATAATAAGGAAATATCCTCCCTTTTGAACATAACATCAGAATATTGCAAAAAGAAAAAACAGAAAATTGCAAGAAAAATAGGACTTGAAGATACACATTCTATGTATCAATATCTTTTTTCTTTTAATGTGTAACCTCCTGTTTTAGGGCAAAAAAGCGATATATCCCCATAAAAACACTACCAGGGTCCCCTTTTTATCCCCCTAATAAGCTTGAAATTTAATCGGAATGTGTCTATCTTTGGAGCGAATTAAATTTTTAATGCTTATGAAGAATTTGTTTACAAGCAGGGGAACTGATAACAGGTTGTTGTCTACCCTTTTGATGTTGTTGGTGGCGTTGTGGACTGTTCCACATTATAGTAATGCCATGAACGTTCAGGCTCCTGACGGAGAGGACGAGTGCGTGTTGGATCTGAAAACTGCAGGGGCTGCAATTTCATTCTACGTGGGCACATCTGATGCTGAGAGTGGTTCTATCAAGGTTGATTTCGGTGGTGGAACAGTGAAGGATTATGAAATAGGTAAGAAGGACACCATATTAATAGATGGAGAAGTAAGTGATGGCAGCGTTAAAGTTTATGGCAGCAGAACGCTTATAAGATTCCTTTACTGTCCGAATACAAGCTTGACAGGGTTAAATGTATCAAACTGCGAAAATCTTGAAGTACTTAACTGTAATGGTAATGGTTTGTCTGTATTGGATTTGACAAAGAATAGTAAATTGTATTTCTTGGACTGTGGTCATAACGTATTGTCTGAATTAGATGTAACACATAATCCGGCACTTTATTATATTGACTGTCAGGATAACCAATTAAAGACTTTGGATGTAACGAAGAATGAAGGTCTTATATGGCTTTATGCTCAAACTAATATGGAACTTGGCAATATAGATTTTTCTAATAATAAAGAGCTCCGTGAACTACTTGTTTATGGTGCGAAAAATATGACGACAATAGATGTTTCTAATATGCCGTATTTGCTGCGCTTATCAGTTGATATGACAAGTCTTTCTACGATAGATGTAAGTAAAAATCCAGAATTACAGATCTTGAACGTTGGTTATACAAATATAGCAACGCTTGATGTTAGCAAGAATACGAAATTAAGAGAACTTTATGTGGATCATAAGGATACGGATCCGTATAAATTTAAAACTATAGATTTGAGTAATAATCCAGAGCTTATATATTTTTTTGCAATGGGTAATGAATTAACAGAACTTGATCTTTCAAATAACAACAAACTATTTTCTATATATTTGACAGATAATAACATAAGGAATCTTGATGTCTCAAATTGTAAAGATCTTGCTGAATTAATAATTCGTGGTAACTGCTTTACATTCAATACTTTGCCTCTTCCTCATGATGGCGTAGGCTTTTATGATTATTCGATGCAGAAAAATATAAAGGTAGATAGAGAACGTTCTGTTTCTGAACCATTGGATCTGTCTAAAGATATTTACAGTCCGGATTATAATACGACAGTTGATGTATATCTATTTGATTCTAATAGCCTGTATGGTGGAGGTCAGCGTCTTGTCGCAGGTGAAGATTATACTTATGATAATGGCGTGATTAAATTCTTGAAAACTCAGGAGGATAGCGTATATTGTACGTTTACTTGTGACGCTTATCCTTATTTGTCTTTATCTACTTCTCGTTTTATGGTACTTAACCCCGAGGATATGGGTAAGTCAACGCTTGCTGCTGATATGACAACGAGTATGGCTGTCGGTGAGACATTTGCCATGAATGTGGCTACATTCGGTAAGGATGAAAAGGTGGAAGTTGACTTTGGTGATGGTGAACTTAAAGAGTTTACTCTGTCTGATACACCGCAAGAGGTCAGCGGCGAAGTCAAGGGCGCAAACATAAAGGTTTATACTGCTTCAGGAGTTCAACTTAAGGACTTCGATGCTTCAGGAATGAAACTTACTAGCGTGAACCTGTTTAAGTCTAAGGCTTTGAGAAATCTTAACCTTAATAATAACGAGCTTTCAGAGATAGATCTGTCAGGAAATATTAGCTTTAATTCTATTCAGCTTGATAATAATAAGCTTACAACTTTGAGTTTACGAGGACTTACTAACACTAAGACGTTTAGTTGTGATAACAACCAGTTGGAGACAATTGTCTTTGATTCTCAGGCTTCTGTTCTTACGGATATAAGCTGTTCTGGAAATAAACTTAAGGACATTTCTTTCTTAGGTAGAGCCCCATTTGTAGAGGTGCTTGATTGCTCTCATAATGAAATTTCTGATTACATGTTTATCAGTTTAAGCTATATACGTGATTTGAATTTGTCATATAATAAATTTAAATCAGTAGATTTGAAATATAACTCTAAACTTGAGAAACTGAATATTGAAGGCAATTATTTTACATACAGTACATTGCCGGAAACAACTGCTCAGGAATTTATGTATGGCAACCAGAATCCTATAGCTATAGCAGAAAAATCATTTATGGTAGATTTGTCTACAGAAGTAACGTTTAAGGGTAAAAACACAAAGTTTACATGGAAGACGGAAAGCGGAAATCTAATAGAAGAGGGTGTAGACTATAGCGTTGAAAATGGTATTACAACATTCTTGAAAGTACAGGAGGAAAAAGTATATGCAGAGCTGACAAACGAGGCTTATCCTGATTTGACACTTACAACAACTCTCGTAGAAACTTCGGACAAGCCACAGGAAGTGTTGACTAGCATGACCTCAACAAATGAGGTTGGTTCTGAAGTGAGAATCATATTGGCAGCTAAGTCACCTAAGTCTGTATATGTTGATTTTGGTGATGGAAAACTGAAAGAGTGTAGATTGGAAAATGGATATACTACATTGACTTCTGTTTTGGGTGAAAGTAAGAAGATTACAGTCTATGGCTATGATAATTCTTATTATGACATTACAATTTTGAGTTTGATGGATGTTGCATTGGAAAATATTGATATTTCTAAATTGAAAGACTTGTCAACTCTTACTCTTACTAATGCAGGCTTAAGTGAAATCGATTTGAGTAAAAATATTCTTCTTAAGGAACTTACTTTGACTGGATGTAATTTTACGGAATTGGATTTGTCTGCGTTAACAGATTTGACTTTGTTGGAGTTAAATTCAAATAATCTTTCATCAATAGAAATTAGTAATAATAAGAAACTGACTTCATTGATGCTGAATGATAATAATCTTGAAACTTTAGTTATGCCAGAGTTGCCGGAGTTGTACAAACTGAGTGTTACTGACAATAAGTTGAAGACTCTTGACATTACTAATTGTCCGATATTACGAGAACTTTATTGTACAGGTAATAACCTCTCATCTCTCGATATGTCTGGTCAGACGGGTAAGTTCAGTATGGTATACGCTTACGACAACAACTTTAAGTTCAGCACTCTGCCCGTATTTGACATCCATAACCCAATGAACTATAAGTATACTCCTCAGAAGGACGTTGAGATTACTGTAGACGGTGGTAAGGTTGACCTGAGCAGCGAGTATATGGTGGCTGAGAATCCTACAGTTTACACATGGACAACAGAATCAGGCGCAACTCTCGTTGAGGGCACTGACTATACTATTGACAACGGCGTTACAACATTCATGAAGAACTTCGACGAGAATGTTTACTGCTCTATGACCAATGCGGCTTATCCTGAACTGACGCTGAAGACTATAGGCGTTAAGCCTGAGACAACGGGTATCGGCGGAATAACTTCAGGCGAAGGCATTAAGGTTGAAAACGGAAACATCGTGATCACTGTTGACGGCGAGGCTAAGGTGCTCGTATACAACACAGCCGGCATGATGGTGCGTTCGTTCGACGTTGAGGGCGGAACTGTTGTAGTAGATGGTCTGGCAGGCGGCGTTTACATGATAGACGTAAGATGCGGCAGCCAGCGCATAGTTAAGAAAGTTATGCTTAAATAAATTTTTTAGGTTCTTAATGTAGTAAATTTTTCTGAGATGTCAGCGGGCAGGGGGTATCCCTTGTCCGCTGATTCTTTTTGTCTTAATCCTAAAAACGCTAAGTGTAGATACAAACGGCTTCTAAGGTATCTGCTAAAAAATAATCAGGTTATTTCTGTTTTAGTTTGCTGTTAAGTCTAAAAAGAATTATCTTTGTTCAGACTATTCTGAAAAATCTTATTCATTATGACGAACACTATTATAGAACAAAGACTGGCAGCCCTGCGCGACGTGATGCGCCGCGAGAGCATCGATGCGTTTATATTCCCTTCTACCGACCCTCACAACGGCGAGTATGTGCCCGAACACTGGGAGGGGCGCAAGTGGATATCCGGCTTCAACGGTTCGGCGGGAACAGCCGTTGTTACGATGGATGCTGCCGCGCTGTGGACCGACTCGCGCTATTTCCTTGCCGCTGCCGAGCAGCTCGAAGGCACGGAGTTTAAGCTGATGAAAGAGCGTGTTGAGGGCACGCCGTCGATAATAAAGTGGCTCGGCCAGAAGCTTTCTTTCGTTTCGAGTCCCGTTGTGGGCATCGACGGCATGGTCAATTCAGAGGCTTCGGTGGCAGAGCTCATTGCCGGACTTCGGAATGAGGGCGGCATAACCGTAAGAACCAACTTTGATCCGCTCGGGCAGATATGGACCGACCGTCCGCCGGTGCCGCAGAACAAGATAACAGTCCATCCGCTGGAGTATGCCGGAGAGTCGTGCGCCTCGAAACTGGAGCGCATACGCGCAATGCTGAAGGACATAAACGCCTGCGGAATGCTTGCCGCCGCGCTCGACGACATAGCCTGGACGCTCAACCTGCGAGGCTCTGATGTCCACTGCAATCCTGTGTTTGTGTCTTATCTGCTCATAACGTCACGCCATGCCACGCTGTTCGTTGACGGCGCCAAGCTCGACGACGGCGTGCGTGAGTATCTGAAGGGCGAGGGCGTAGACACCGCAGATTATAATAAGGTGAAAGATGCCCTGGCTGCATATTCAGAATATAACATACTGCTCGATCCGTGTGAGATAAACCATACGCTGTTCAGTGCCGTTAGATGTGAGAAGGTGGCGCAGCCGTCGCCCATACCATATATGAAGGCCGTCAAGAACAGTGCCGAGATAGAAGGCTTCCGCAGCGCCATGCTGCGCGACGGCGTTGCGCTGGTGAAGTTTTTGCGCTGGCTTAAGCCTGCCGTTGAGGCGGGAGGCGAGACCGAGATGAGCGTCGACCGCAAGCTGACATCGCTGCGCGCGGAGCAGAAGCTGTTTAAGGACATATCGTTCGACACCATTGCCGCCTATCAGGAGCATGGAGCCATTGTTCACTATGAGGCAACGCCCGAAACCGACGTGCCGCTGCGTCCCGAAGGGCTTATTCTGATAGATTCGGGCGCGCAGTATCTCGACGGAACCACCGACATAACGCGCACCATAGCCCTGGGCGATGTAACCGAGGAGCAGAAACTCGTCTATACGCTTGTGCTGAAAGGCCACATACAGCTGGAGCTTTGCAAGTTTCCGCGCGGCGCCAGCGGCACACAGCTCGATGCGCTCGCCCGCAAAGACATGTGGCGCTACGGCTTCAACTACATGCACGGCACGGGCCACGGCGTAGGCTCTTATCTCAATGTCCATGAAGGTCCTCACCAAATACGCATGGAATACAGGCCTGCACCGCTCGTTGAAGGCATGACCGTTACCGACGAGCCGGGCATATATCTAGCCGGACGCTTCGGCGTGAGGATAGAGAACACGCTGCTCACCGTGCCATATCGCGACACCGAGTTTGGCTCGTTCCTCGGCTTCGAGTCGCTTACGCTCTGTCCGATAGACCTCGCTCCGATTAAGAAAGAGATGCTGTTGCCTGAAGAAAAAGAGTGGCTCAACGCATACCACCGCACCGTCTACGACCGCCTTTCGCCGCATCTCGAAGGCGAAGACCGCGAGTGGCTGGCATCGGCTTGTGCAGAAATCTGATGCCGTGAATCTTGCTTTTTATTGATTTACAGGCTAAAATATGTAACATAACATCTTATCGGCAGTTGTTTCCCTGTAACTTTATAAGCGGAAGTCGTCCTTTAAGGAATACCTTGGGCTACTTCCGCTTATTTTATTTTTACAAGATGTATGGCATAAGACAGACGCTCATGATTTGAAACATTGTCAGCTCATCATGCATTTTGCCGCTCAAAGTGTCATCACAAAAATGTCATGATTTTCTGTCGAAATAGAAAACGGAGAGCGTTTTTATGGCTTGTATCGGTAAAGTATATTTACATTATCATGCAAAAGGAATGCTTTTGAAAAATTACTCGGCAACTTTTTAGTGGAAAAAGCACCGCTTTTAAGGCGAAAACCGACCTGTTTTTTTATTGAAATAATAGCTTTTTTGTCCGAAATGGGACAAAAAATGTTGCACATATTGCCGGATTTTACCGTAACACATTGTAACACACAGGATTACGTTTGCACGCGAAAACTGCCCGAATTTTCGTCCAACAGATTTTAATTTTCAAATATCTCAGTATGAGAGCGTCAAAGGAAATCAAAAAGGAAGCTAAGTCCGTTTTTATTCAGCAATGTGATTTGCTTAGGTTTTCTTCCTTCATGAAATATTATCTTCAGGTTGCTGCATGCTGATGCCGACAAATTAAATAATAAAGTGTTTAAAGTTTTGATAAGACAAAAAATATTCTTATTTTTGTAAAATATTGCTAAATCTGCAGTCGGAACCTGTCTTAAAAGAATATTTGAACCCGTGAACGATACCAGAATATCGCCCCATAAGAATGTCGAATGAGCAATGCTGAAGGGGAAAGAGTGTGAAGAGTGGTCTTTTTTATACATTTATATAAATGTCTGATTCTGTCAGGCCATGTGTTCTGACTGCTGGTGTGGAATTTTAATCATTATAAAATAGTATGAAAAAACTTTTTGCTTTAATTGCTGTTTTTCTTATGCCTCTGACGATGTTTGCGCAGCGTCAGGCAGGCGAATTTTCTTTGCAGCCAAAGATAGGACTAACTTTTTCAGATGTAAGCGGCATTGACAATACTGCGTATAAAGCCGGAATAAAGGCAGGAGTGGAGGCCGAATATATGGCTACAAAATGGCTCGGAGTAACTTTAGGGCTTGATTATTCGGAGCGCGGATGCGGTTTCGACAAGTTTATCTGGGGGTATGCTTATCTTAAAGGGCCTTTGGAGGATCCCGGAACCGGACAAATAGACGATGACATGTATGATAAAGAACTTAAATTCTGGCAAGAAGATGGCGACGGGCATAAAGTGAAGCTTTCTTACCTCAGTGTGCCTGTAATGGCTAACTTTTATATATATAAAGGTCTCGCCGTTAAAGCCGGAGTGCAGGTCGACTTCATGCTGAGCGCAAAATATCCAAGGGGATACAAAGAGATATTTGACGGACAACCGTGGGACGGCAAATATACAGACATAAAAGACCGTTGCCGTAAGGTTGATGTTACCATACCTCTGGGACTCTCGTATGAATACAAACGTTTCGTACTTGATGCAAGATATGAATTTGGACTGCTCGACATAAAAGATGACGAGATTGTTGCGAAGAATCTTTCGACCGACGGAACCAGCTATTTTCTGGAGTATTACCTCCTTAACGGCAAATTGAAGCGTTCTTCGGCTTTCACCCTGACGCTCGGCTACAGACTGGGACTTTAACCCGGAGCTGTAGTCACAATTTATAATTCATAATTCACAATTCATAATTGGCTACGCCGAACTACGTTTCATATGCTCAATAAAACGTTTTGCATGGGCAATTTAACCGCTGAAAGTCAGGCAGATGTGAAAAATAAATACTTTTTGCTTAAAAAGCCTCTGAATATTTGGAAGATAAAAAAATAAGATGTAATTTTGCAGCCGCTAATAATAGCATGAAATTAAAAAATAAGTTTAACATATAAAATTTTAAGACAAAAAATGATCATTGTACCAGTTAAAGATGGCGAGAACATCGAAAGAGCATTGAAGAAATTCAAGAGAAAATTTGAGAAGACAGGTGTCGTAAAGGAACTTCGTGCACGTCAGCAGTTCGATAAGCCGTCTGTCTTGAAGAGGCTCAAGATGGAACGCGCTATTTACGTACAGAAACTGAGAGCTACAGAGGAATAACCAATATTGAATGGGTATACCGCTTAGGCGTTAAAAAGTAATGATAAGGTCCTGCGAATATTTGCAGCCGATATGATGGTGCGTTCGCAGGACGATGTAATTTTGCCGATAGGCTATTGGGGGGATGTACACGGAGTGACTGTGCCACATCCTTTTTTTATATATAAAAATATGTAGCGTCTGTGTGCCGTTGAGGCATTGCTGTTTTCTTATGGCGCTTTCGTCGTATTTTTTTTGAAAGCGAAAATCAATCACGTTTTTTTTGTTATTATTGTTGTTGTGTGTGTAGCAGCTTCGGCTGTCTGCATCGTGCTTGTAAACATCAGCATTGGCTTTTCTCCTGTACATGCATCCGGAGGGTAGGGTTGTGGGTGTATGTGGCTGTTGGGCTTGTTTCTGTATAGCCATTTGACATCCGGCCCTTTATGTGGCGTTTAAAAAATGTGTCGGCGATGTCAGATTTTGTTCAGGTAGTCTTGTGAGGCGATTTAAAAAATGTGATTTTTGTAAGATTAAGGTTAAAAAAAGTAAAAGGATGAAGTTTTGAAATATAATTATTATCTTTGCATATATATGCATTTGTGTTAAAGAGTGTAGTCTGATAGGCATGGCTTACCTTTCTTGGCTATAATCTTTGCAGAGGCTTAAGCCCGAACCTCTTGCGGCAAACAAATTCTATATACCTTAATATAGTTGGTTTGTAGGGATTGTAAAAACACATTAAACTTTACGCTATGAAAATTAACGGAATTATCAGAGAAATAGGTAATCTGAAAGGAAAACAGCTGGCAAGAACAGGCAAGGTTTACACATAACGGATTTGCCGACAAATTGAAAAGCATTCATAATACATGACCAACTTATAAGTCGAAGTGGCTCAAAGCACGCTGATGCCGCTTGCTTGTGTTTTCCGCGAATATCTGATACAAATAAAAAATTAAACTATGAAACACTTTTTAGCCTTTATAATAGCACTGTTTGCATGCACTGCGAATGCCCAGACTGGCAGCACTGTTACCGGACGCGTGACAGACGATGCCGGCAACGCCATAGAACGCGCCACTGTGACGATGACGCGGCTTGACGACGGAACAAAGCTGGCGCCTGTCATTACCGGCAACGACGGCACGTTCATGATAGACAGCATATCCGAAGGACGCTACACTCTCGGCATAACGTGCGTGGGCTATGACAAATACAATAAAAAACTGCGCGTAAGCGGCCCTCTCGATTTGGGCGCGGTCGTTATGGGCGGTTCTGCAAAAATGCTCGACGAAGTGACGGTCATGGCGGATTACTCGAGCGTGAAGTCAAACGGCACCATAACGGTCAGGGTAAAAGGCAATCCGCTGGCTAAAGGCCAGACTCTGCTGGATTTTATGAAATTTATGCGCGGCGTCAGCGTGAGGGGTGAAGACGTCAGTGTCTACGGACGACAAAACACCTTGATATATCTTGAGGAGCAAGAAATTACACAGGAACAGATGAAGACCATCGACCCTTCGATGATTTCACACATAGATGTAATAACCAACCCTGATGCCTCTTATGGTTTGGGTATCGGCGGCGTGATAAAAATTTATCTGCGTGACGACGGCGGTGTGCTCGGCACGCTGACATTCAATGGCAGAGCCAGTCAGGATGGTCTTCTGCGTGCCTTGCCGGGACTGAATCTTCTATATGCGCGAGGCAAGGTGAGGGTAAGCAACCTGCTGACAGGCAGCCTGCACGACAAGTCTGTGCGGTCGCAGGTGCAGAACGACGTGGCGGATAATGTGGAAACACAAACCGAAACAAACAGCGTAACCAGGGGAAATGGCTATCTTATGGATAATCTCGCGCTGAGATATTCGCCTACTGATCTTGACAGAATCTATGTGTATGGAGGCGTGAGAATGAGTAACGGCGAAACGTCGACCAACAGTCATGACGGCACGGACTTCTTGAATATTAACAGTCTGTCGAAACCACGGTATTACAGTGCCGGACTGCAATACAAACACTTTTTCCGCAAAGATAGTGTCAGCTATTTCTTTTTCAGAGGAAGTTATTCGGGGCAGGATTACAGCGAAGGCTTAAGCTATGTCTTGAACTCCACTGCCGACAATGCCAGGCTTGGCTATAATACGAATAACGTATGGATAGACCCGGTGTTGCATGTGGTGCTAAACAAAAAATCGAATTTAAATGCCGGCTTGGTTTACGGTTATATGTACGACAAGCACGACGACACGGGGACAACGCAGCTTGGATACATTCGTGACGGGCGCTATGTAAGCTCAGGCACCGACTATGGCGCATGGGTGGACTATAGCACGAAGATAGGCAAGTTCCTGTATGTGCAGGGAACGCTTAACTATCACGGGACAAAAAGCGTATTTCGTGACCGTATTGACAGTAAAAACAATGTAGATTTATGGGAAGACGGAATATATCCGAGTATCTTTGCGCAATGGAATCTCAGCAAGGAGGAAAATCCGTCGCCGGCAAAAGAATTTTATATTAACTTCAACTACCAGTATTATTACTCTTTGCCGAATTATAACTATACGCTGCCTACCGTTACATGGCAGGGACAAAATCAATACAGCATAGGTAACCCTAATTTGACAAAAGAAAATCGTCATGACTTTTATGTGTGGCTGGCATATCACAGAAAGTGGACCGTGTACTACGACTTCAACTATGGCGACAACTTGGTGAAGGTGATTATGCATGCTGACCCTGACCGTAAGGATATCTATTTTACAAGGCCGGAAAACGCCGGATGGCAGATACAGCACAAGCTGTCGGTGGCATATCAGACTAAAGTCTTTGACTTCTGGTACACCAACACCGAGATGATAGTCAGAAACAGGCGCGAAAGCATGCCGGGAAAGTCAGTAAGTCAGACTTCTTTATATTTTTCAACCAGTAACAATTTTAAAATAGCCAAAAACTATGGCATAACACTCGACTTTGCAGCTTCGACCAAGACAAAGACGCTGTCGTATGAATATGACGGCTGGTTCAACCTCAATGCCCAGGCATATATGTCGCTGTTGAAAAACAAGCTGAACGTAAACCTCAGCTACAATGGCGTGTTCTATAACAGGCCGAAAATGACTGTGTATGGCGACGGGTGGATGCTGACGCGCAAGTATCTCAGCCACAACACATCTGTAAGTCTGAACGTGTCGTGGAATTTCAGTATTGGCAAGAAGATAAAAGATAACCGTGACATGCCGTCGATAGGCTCCGCAGGAAGAGCAATTCCTACTTTCTGATTTTAAGCACTACGGATTTATTATGGTCCGGCTCTGATGAAATGTTGACATATAAGGTTTCCTCAGTGCCGGATTTTTCTTTTTCCTGCTCATGATAGTTATTCCCTGTAAAGCGGAAAAGAATTTGGCGGAAAAATTTGGCGGTTCGGTTTTATTTTTGTAAATTCGTTGCCGAATAACATGGTTTGAGCAACTGTATTTATGATGATAAGAGAATTTTTGAACTACCTCCAGTTTGAGCGGAACTACTCCGCGAGAACCGTGAAGGAATACGGAGCAGACTTGAAAGAGTTTGAACTGTACTTCAAAAATTTGGATGCTCATCTTTCATGGGAGTCGGTCGACTCTGATGTCATCCGCGACTGGATGGAGAGTATGATGGATAAGGGAAACAGTGCGTCGTCGGTCAACAGGCGATTGAGCGCATTGCGTTCCTTTTTTCGTTTTGCCCTTTCCCGAAATCTTGTTAGCTCAGATCCGGCCCACGGTCTGACAGGCCCGAAGAAAAACAAACCATTGCCACAATTCGTCAAGGAAAGCGAGATGGACGAGCTGCTCAACGGCAGCATGTGGAATCTCTCTGACTATAAAGATGTGCGCGCGCGTACTATTATAATGGCTTTTTATGAGACAGGGATGCGCGCTGCCGAACTTATAGGGCTTGACGATGCCATGGTTGACCTCGAAGCCTGCCAGCTGAAGGTTACTGGCAAAAGAAACAAACAGCGCGTCATTCCGTTTGGCCAAGGGCTGCGCGACGCGCTGTCGGCATATATGGAACTAAGAGACAAAGTCGTGACGAGGCTTGAGCCGGCGCTGTTTGTGTCGGCAAAAGGCCGCAGGCTCACTTATCCGCAAGTGAGAGTCTGCGTGTCGGACAATCTTGCGCGGGTGAGCTCGCTTAAAAAACGCAGCCCGCACGTGCTGCGCCATACGTTTGCTACAGCCATGCTTAATCATGGCGCCGGACTTGAGAGCGTTAAGAAGCTGTTGGGGCATCAGGAGCTGACAACTACTGAGATATATACTCATACCACGTTTGAACAGCTTAAGAAAGTTTACAAATCCGCCCATCCAAGGGCTTAACCCTTAAAATTACAAGGAGGTAACTATGGAAGTTAAAATTCAGTCAATCCATTTTGACGCTACTGAACAATTGAAGGCATTTATCGAAAAGAAAACTGCCAAGTTGGAAAAATCTTATGAGGATATTCAAACTGTAGAGGTTCAACTTAAAGTTGTTAAGCCTGCCACTGCCATGAATAAGGAAACAAGTATCACTGTAATGGTTCCCGGCTCACGTCTTTTTGTTGAAAAAGTGTGCGATACTTTTGAAGAGGGAATTGACCTCTGTGTGGACTCTTTGAAGGTTCAATTGGCGAAATTTAAAGAAAAATTGCGCAATAGATAAAAAAAATCGCGAAAAGTTTTGGAGATTAAAAAATAATGCCTATCTTTGCAGCCGTTTTAGGACACGTCCTTACAACAAGCGCCTAACGGCTGCTTAACGTTGCCTCTTTAGCTCAGTTGGCCAGAGCACGTGATTTGTAATCTCGGGGTCGTTGGTTCGAATCCGACAAGAGGCTCAAAAGAAAAGACGAGTTCTTAAACAAAGGGTGGTTACCAGAGTGGCCAAATGGGGCAGACTGTAAATCTGCTGTCTTTCGACTTCGGTGGTTCGAATCCATCACCACCCACTCAGTAGAAGTCTTGCGGAAATAGCTCAGTTGATAGAGCACTAGCCTTCCAAGCTGGGGGTCGCGGGTTTGAGTCCCGTTTTCCGCTCTCGCTGCTGTAATAGCTCAGTGGTAGAGCACTTCCTTGGTAAGGAAGAGGTCCCGAGTTCAAATCTCGGTTACAGCTCTACGACTTTCTAATTTTTTAAAAACAGAAAAAATACACGATTATTCATTAACAATAAATAAAAAGTAAAGCTATGGCTAAAGAGACATTCGTCCGTACCAAACCCCATGTAAACATTGGTACAATTGGTCACGTAGACCACGGTAAGACTACTCTGACTGCTGCTATCACAACAGTATTGGCAAAGAAAGGTCTTTCTGAAGTTAAGTCTTTTGACTCTATCGATAACGCTCCTGAGGAAAAAGAGCGTGGTATTACTATCAATACAGCACACGTAGAGTATGAAACAGAAAACCGTCACTATGCACACGTTGACTGCCCGGGACACGCTGACTATGTAAAGAACATGGTAACAGGTGCTGCTCAGATGGATGGTGCTATCATCGTTGTTGCTGCAACTGATGGTCCTATGCCTCAGACACGTGAGCACGTGCTTCTCGCTCGTCAGGTAAACGTTCCTCGTTTGGTTGTATTCCTGAACAAGTGCGATATGGTTGAGGATGAGGAAATGCTTGAGCTCGTTGAGATGGAAATGCGTGAGCTTCTCGATCAGTACGAGTATGATGGCGACAATACTCCTATTATCCGCGGTTCTGCTCTTGGCGCACTTAATGGTGTTGAGAAGTGGGAAGAGAAGGTAATGGAGCTGATGGCTGCTGTTGACGAGTGGATTCCGCTGCCTCCGCGTGACCTCGACAAACCGTTCCTGATGCCTGTTGAGGACGTATTCTCAATCACAGGTCGTGGTACTGTTGCTACAGGTCGTATCGAGACTGGCCGTGTTAAGGTTGGTGACGAAGTTGAGCTCCTCGGTCTTGGTGAAGACAAGAAGTCAGTTGTAACTGGTGTTGAGATGTTCCGTAAGATTCTTGACGAAGGTGAAGCTGGTGATAACGTAGGTCTGCTTCTCCGTGGTATCGACAAGAACGAAATCAAGCGTGGTATGGTACTCTGCCACCCGGGTCAGATCAAACCTTACAAGAAGTTCAAGGCTCAGATTTATGTACTGAAGAAAGAAGAAGGTGGACGTCACACTCCGTTCGGAAACAAGTATCGTCCTCAGTTCTACCTCCGTACAATGGACTGTACAGGTGAAATCTCTCTGCCGGAAGGCGTAGAAATGGTAATGCCTGGTGATAACGTAACAATCACTGTTGAGCTTATCTACGCTGTTGCATTGAACGTAGGTCTGCGCTTCGCTATCCGTGAAGGTGGTCGTACAGTAGGTGCTGGTCAGATTACTGAAATCATCGATTAATCATTATCAATGATATAAGTTTTAGGTTCTCGTCTTCCGGCGAGAACCTATTTTACGGGAATAGCTCAGTTGGTAGAGCACTGGTCTCCAAAACCAGGTGTCGGGAGTTCGAGCCTCTCTTCCCGTGCCAAAATAAAGATAATATGTTTAAAAAATTCGCAAATTACTGCAAAGTTTGTTACGAAGAACTTGTGCATAAAACAACATGGCCGACACGTGCCGAACTTACTCATAGTGCAATGGTTGTATTATCTGCTTCCTTGATCATTGCAGTTGTAGTGTTCATTATGGATTCCGTGTTCCGGTTTGTTATGAGTACGATCTATCCTAATTAATCGTAAAAAGGAAAATGGCTGAATCAGGAAAAAAGTGGTATGTATTGCGTGCTGTCAGTGGTAAGGAGGCTAAGGTAAAAGAATATATCGATGCCGAACTTAAGCACAACACGCTTCTTTCAACTTATGTTTCTCAGGTACTTATACCTATGGAGAAGCATGCTTCTTTGCGTAATGGCAAGCGTGTGGTTAAAGAGAAGATTTCTCTCCCGGGCTATGTCCTCGTAGAGGCAGAACTGAAAGGAGACGTGGCACATACACTGCGCTTCATACCTAACGTACTTGGCTTCTTGGGCGGATTGGATAATCCTACCCCTGTTAAGCAGTCTGATATCAACCGTATCCTTGGAACGGCTGAAGAGTCAGTGCTGACGGAAGAAGTAAATATTCCGTTCTGTGTTGACGAGACAGTGAAGGTTACTGATGGACCGTTCAGCGGCTTTAGCGGTGTCATTGAAGAAGTGAATACCGAGAAGCACAAACTTAAGGTTATGGTTAAGATCTTTGGACGTAAAACTCCATTGGAATTAGGTTTTATGCAAGTTGCAAAAGAATAACGTGTTGTTACGGACACGTGTGTTCTTTTATAAAATCTCAAATTTTTTTAATTAACAAAAGAAATGGCTAAAGAAGTTGCTGGATTAATCAAATTACAGATTAAAGGTGGCGCTGCGAATCCTTCACCACCAGTTGGACCGGCTCTCGGTTCAAAGGGTATTAACATCATGGGATTCTGCAAGGAATTCAACGCCAGAACTCAGGATAAGGCTGGAAAAGTGCTTCCGGTTGTTATCACTTACTACACCGATAAGTCATACAGCTTCGAAATTAAGACTTCTCCTGCTGCTGTTCAGTTGCTGGAGGCAGCCAAGGTTAAGAGTGGTTCTGCCGAGCCTAACCGTAGAAAAGTGGCTTCTGTGACATGGGATCAGATCCGTGCCATTGCAGAAGACAAAATGGCTGATCTTAACTGCTTTACCGTAGAGTCTGCGATGAAGCTTGTTGCTGGTACGGCTAGAAGTATGGGCATCTCAGTTAAAGGGGACTTCCCTGGTAAATAATTTATAACTTCAAGAAAATGAGTAAACTGACAAAAAATCAAAAATCAGTAGCTGATAAGGTTGAAGCAGGGAAAGCATACTCTTTGAAAGAGGCTGCAGAGTTGGTTAAGGATATTACTACTACCAAGTTTGACGCTTCTCTTGATATTGATGTACGCTTGGGCGTTGACCCGCGTAAGGCTAACCAGATGGTAAGAGGCGTTGTGTCTCTGCCTAACGGAACTGGTAAGGTTACACGCGTGCTCTGCCTTTGTACTCCTGATGCTGAAGCTGCTGCAAAAGAAGCAGGTGCTGACTATGTAGGTCTTGACGAGTATATCGAAAAGATCAAAGGTGGATGGACAGATGTTGATGTTATCATCACAATGCCGTCATGCATGGGCAAGATTGGTCCTTTAGGACGTGTTCTTGGTCCGCGTGGCTTGATGCCTAACCCTAAGAGCGGTACTGTAACTATGGACGTTGCTAAGGCTGTCAAGGAGGTTAAGCAGGGTAAGATTGACTTCAAGGTTGACAAGGCCGGTATCATCCATGCATCAATTGGTAAGGTTTCTTTCACTCCGGAACAGATCTATCAGAATGCGAAAGAATTTATCGCTACTGTTATTAAACTGAAACCTTCTGCTGCTAAAGGTACATACATCAAGAGTATCTTTATTTCTAGCACTATGAGTAAGGGTATCAAGATTGATCCTAAATCAGTTGAATAACTCTAAAAGTTTTGTAAGATGAAGAAAGAAGTAAAAGATACTATAGTTGTTGAACTCGGTCAGAAGCTGAAAGAGTATTCTCATTTCTACCTCGTTGATGTAACAGGTATGAATGCTGGTGCTACAAGCAAGCTCCGTCGCGAGTGCTTCAAGAACGAAATCAAGATGGTCGTTGTAAAGAACACTCTTCTTCACAAGGCTTTCGAGGCTTCGGATGTTGATTATGAGCCTTTGTATGGCTGTCTGAAGGGTAACACTGCTGTTCTCTTCTGCAACACAGCTAACGTTCCAGCTAAAATGCTGAAAGGTTATGTAAAAGAGAGTATTCCTGCATTGAAGGCTGCTTATGCAGAGGAAAGCATCTATGTTGGTGCTGACAAGCTGGAAGAACTCGCAGCTCTCAAGAGCAAGGACGAAGTTATTGCAGACATTGTTGCATTGCTGCAGTCTCCTGCAAAGAACGTTGTTTCTGCTCTTCAGTCAGGCGCTCACACCATCCATGGTGTACTCAAAACTTTAGGCGAGCGTCCTGAGTAATTTTAACACCCAAACATTAATATTTAAAAACATTAAAATTTAAAATAAAATGGCAGATATTAAAGCTATTGCTGAAGAATTAGTAAATTTGACAGTTAAGGAAGTAAACGAGTTGGCAACAGTCCTGAAGGACGAGTATGGAATTGAGCCCGCTGCTGCAGCTGTTGCTGTTGCTGCTGGTCCTGCTGCAGGTGGTGCTGCAGCCGCAGCTGAGGAGAAGACATCTTTCGATGTTGTACTCGCTGAGGTTGGTGGTGCAAAACTGCAGGTAGTTAAGGCCGTTAAAGAGGCTTGTGGTCTTGGTCTGAAAGAGGCTAAGGATCTCGTAGACGGTGCTCCTTCTACATTGAAGGAAGGTCTGTCTAAGGACGAGGCTGAGAACCTGAAGAAGGCTATCGAAGAGGCTGGCGCTAAGGTTGAGCTCAAATAATTGAGACAATAAAAAATATTTCGGGTTAAGATTCTCCCAGTCGGAGAGTCTTAACCTTTTTGTGTCTTTTATTAATACCATGCAGTCAACCACCGCTGCAAGGTGTAGGTCAAGATTCATGACTTTGAAATCTGCGGCCATTTATTTTCAAGGTGGCATTTTTAACGGTAATAAAAATCTGTAATGGCTTCAAAAATTGTTGATAACAGAGTGAATTTTGCCAGCGTGAAGAATCCGATGCCGTATCCGGATTTCCTCGATGTGCAGTTAAAGTCTTTCAGAGACTTCTTACAGTTGGATACTCCGCCTGAGGAACGCAAGAATGACGGTTTGTATAAGGTCTTTGCTGAAAATTTCCCTATCACCGACACACGTAATAATTTCGTTCTTGAGTTCTTGGATTACTATATCGACCCGCCCCGTTACACCATCGACGAGTGTCTTGAGCGCGGACTTACATATAGCGTGCCCTTGAAGGCTAAGATGAAACTGTATTGTACAGACCCTGACCATGAGGACTTCGGTACTTTCATTCAGGATGTTTTCCTCGGCACTATTCCCTATATGACTGATAACGGCACATTTATCATAAATGGAGCCGAGCGTGTTGTTGTATCACAGTTGCACAGATCTCCCGGTGTGTTCTTCGGACAGGGCGTTCACGCCAACGGTACGGTGCTTTATTCGGCACGTATCATCCCGTTCAAGGGCTCATGGATTGAGTTTGCAACCGACATCAACAATGTGATGTATGCATACATCGACCGTAAGAAGAAGTTGCCTGTTACAACACTTTTGCGTGCTATCGGTTTCGAGACCGATAAGGATATTCTTCAGATATTCGATCTGGCTGAGGAAGTTAAGGTCAACAAGAAGAATATGAAGGATGCCATTGGCCGTAAGCTTGCTGCGAGGGTTCTGAAGAGCTGGAACGAGGACTTCGTAGATGAGGATACCGGTGAAGTTGTTTCTATCGAGCGTAACGAGGTTATCATGGAGCGTGAGACAGAAATCACAAAGGACAACATCGACGACATTATCGACAGTGGCGCTTCGACAGTTCTTCTCCACAAGGATATTGATTCTGCAAGCAAATATTCAATAATATTCAACACATTACAGAAAGACCCGAGTAACTCTGAGAAGGAAGCCGTGCTCTACATCTACCGCCAGCTGCGTAATGCAGATCCTGCCGATGATGCAAGTGCACGTGAGGTTATCCAGAACCTGTTCTTCTCTGACAAGCGTTATGACTTGGGTGATGTAGGCCGTTACCGTATCAACAAGAAGTTAGGTCTTGATACAGACATGGATGTCCGTATCCTGACTAAAGAAGATATAATCGAAATTATCAAATATCTTATACAGCTGGTTAATTCTAACGCCACTGTAGACGATATCGACCACCTCAGCAACCGCCGTGTACGTACAGTAGGCGAGCAGCTGAGCAACCAGTTCTCTATCGGTCTGGCACGTATGAGCCGTACCATCAGAGAGCGTATGAACGTTCGCGACAATGAGGTGTTCACTCCTACAGACCTTATCAACGCCAAGACAATATCGAGTGTTATCAACTCGTTCTTCGGTACCAACCCGTTGTCACAGTTCATGGACCAGACCAACCCGCTTGCCGAAGTAACTCACAAGCGCCGTCTGTCTGCCCTTGGTCCTGGCGGTCTGTCAAGAGAGCGTGCAGGTTTCGAGGTGCGTGACGTTCACTATACACACTACGGACGCCTTTGTCCTATTGAGAGCCCTGAAGGTCCTAACATCGGACTTATCTCGTCTCTTTGTGTTTACGCTAAAATCAATGAGTTGGGATTCATCGAGACCCCTTACCGCAAGGTTAAGGACGGAATTGTTGATCTCGACAATGACCATATACTTTATCTTACTGCTGAAGAGGAGGAAGACCATATCATCGGTCAGGGCAATGCTCCGCTGAACGACGATGGTACGTTTATTCGCGAAGTGGTTAAGTGCCGCCAGGATGCCGACTTCCCCGTAGTGCCTCCTTCGGAGGTTGACCTTATGGACGTATCTCCTCAGCAGATTGCATCTATTGCTGCCGGACTCATTCCTTTCTTGGAGCACGACGATGCTCACCGTGCGTTGATGGGTAGTAACATGATGCGCCAGGCAGTTCCTCTGCTTCACAATGAGGCTCCTATCGTAGGTACCGGTATTGAGAAGCAGGTATGCGTTGACTCACGTACTATGATCACAGCCGAAGGCGATGGCGTAATTGAGTATGTTGATGCAACTACAATACGTATCCTTTATGACAGAACTGAGGAAGAAGAGTTCGTAAGCTTTGAGCCTGCTCTAAAGGAGTACAGAATACCTAAGTTCCGCCGTACTAACCAGAACATGACCGTTGACCTCCGTCCAATTTGCGACAAGGGACAGCGTGTAAAGAAGGGCGACATCCTTACAGAAGGATATGCTACAGAGGACGGCGAGCTGGCACTCGGACGCAACTTGCTTGTTGCTTACATGCCTTGGAAGGGATACAACTATGAGGACGCTATCGTGCTCAACGAGCGTGTAGTGCGTGAGGATATTCTTACTTCAGTACATGTGGATGAATATTCGCTCGACGTTCGTGAGACAAAGCGCGGTATGGAAGAGTTCACAAGCGACATTCCTAACGTCAGTGAAGAGGCTACCAAAGACCTCGATGACAATGGTATAATCAGAGTTGGTGCTCGTGTAGAGCCGGGCGATATCCTTATCGGTAAGATTTCACCTAAGGGTGAGAGCGATCCTTCACCTGAGGAGAAACTGCTCCGCGCTATCTTCGGCGACAAGGCTGGCGATGTGAAGGATTCTTCACTTAAGGCCAATCCTTCTCTTACCGGTGTCGTTATCGACAAGAAACTGTTCTCACGTGCCGTTAAGACACGTTCTTCTAAGCAGCAGGACAAGATCGTTCTGGCTAAGATCGACGAAGAGTATGCTGCTAAGATCGATGACTTGAAGGATATTCTTGTTGACAAGCTCCTCACTCTTACAGACGACAAGACGTCTATGGGTATCAAGGATTATACTGGAGCTGAGATTATTACAAGGGGAAGCAAGTTCACAATGGCACAGCTGAAGAACCTTGAATATGACGGAATACAGTCTAACAACTGGACTAACGACGAACATACTAATGAGCTGATACAGAAGCTGATTATGAACTTCATCAAGAAGTACAAGCTCCTGGATGCTGAACTCAAGCGTCGTAAGTTCGCAATTACAATCGGTGATGAGCTGCCCTCAGGCATCCTGCAGATGGCTAAGGTTTACGTTGCCAAGAAACGTAAGATCGGCGTAGGTGATAAGCTTGCCGGTCGCCACGGTAACAAGGGTATCGTTTCTAAGATTGTACGTCAGGAAGATATGCCGTTCCTCGAGGACGGACGTCCTGTAGACTTGGTTCTTAACCCGCTGGGTGTGCCTTCACGTATGAACCTCGGACAGATATTTGAAGCTATTCTCGGTGCAGCCGGTAAGCGTCTTGGCGTTAAGTTCGCAACACCTATCTTCGACGGTGCCAAACTTGACGACCTTCAGGAATGGACCGACAAGGCAGGTCTGCCGCGTCTCTGCTCAACACACCTCTATGACGGTGAGACAGGTGAGATGTTCGACCAGCCGGCAACGGTAGGTATCACATACTTCCTTAAACTCGGCCACATGGTTGAAGATAAGATGCACGCCCGCAGCATCGGTCCGTACTCTCTTATCACACAGCAGCCTCTTGGAGGTAAGGCACAGTTTGGTGGTCAGCGTTTTGGTGAGATGGAGGTTTGGGCTCTCGAGGCATTCGGTGCCAGCCATGTGCTTCAGGAAATCCTTACCATCAAGTCTGATGACGTAGTAGGCCGTTCAAAGGCTTACGAGGCTATCGTCAAGGGCGAGCCTATGCCTACACCGGGCATACCGGAGTCTCTCAACGTGCTGCTGCACGAGCTCCGTGGTCTTGGCTTAAGTGTTACCCTTGATTAATAACGAAACTCTTTACATAACAAATATAAACAAGAATTATGGCTTTCAAGAAAGATTCAAAGATAAAGAGTAATTTCACGAAGATTACTATCGGACTTGCATCACCGGAAGAAATCCTCGAAAGTTCTTTTGGCGAGGTTACCAAACCTGAGACCATAAACTATCGTACATATAAACCTGAGCGCGACGGACTTTTCTGCGAGCGCATTTTTGGTCCGACAAAGGACTATGAGTGTGCCTGCGGTAAATATAAGCGCATCAGATATAAAGGCATTGTCTGCGACCGCTGCGGTGTAGAGGTTACAGAGAAGAAAGTGCGCCGTGAGCGCACCGGACATATCGAGCTCGTTGTGCCTGTTGCACACATCTGGTATTTCCGTTCATTGCCTAACAAAATAGGTTACCTGCTCGGTATACCGACAAAGAAACTCGATTCTGTAATTTATTACGAGAAGTATATCGTAATACAGCCGGGTGTAATGGAAGGCCGTACAGACTCTGAGGGCGTTGAAATCAACGGTTCTCACAAGATGGACTTCCTTACAGAAGACGAATATGTAAACATCATGGACAACCTGCCCGACGGCAACGAATATCTTGACGATACAGACCCGAATAAGTTCATCGCCAAGATGGGTGCCGAGGCAATCTATGATCTGTTGGTAAATATCGATCTCGACTCTCTTTCTTATGAGCTTCGCGACCGTGCCAACAGCGACTCTTCTCAGCAGAGAAAGACCGAGGCCCTCAAGCGTCTGCAGGTTGTAGAGGCATTCCGCGGAAGCCGCAACATAAACAAGCCCGAGTGGATGATCATGAAGATTATTCCTGTTACTCCTCCTGAGCTTCGTCCGTTGGTTCCGCTGGATGGTGGCCGTTTTGCAACATCTGACCTCAACGACCTTTATCGTCGTGTCATCATACGTAACAACCGTCTGAAGAGACTTATGGAGATTAAGGCTCCTGAGGTTATTCTCCGTAACGAGAAACGTATGTTGCAGGAGGCTGTCGACAGCTTGTTTGACAACTCACGCAAGAGCAGCGCCGTTAAGAGCGATTCTAACCGTCCGCTGAAGTCTCTGTCTGACTCACTGAAAGGTAAGCAGGGACGTTTCCGTCAGAACCTTCTCGGTAAGCGTGTCGACTATTCAGCACGTTCAGTTATCGTTGTAGGTCCTGAGTTGAAGATGGGCGAGTGCGGTCTGCCTAAGCTTATGGCTGCAGAGCTCTACAAGCCGTTTATCATCCGTAAGCTCATTGAGCGCGGTATCGTCAAGACTGTAAAGAGCGCAAAGAAGATTGTAGACCGCCGCGAGCCGGTTATCTGGGATATCCTCGAGAATGTGATGAAGGGACACCCTGTATTGCTCAACCGTGCGCCTACACTTCACCGTCTTGGTATTCAGGCATTCCAGCCTAAACTTATCGAAGGTAAGGCTATTCAGCTCCATCCGTTGGCATGTACTGCGTTCAACGCCGACTTCGACGGTGACCAGATGGCTGTTCACCTTCCATTGAGCAATGAGGCAGTGCTCGAGGCACAGATCCTGATGCTTCAGAGCCACAACATCCTTAACCCTGCCAACGGTGCGCCTATCACAGTGCCTTCACAGGATATGGTGCTCGGACTTTACTATATTACAAAAATCCGTCCGGGTGCAAAGGGTGAGGGACTTACATTCTATGGTCCGGAAGAGGCTATCATTGCGCACAATGAAGGCAAGTGTGACCTCCATGCTCAGGTAAAGGTTGTTGTGAAAGACCTTGATGCAGACGGAAAACTTGTTGACAAGATGGTTGAGACTTCTGTCGGCCGTGTGATTGTCAACGGCATCATACCTGAAGAAGTTGGTTATGTAAATAAGATTATCTCTAAGAAGAGTCTTCGCGATATTATTGCCGACGTAATTAAGGCTGTGGGCTTTGCCCGTGCCTGCGAGTTCCTCGACGGTATCAAGAACCTTGGTTATCGTATGGCATATCTGGCTGGTCTGTCGTTCAACCTTGACGATATCATCATTCCGAAGGAGAAGGCCGACCTCGTTGCAAAAGGTAATGAGGAAGTGCGTCAGATTACCGACAACTATAACATGGGATTCATCACAGACAACGAGCGTTACAACCAGGTAATTGATGCCTGGACACACGTAAATAACGAGTTGGGTGACGTCCTGATGAAGGAGATGACTGAGGCTGACCAGGGATTCAACGCCGTATACATGATGCTTGACTCTGGAGCCCGTGGTTCTAAAGACCAGATTCGTCAGTTGGCCGGTATGCGTGGACTTATGGCAAAACCGCAGAAGGCAGGTGCTGAAGGCGCTCAGATTATTGAGAACCCGATTCTTTCTAACTTCAAGGAAGGTATGAGCGTGCTCGAGTACTTCATCTCTACCCACGGTGCCCGTAAGGGTCTTGCGGATACCGCTATGAAGACTGCCGACGCCGGATATCTTACACGTCGTCTTGTTGACGTTTCTCACGACGTTATCATTACAGAGGAAGACTGTGGAACTCTGCGCGGACTTGTATGTACAGCATTGAAGAATGGCGATGAGGTTATTTCTTCTCTGTATGAGCGTATCCTAGGCCGTGTGTCAGTTCACGATATTATACATCCTAACACAGGCGAGCTTATCGTTGCTGCCGGTGAGGAAATTACAGAGCCTATAGCTCAGATTATAGAAGACAGCCCGATCGAGAGCGTTGAAATCCGTTCTGTGCTTACTTGTGAGAGCAAGAAGGGTGTCTGCATGAAGTGTTACGGCCGTAACCTTGCCACAAGCCGCATGGTGCAGAAGGGCGAGGCTGTCGGAGTCATCGCAGCTCAGGCTATCGGTGAGCCGGGTACACAGCTTACACTTCGTACGTTCCACGCCGGTGGTGTGGCTGCCAATGCTGCAGCCAATGCATCTATTGTTGCCAAGAACGACAGCCGCATCGAGTTCGACGAGCTTCGTACCGTGCCGTTTGTTGAAGAAGGTGACAATGGCGAGGTTCAGTGTGAGATGGTCGTAAGCCGTCTGGCCGAAATCCGTTTCGTTGATCCTAACACAAACATCGTGCTTTCTACTCTGAACGTTCCTTACGGAAGCTCACTCTACTTCAAGGGCGGTTCTATCGTTAAGAAGGGTGATATGATTGCACGTTGGGACCCGTTCAACGCTGTTATCGTAACCGAGTATGCCGGTACGCTGAAGTTCCGCGACGTTATCGACGGTGTTACGTTCCACTCTGAGACCGACGATACAACAGGTCTTACCGAAAAGATTATCACTGAGTCTAAGGATAAGAGCAAGGTGCCTACCTGTGATATCGTAGATAAGAACGGCGATGTTGTCGGTACATACAACTTCCCTGTGGGTGGTCACGTTGTTGTTGAAGACGGTCAGACCGTCAAGACCGGTGCAACCCTCGTTAAGATTCCTCGTACAGTTGGTAAGGCTGGTGACATCACCGGAGGTCTTCCACGTGTAACAGAGCTCTTCGAGGCCCGCAACCCGTCTAACCCTGCCGTAGTGAGTGAAATCGACGGTGAGGTTACAATGGGTAAGGTTAAGCGTGGTAACCGTGAGATCATCGTTACCTCAAAGACAGGCGAGCAGCGCAAGTATCTCGTTTCTCTGTCAAAGCAGATCCTGGTTCAGGAGCACGATGCCGTTCGCGCCGGAACTCCTCTGTCAGACGGTGTTATTACGCCTAACGACATCCTTTCAATCAAGGGTCCTACCGCCGTTCAGGAGTATATCGTAAACGAAGTACAGGACGTATACCGTCTGCAGGGTGTGAAGATCAACGACAAGCACTTTGAAATCATCGTTCGTCAGATGATGCGCAAGGTACAGATCAATGATCCGGGTGATACAACCTTCCTTGAGCAGGAGATTGTCGACAAACTCGACTTCGCTGAGGAGAACGACCGTATATGGGGTAAGAAAGTTGTTACCGACGCCGGCGACAGCGAGACTCTTAAGAAGGGTCAGATTATCTCAGCCCGCAAGCTGCGTGATGAGAACTCAACCCTGAAGCGCCGCGACCTTAAGACTGTTCAGGTGCGTGATGCCGTTCCTGCAACATCAACTCAGATTCTGCAGGGTATCACACGTGCTGCTCTTCAGACTAAGAGCTTCATGTCTGCTGCATCATTCCAGGAGACAACCAAGGTGCTCAACGAGGCTGCTATCCGCGGAAAGGTAGACTATCTGGAAGGCATGAAAGAGAACGTTATCTGCGGACACCTTATCCCGGCCGGTACAGGTCTGCGTGAATTCGAAAAGATTATTGTAGGTTCACGTGAGGATTATGACCGTATACAGGCAAACCGCAAGAATGTGATTGACTATAGCGAAAAGCAGACAGCTGAGAAAGAATAATTTCAAGGCTAAAACTATATAAGCAAAACGGCGATGCAATGTTAACATGCATCGCCGTTTTGCTTATATGTTATATCCAAATTAAAGAAATTTATTTATTTTCTTTTAAAAAATTTGTTTGCATTATAAAATTTCATATATTTGTGGAATTAAAAATATTATTGAAATCCTTGTTAATCT